>MRWG01000973.1_pt1 | contig 22057 bp, 18 predicted proteins | sample 1013341 | NCBI WGS metagenome assembly MRWG01 (sample SAMN06117577, study PRJNA244670) | biofilm metagenome | biome: Water; feature: Cathode Biofilm; material: Biofilm; isolation source: microbial consortium enriched at the cathode of a solar microbial fuel cell | place: USA: District of Columbia ... | reverse complement strand
ATCTCAGCCACGCCTTCTGATCGCATAAGTAAAATCGGGCGCTTGCAGCTTCTTTGAGGCATCAGGGCGGCAATCCACAAAATTACGTACAAAATTACGCCCCAAATTACATATTGAAATCGATTACATTTGCCATACAATCGATTTCATTGACGTGGCGGAAGACACCTTTCGCGGAGGACACGTCATGGAGGAGGAGTGCCGCACGATCGGCGAAAAGGCCTTGGCTGCCTGTGCCGTTGGTGCATTTCACCAGGGAGGAGTTCATGAAAAAACTGGCAATTGCTGCCGTGACCGCCGCTGCCCTTGCGGGCACTGCGCTTTCGGCTTTGGCCGAGGACTTCAAGATCGGTCTGTCGAACGGCTGGGTGGGCAGCGAATGGCGCACCCAGATGATCGAGGAGGCCGAGGAAACCGCCGCCGCCTGGAAGGACAAGGGCGTGAATGTCGAAGTGGTCGCCCAGAGCGCCAATGTCGACGTGCCCGGCCAGATCGCGCATGTGCGCAACTTCATCAGCCAGGGCGTTGACGCCATCATCATCAACCCCAACAGCCCGACCGCCTTTGACCCGGTGTTCGCGCAGGCCAAGGAAGCCGGCATTCTGGTGATCGCCACCGATGCCGAAGTCTCTTCGCCCGACGCCCTTTACGTGGGCATCGACCAGAAGGGCTGGGCCATGGAAAGCGCCAAATGGCTGGCCGACACGCTGAACGGCGAAGGCAAGGTCGTCGCTATCAACGGCGTTGCCGGGCACCCGGCCAACGAGATGCGCGTTGCGGGTTACCGCGAAGTGTTTGGCGAGCATGACGGTATCGAGATCGTCAATGAAGTGAACGCCAACTGGGACCAGGCGCAGGGCCAGCAGGCCATGCAGAACCTGCTCGCGACCTATCCCGACATTGACGGCGTGTGGGTGCAGGACGGCATGGCCGCCGGCGCATGGCGCTCCATCATGGATGCCGACAAGGCTGGCGACATCGCCGCAACCGGCGAAATCCGCAAGGACTTCATCGACATCTGGACCGAGAACAAGCTGAACTCCGGCGCTTCGGTGAACCCGCCCGGCGTGATGGCAAGCGCGCTCAATGTGGCCGTGCTGATGCTGCAGGGACGTGAACTGAAGGAGCCGGCCAAGGCAGGGCAGTATGAGAACGCGCTCTATCTGCCGATCCCGTTCATTAGTTCGGACAATCTGGAAGAAGTGGCCGCCTCCGTTGACGGAAAGCCGGGCTACTATTCCTACACGAGCTCGCTTTCCATCGACGACGCGGAAGCGCTGTTCAAATAGGACGATGCCGGCAAAGGCCCCTCTCCCTCTCCCCACATGCGGGGAGAGGGAGACATCCACGCCACGGCCATTCTCCTTCGCGACGTTGACGGGAGAAGGCGCGGCGGGCGGATGAGGGACTGACGCCGACCTTTCAGCGATTGATGTAGACATGACCAAACTGAAGCTCAGCGGTGTAAGCAAGGCTTACGGCGCCACGCTGGCGCTACGCCGTGGCGACCTTGAACTGGACACCGGCGAAGTGCATGTGCTGATCGGCGCCAATGGCTCCGGCAAAAGCACGCTTTGCAAGATCGTGGCCGGCAGCGTGCGCCCGGATGCCGGCGATGTGCTGCTCGACGGGCGCGCGGTGACCGTGAGCGGGCCGCGTGCGGCGCAGGCGCTGGGCATCGGCATTTTCTATCAGGAACTGAGCCTCGCCGATCATCGCAGCGTGGCCGAAAACATCTGCCTGCCCGATCTGCCGAAGCAGAGCGGATTCTTCATCGACCGGGCGGCATTGCGCGAAAAGGCCGAACGCTACATCGCGCTGTTCGAGGCCGTCGCCGGCGCGGAACTCAGGGCCGACACGAATGTGGGCGATCTGCGCGCCGACCAGCGGCAATTGGTGGAGATCATGAAAGCGCTGGCGACGGAAGCGCCGGTCCTGATCTTCGACGAACCCACCTCCGCCCTCGACCGCGCGCAGGTGGACCGCTTCTTCGAAATCCTGCGCGACCTCAGGAATGACGGCCGCAGCATCGTCTTCATCTCGCACCGCATGGACGAGATCTTCGCCATCGGCGACCGCGTGACCGTGATCCGCGATGGCGAGACCATCGACACGATGGCCATTGCGGAAACGACGCCGGAGGCCGTGATCCACATGATGGTGGGCGAGCAGGAAGAGCTTGCCGCCACGCAGCAAGCTGCGCCACCCGCACAGGCAGCATCCACCGATGCGGCGCTGACGGTTGAGAACCTCACCGGCGCAGGCTTTCGCGATGTGAGCTTTACGGTCAGACGGGGCGAAATCCTCGGCCTCGGCGGCCTGCACGGACAGGGCCAGTCCGCTCTCCTGAAGGCGCTTTTCGGCGCGCCGCCGCCCAGTGCCGGCGAAGCGCGGATAGCACGAGAGCGGCTTCGCACCGACAGCCCGCGCAGCGCCATCGCCCAGGGCGTGGCCTATGTTTCCGGCGACCGGAGCCGCGACGGGGTGATCACCGGACGTCCGATCCTCGAAAATGTCACGCCCATCCATGCGCTGCGCAACAGGCTCGTGCTGGCGCGCCCGGGGCGGCTCGCTGAAAAGGCGCTGCCGGCGCTCAAGGCGCTGAACACGAAATTCGCCGGGCTTTCCCATTCCATCGGCTCGCTTTCGGGCGGCAACCAGCAGAAGATCGTGATCGCCCGCTGGCTGATCGACAAGCCCGACATCCTGCTGCTCGACGACCCGACAAAGGGCATCGATCTTTCGGCCAAGACAGACCTTTTCGCGCTGATCCGCAGGCTGGCCGAAGAAGGGCTCGCCATCGTGCTCTATTCGTCGGAAGACGCCGAGCTCCTGAACAATGCCGACCGCATTCTCGTGTTCAATGGCGGCGCGATGAGCCGGGAGCTGAGCGGCGCGGAGCGCACCCGCTACAATCTCTACCAGGCAGCCTACGAGGCGGCATGATGACGACCAACGCTTCTCTCACAAAACAGGATGGCGGCGGTTTCGGCACGCTTTTGAGGCGCTTTCCGTTCCTGCCTGCCCTTCTCATTTTCGCGGTGCTTCTGGTGCTGAACGGCATCTTCGAGCCCAACAGTTTGAGTTTTCGCTCGCTGACGGGCCTCGTGCGCACCTATATGGCGCTGATGCTTCTGGCGGTTGCCCAGACCTATGTGGTCTATGCCGCCGACATCGACCTTTCGGTCGGCGCCATCGCCTCGCTGGTCAATGTGACGATCATCGTGTTGATGCAGCATATGGGCGGTGGGGGGCTCTCGGTGCTGGCCGCGCTCGGCGTGGGTGTTCTCGTCGGACTGGCCTGCGGCCTCGTCAACGGTTTCGTGGTCGCGGCGCTGCGCCTGCAGGCCATCGTCGCCACCTTCGCCACAAGCATCTTCTTCACAGGGCTGGCGCTGGTGATCCTGCCGGTGGCCGGCATGCCCGCACCGACCGTTTTCTGGCGTACCTATGGCGGCAGTTTCTTCGGCATTCCCTTTGTCTTCTATGCCGCTGTGGCGCTTGCAATCCTGCTTTATCTATTGGCCCGCACCCGGCTTGCCACACAGCTTCTGGCGGTGGGCGACGGGCAGCAGGCGGCCTTCCAGAGCGGGCTTCCCGTCACCGCGATCCGCATTGGCGGCTATGCGCTGTGTGGCGTGTTCGCTGCCCTTGCCGCCTTCTGCATCACCGGTGACACGGCAAGCGGCGACCCGCTGGTCGGCGCGAAGATGACGCTGTTCAGCGTTGCCGCCGTGGTGCTTGGGGGCAGCGCGCTTTCCGGCGGGTTCGGCACGGTTGCAGGCTCCGTCATCGCGGCGCTGATCATCGGGCTCATCAATTCGCTCGTCTTCTTCGCGGGCACCCCCTCGCACTGGCAGAACCTGGTGCAGGGGCTCGCCATTCTCGCCGCGCTGATGGTGGGTGTTCTCGTCAGCCGCAGGGGGCGTGCATGAACCGGCTGCTCGACATTGCCAAAAACCCGCTCATTATCGCACTGGTGCTGATCGCGGCACTTCTGTTTCTCGGCAACACGCTTTCGCCGGGCTTTGCCTCGGGCGGGCAAATCCTGCGGCTCCTCATCGTCGCGGCGCTGCTGGGCATTGTCGCGGCCGGCCAGAACCTCGTCATTCTGGGCGGGCGCGAGGGCATCGACCTGTCCGTCGGCGGCGTGGTTTCGCTTTCGGCCATTGTGGCCGGCAATGTGATGAACGGCATGGATGGCGGCATCCCGCTGGCCATTCTGGCCTGCGTGGCGACCGGCGCGCTCTTCGGCCTGTTCAACGGGCTCGGCGTGACGCTGCTGCGCATTCCCCCGCTGGTGATGACGCTTGGCATGCTGGGCGTGCTTCAGGGGCTTCTGGTGGTGATCCGGCAGGGCATTCCCTCCGGTCGCGCAGCCCCGGCCCTTTCGGAATTCGTGACCCGGCCATTCCTGTTCGGCCTGCCGGGCATCATCTGGCTGTGGATCGGGGTTGGCCTGCTGATGGCCTTCATCCTGCACCGCACCGTGTTCGGCCAGCGCATCTACGCCATCGGCTCCAACGAGCAGGCGGCCTTCATGGCCGGTGTGCCCGTGCGGCGCACGCGCATCGCTCTCTTCATGCTGTCGGGCGTGTTCGCCGCCATTGCCGGGCTCTGCCTGCTTGGTTATTCCGGCTCCTCTTTCGCAAATGTAGGGGAGCAATACATGTTGCCATCGATCATCGCCGTGGTGTTTGGCGGAACCCCGCTTTCCGGCGGCAAGGGCGGCTATACCGGCACCATGGCCGGCGCGGTTCTGCTGGTGGTGCTGCAAAGCATCCTGACCACGATCAACATCGATGAATCCGGACGGCAGATGGTGTTTGGCGCCACGCTTCTGGTGCTGATGCTGTTCTATGGCCGCGGTCGGGGGCTGCGCGCATGAACCGTCGGCCCAAGATCAAGGACATTGCCGAGGCGCTGGGCGTTTCATCCGCCACCGTGTCGCGCGCGCTGAGCGGCAGCGATCTGGTGACGGAGGAAACCCGCGCCCGCGTGCGCGAAACAGCGGACGCCCTGCACTATCGGCCAAACGCCAGCGCCCGCAGCCTGCGCACAGCCCGCTCCATGGCGGTGCTGATGGTGGTGCGCGATGTGGGCAACCCGTTCTATCTCGACATTCTGAAGAGCGTGGAGGCCACGGCCCGCGCCGCCGGCTACTCGGTTCTGATGGGCAATACCGAGAACGATCCCGAGCGCGAGATCGAGTATTTCGACATGCTGCGCGACGGTCATGCCGACGGCATGATCCTGATGACGGGCAAGCTGCCGGCGCAGGAGGGCGCGCGCAACAGGCTGCCGCCCAATGCGCCCATCGTGGTGGCGCTGGAAACCATTGAAGGCTCCGGCTTTCCGCATGTGCAGATCGACAATGTGGCCGCCTCCTGCGAGGCGGTGGAGCATCTGATCGGACTTGGCCACCGGCGCATCGCCCATATTTCCGGGCCGGTTCCCGAAGTGATGAGCCTTCGCCGACAGGAGGGCTATCGCCGCGCCATGCGCAATGCCGGCCTTGCGATTGCCGAAGGCTATGAGCAGCGCGGCGACTACCTGCTGCATGGCGGGGCTGCGGCCTGCAAGGCGCTTTTCGAACTCGCCGAACCGCCGACCGCGATCTTCGTGGCCAATGACGAAATGGCCTTCGGCGCGGTTCATCACCTGCGCGAGATCGGCCGCGACGTGCCCGGCGATGTGTCCGTCGTCGGCTTCGACGATCTCTATCTGAGCGAAGCGTTCTACCCGCCGCTGACCACGGTGCGCCAGCCGCGCACCGACATCGGCCGGCAGGCCATGGGCATGCTGCTCGAAATGCTTTCAGGGGCCGCCGTGCCCAGGGAACCCGTGGTGCTGCCAGCCACGCTGCGCGTGCGCGGCACCACCGCACCACCGAAAACAGAATGAAAGGGGAAACAACCATGTCCGCACAGCCCGGAAAACGCCTGCGCATCGGCCTTGTCGGCACCGGCTTCATTGCCGAATTCCATCTGCGGTCCATGCTCGGCGTGCGCCATGTCGACGTGACCGGCGTCTACAGCCGCAAGGCGGAGAACCGCGAACGCATCGTGAAGCTGGTGGCGGAACTGGGGCTGGGCGACTGCAAGAGCCATGACAGTCTGGCATCCATGCTGCAGGCCGAAGATGTGGACGCGGTCTGGATTCTCTCCCCCAACGACACGCGCCTCGAGACGATGCGCACCATCCATGACGAAGTCGTTTCCGGGCGCAGCAAAGTGTTTGCGGTGGCCTGCGAAAAGCCGCTTGCCCGCACGCTGTCCGATGCGCGTGAGATGCTGCGGCTCGTGGAAGACGCCAGGCTGAACCACGGTTATCTGGAAAACCAGGTCTTCGCCCAGCCGGTCCTGCGCGGCAAGGAGATCATCTGGCGGCGCGCCGCCTCCACCACCGGACGCCCCTATCTGGCGCGCGCGGCAGAAGAGCATTCCGGCCCGCACGAACCGTGGTTCTGGCAGGGCGACAAGCAGGGCGGCGGCGTGCTGCTCGACATGATGTGCCACAGCGTTGAAGTGGCCCGCCACCTTCTGACGGAACCCGGCAGGAAGCGGGATTCCCTGAAGCTGAAGGCCGTGCATGGCACCGTGGCCAACCTCAAATGGACACGCCCGCGCTACATCGAAGACCTGAAGAACCGCTTCGGCCCGGAAGTGGATTACGCCAACCGCCCCTCCGAGGACTTTGCGCGCGGCAATGTGATCCTGGAGGACGAGGACGGCAACGAGCTGATGATCGAGACGACAACCTCCTGGGCCTATGTGGGGGCGGGTCTGCGCATCCAGCTGGAACTGCTTGGGCCGGAATACGCCATGGAGTTCAACTCGCTCGGCACCGGCCTGAAAATCTTCATGTCGCGTGAAGTGAAGGGCGAGGAAGGCGAGGATCTGGTCGAGAAGCAGAATGCCGAACAGGGCCTGATGCCCGTGCTGGAGGACGAGGCCGGAATCTATGGCTACACGGATGAGAACCGGCACATGGTGGAGTGCTTCCGCAAAGGCGAGGAGCCGCTGGAAACCTTTGCCGACGGCGTTGCCGTTCTGGAAATTCTGATGGGTCTCTACCTGTCGTCGGAGACCGGCGACACGGTGCGTTTCCCGAACCCGGACCTGGAAAACTACGTGCCTCTGGTGGCGCGTCGATAACCCACCAATCGTTCGCCGGCGGGCCTCTCCCGCCTGCCGGCGAATGGCCCTGTCACGGCTGTGCCTGCTTCAGGGCTGCAAGAATGCGATACCCTGCCCGCACCCGGTCACGCACCGACACATTCCTGTTGGCCAGAATGGCCACGCCGATCCTGCGCCCCGGCACGAACGCCACATAGGCCGAGAAGCCCCTCGTGGAACCGGTCTTGTTGACGAGCACCTTACGGCGCGGCGGGAATGGCGGCTTCAGATGCATGGCAGGAACATCGTCGCGCGCCATTCTTCTGGAATTGCCATCGAGCAGACGCTTCAGGCTGACCGGATAGGCATATTGCTCCCAGACCAGATCCTGCGTGATGGCGTCGGCCTTGTAATAGCCGGTGAGCGCCTGACCGATGGCGCTTTGCATATCCGGCTCCAGATCGCCGCTTTGCATATGCGCCTCGACATAGCGGATGAGATCGGTCGCCGTTGTCTTGACGCCGTAGGGTGCAGAGGCCAGCGCATTGTCTGACAGGCGGGCGGGTTCGTTCTCCGTCGTATAGCCCTGCGCATAGTCCCTGATCCGGTGAGGCGGAACCTGCGTGTAGGTGTTTGCGAGCCCCAGCTTCGGCAGGAGCAGATTTGCGAGGGCATCGTCATAGTCCCGCTGCAGGGCCCCGGCCGCGATGGAACCGAGAAGCGCGATGCCGATATTGGAATAGGTGCGTTCCGTGCCCGGCGAATAGCGACGCTCCCAGCCCCTGCAATAGGCGACAAGCGCGTCCTGACTGTCCACGCCCGGCGGCAGGAAGAGTTCGAGCCCGCTCGTATGGGTCGCCAGTTCCAGGATGCGCACGGCATCGAAAGCGCTTCCTTCAAGCGCCGGCACGCGCGAACTGACCTCGTCGAAAAGCGAGAGCTTTCCCTGCACATGCGCGTAGGCCGCAAGCAGACCGGTGAATGTCTTGCTGATCGAGCCGATCTCGAACAGCGTGTCGTCATCCACCGCCGCACCGCTTTCACGCGAAGCGACGCCGTAGTTGAAGATGCGATGTTCCCCCCCGACCGTGACCGCGATTGCAAGACCGGGAAGATCGTGGTCCTGCATGAGCCGCCGGGCTTCGGCTTCGATTGTCGCGACTGGCTCTGCCAACTGACTGACATCCGCAGCCCGCGCGGGCGAATGGGGCTCAAGAGCAAAAAGAACCGGTGCAGCGACAACCGCCAGAATGCTGAAAGACGCCGCACGACGCCAAAGCTTATGAATCATAAAATTACTCTAAAATATCAATAACTTGCCCCTTGTAGAAGGAATTACGCCAATTTGCAGAAATCATAAAGCGCACCGTTTCAACAAATCTGGCGACAAAATGAAACAGGCGGACGGCGCCCCCGGAATGCGGGGGCGCCGTCTGCCTGAAAAGCACCCTGAATCGGCCTGAAGGCCTGTGTCCGCGAGCGCGAACTCAGCAGTGGCCGATCATCCATTTCTTGCGTGGAGAAGGCGGGCCCTTCTTGCCGATATTGCACAGCGAACAGCCGCAACCGGCCAGATGTTCCTTCTTGACCACGCGCGGCTCGCTGCCGCTTTTTTCCGAGCGCGCCAGCGCGCGCCGGAGCGTGCCGTTCATGAGGCTGAGGCTTGGCGCGGCCACATCGCGACTGCTCGGCGTCTGGCAGCTCGGGCAGGCGCATGCATTGCCTGCATCAGCCATGGACGTCCACTCGTCGAAAGGTCCGCAATCTTCGCAAACATAATTGTAAAGCGGCATGTTGGTCTCCGAAAATTCTGTCTCGCATGGTGCGGCGGCCTGACGCCGCCGCACGAAAAAGCTCAGAGCATTCCCTGAAGCAGCAGGAACCCCGGCAGCCAGCCGGTGATGATGCCCGTGAGGAGCGTGACAACCGCAGTGGCCTGCAGGATCGGACGCTTGAGGGCAAGCAGCAGGAAATACATGAACCAGAGCACCGCCCAGATGGCCCAGTTGAGGCCGAGCCAGGTGTCGGTGAAGGTCTGCGCGCCGGCCAGTCCTTCAATCGCGATGGGCACGACGGTAATTGCCACGAACAGGCTGAACCAGCCGAGCCCGCGGCCATCCACCGCGACCACGCGGTTGTAGGCGACCCAAAGATAGGTGGTGGTGAACAGCAGCGTCAGCGCCGCAGACTTGATCGACGCGGCATCCGCCGCAGCGCCGAATGCCGAAGCCAGCGCAACGCAGAGCGTGACGAAGCCGGACACCACATTGATGACGACAATTTCCTTGTCGTCGATCTTTCCCATCAGCCACAGCCCGTTGAGAAACAGGACGGCGCCGACGTAAAGCAAGGCAAACCCGAGCAGCATGGCAGCTCTTCCTCCCGAAAGGCGGGTTCAGCCGGGTCCCACCCCGGCTGTCCCACTCGTTTCTTTTGAAAACGGCCCGACGGAGTACCGGAACAACCGGGAGGCGGCCTGCGCCTCCCGGCCCGATGCTCCAGGCCACTCAGCTTGTTCGCGCGACATCCACGCCGGAGACCTGTTTGGTCGGCCCGGTCGAGTTCGGATTGATGTCGAAGTCGAAAATCGCTGTCGGAATGGCCAGCGTGGCGCACACATTCGGTATGTCCACAATGCCGGCTATTCGGCCCTCCACCGGCGCTGTGCCGAGGATACTGTAGGCCTGTTCGCCCGTGTAACCGAACTTCTTCAGATACTCGATGGCGTTGAGACAGGCCCGGCGATAGGCCACATGGGCGTCCAGATAATACTGTTCGCCCGTGTGTTCATCGACCGAGATGCCCTCGAAGATCAGGTAATCATCGAAATGCGGATCAATCGGGCTCGGCTTGAAGATCGGGTTGACGACACCGTATTTTGCCATGCCGCCCTTGATGACATCGACGCTGATGTCGATCCAGCCGGCCATTTCGATGGCGCCGCAGAAGGTGATTTCGCCATCGCCCTGCGAGAAGTGGATGTCGCCCATGGAGAGACCGCCACCCTTCACATAGACAGGGAAATAGACCTTGGAGCCACGCGACAGGTTCTTGATATCGCAATTGCCGCCATGTTCGCGCGGCGGCACGGTGCGCCACGCTTCTTCCGCCGCCTTGCGTGCTGCATCACCCGACATCTGGCCCATGAGCGCCGTGTCGGAATAAGGCAGTGCGGCCAGCGGCGGCACCCTGTTCGGGTCGGTCGAAACCAGCTCTTCCTCACGGCGGTTCGCTTCGGCCAGAAGCGCATGATCGGGCAGACAGCCGATCAGGCCCGGGTGAATGATGCCCGGATAGCGCACGCCCGGAATGTGGCGCGAGGTCGTGTAAATGCCCTGGAAATCCCAGCACGACTTGGTTGCGTTCGGATAGTGCTCCGTCAGGAAGCCGCCGCCATTTTCCTTGGCGAACAGGCCGTTGAAGCCCCATTCGGATTCAGGCATTGCGCCGATATCGAGAATGTCGACGACCAGCAGATCTCCTGGCTCTGCGCCCTCGAAACCGAACGGACCGCTCAGATAGTGAACGCGGGTCAGGTCGACATCGCGCACGTCGTTGGCGCTGTCATTGTTGCCGATCTGACCACCGGTCCAGTCGTAGCACTCGACGCGGAACACTTCACCGCGCTTGAAGGTCTCAACCATCGGAATGTCGGGATGCCAGCGATTGTGCGTCTTGATCGCTTGATCCTCAGGCGCCTTGTTGAGATCGACTGAAAACACTGTTTTAGGCATAGGTCTCCTCCTCTTGAACGGCCAGTCGGAGGTTCCAGTGTCGAGCCCCCCGTCATTTTTGCGCCCGCCCGCAAGATGCGACCGGACGAAACCGTGCCGGAGAAGATTAGGTCTGGACTGTAAGCCGATTGGCTCTGGAGAACGCCCGCTTTGTAATTTTTTGTAACCGCCCAGGGACATTCCGGAGAATTCGTTTTCGCTTGAACAGCCTGAAATAAGCTCTGAATTTCAGTCATTTGCCGTGGGCGCATCCAGAGCCGCCAGCGCCTTGCCCGCCCCGGTTACCTTTGGCCGGATACAAAACGCGCATTTTCCAAAAGGCCGGAGCAAACTCCCTTCTCGACCGATGCAACCGTTTGCGACTATCGTATGAGCCATGGGGATCACGGACGAAAAACATCGCGTACTTGTTGTCGATGATGATCAGCGTCTTCGGCGCTTTCTTCAGCGTTTCCTCACGAGCGAAGGCTATGCCGTAACAAGCGCCGAGGATGGCCGCTCCATGCGCCGCGCAATGGCGGATGAGGACTTCGATCTCGTCATTCTCGATCTGACCTTCCCGGTCGGCGAAGACGGTGTCTCGCTTGCGCGCGGCCTGCGCGCCCAGCACGACCTGCCGCTGATCATGCTTTCAGGCAAGAACAACACGATAGACAAGGTGGTCTGCCTGGAGCTGGGGGCAGACGATTACGTGACCAAGCCGTTCGAGCCGCGCGAACTTCTGGCCCGCATCCGCACCGTCATGCGCCGCTTCGCCAAGCGCATCAGCATGCCGGAACCGCAGGAGAAAAGCCGCTCGCCGATCATGTGCTTTGCCGGCTGGCAACTTGATCCCGCACGGCATCAGCTTTCCTCACCCCGGGGAGAATCGGTGCGTTTGACGAGCCAGGAATTCCAGCTTCTGGCGGCGCTGGTGGAGCGGCGCGGGCGTGTTCTTTCGCGCGAGCAGATCCTCGACATCGTCGCCAACCGCAACTGGAACCCCTATGACCGCAGCATCGACGTGAAGATCGGCAAGATCCGACGCAAGCTGCGCGACAATGCCCGCGACACCCAGTTTATCAAGACCATTCGCGGTGTCGGTTACATGTTCGCGCCTCAGTCCGAGGAATAATGCGCCGGCAAATACAGATTGACGCTGGTGCCCTTGCCCGGCGTGCTGAGAATGCCGAGACGGCCACCGGCCTGCCGCACGAAGCCATCCACCATCGACAGGCCAAGACCGCTGCCCTGCCCCGGCGGCTTGGTGGTGAACATGGGCTGGAGCGCGCGGCGGCGCACCGCCACCGGCATGCCATGACCGGTATCGCGCACCGACAGGAGCACATAGCGCCCCGGTAACAGCCCCGAAGCGACGCGCGCATCCTCCGGGCGAACGATCACATTCGACGCGTCGAAATGCAGGCTCCCGCCGCCCGGCATCGCATCGCGCGCATTGAGCGCCAGATTGACGAGGCTCGGCTCCAGCTGACCGGCGGGAATGAGCACGCTGTTCAACCCGTCTGCGACGTTGAGCGAAACGGACACCGTATCCCCCAGCGTGCGCCGCAGAACCCGCATCAGGGGCGGAAGCGCCTCGCCAAGCTGCACCACGGCAATGTCTTTCGCGCGCTGGCGGCCAAAGCGCAGCAGGCGGTCGGTGAGTTCGGAACCCGACCTGGTGGCCTCGAGCGCATCGGTGACCAGTTCGGCCAGTTCCGGCTGGTCGGCCAGCCGCTCCTCCAGCCAGCGCAGATTGCTCAGGAGAACGGCGAGGATGTTGTTGAAGTCATGCGCGATGCCGCTGGTGAGCTGGCCCATCGCCTCCATGCGCTGCTTCTGCCCGAGCCGCTCGGCCGCCAGCCGCTTCTCTTCCAGAAGCCGGATGCGCTCGAAGCAGCGGGCGAGCGTGGCAAGCAGGTCTTCGCTGTGAAACGGCTTGCAGAGATAGTCATAGGCGCCCGCCTGCAACGCCTCGACGGCAGTGTCGATGGAAGCGTAGGCGGTGACCATCACGCACACCACGTCCGGTTCGCGCTGGCGGATCTGGCGCACCAGATCGACGCCATTGCCGGTGCCGAGCCGCACATCGACCAGGGCGACCGCGATCCGCGCGTCTTCGAGGAAGGCGAGTGCTGCCTGCGGATCGTGGGCAACCACGATCCTGTAGCCTTCGAGTTTCAGGAGGCCCGACAGGCTGGCGGCGAAATCCTCGTCATCGTCAACAATCAGGACGCAATGGTCTTCCGCCGGTGTGGTTTCACGCAACGGATGTTCGCCGATGACTTCTGCGGGGAGGTCGAGTTCACGATCAGTCATGCCTTGCGCGCTCCCGCACATGGCAGAACGAGCGATACGGTGGTGCCGACACCCTTCTGGCTTTCGATGAGCACATCGCCGCCATGCTGCTCCATGATGCGCTTGACGAGCGGCATGCCGAGCCCGACGCCAAACGCCTTGGTGCTGAACAGCGGCTCGAACACGCGCTCGGCCACATCCTGAGACATGCCGCCACCATTATCGGACACCGACAGGTAGACGCGGTCGCGCAGGCGCTGCGTGGAGATGATGATCTGACCGCTTTGCTTCCCGCGTTCCTCGCAGGCCTGCGCCGCATTCTGCAGAACATTGGAGAAGGCCTGCCGCAGACGCTCTGCATCGGCAAGCACGTCGCACCCGGCATCAAGCTTGAGCGTGATGAGATGCGCGATCTCCTGATCCTCTTCGCTCAATTGCTGTTTGACCCAGCGGTCGATGGCGACCGGCGACATGACGGGCGCATGCTTGCGCGAGAAGTCCAGAAGATCCTCAATGATGCGCACGCAGCGCCAGGCATTGCGTTGCAGGCGCTGCAATTCGCCGGTGACGGGCTCATCCGCGTTCTTGAGCGAGCGGCGCAGAATATCGGCGGAGGTGACCATCGTGCCCAGCGGATTGCGCAGCTCATGGCTGACCGTGGCGGTGATCTGACCGATTGCCGCCAGACGCTCATTGGAGGCGAGCTCCTGCTGCGCCTGCCGAAGCTTTTCAAGCGATGTCACCAGATCGCGCTCCGCAAGCTCGCGGCTTTCATGCGAAAGAACGATCCACCACGCGCCGATGGCGAGCAGCGGCAGGAGCGCCAGAAACACCCGCAGGAGAAGTGCGCCGCTTTCCACATGCGGCTGAAGCGCGGTCGGCTCGATCAAGCGGTAGGTCAGCAGAAAGACGGCAGCCGTCATCACCGCCAGCGAGAACAGAACGCCGCTCACCTTGAGCAGGCGCTGCGTCATGCGTGGCGCGATCTTGCTGCGCAGGGCGCGGCCCAGATAATGCGGCGCTTCCAGATTTGCGCCGGGAACCTTGCAGGCATCGTGGCAGTGGGAATCGAGACTGCAGCAGAGCGAGCAGATCGGACGCCGGTAGAAAGTGCAGTGCACCATGTCCGGCCGCTCATATTCCAGCTCGCAGATTTCGCAGCGCACCACCGGCTTGTCGGGCTCGGCAAGCGGCACGCGCGGACGGGCGAGATAATAGCGGCCGCGTGTCGCCACGCCGATCAGCACCGCACTCGAGAGCGCGGTGAAGAAGGCGATGGGGGCGGCATAGGCTTCCGCCAGATCACCGAAACTGCCCATGAAGCAGATGATCGCGAACAGCGAGGCAAACGCCATCGACCCGCAGCCGACCGGATTGAAATCGTAAAGATAGGCGCGTTTGAACTCGGTGAAGGGCGGGCTGACGCCCATCGGCTTCAAGATGGCGAGATCGGCGAAGATGGAGCCGATCCAGGCGGCGGCGATGACCGAATAGACCGCCAGCACCAGCTCAAGCGTCTGGAAGATGCCGAGCAGCATCAGAAGCAGCGAGATCAGGATGTTGAAGATCAGCCAGACCACGCGGCCGGGGTGATAATGGGTGACGCGCGAGAAGAAATTGGACCAGGCGAGCGAGCCGGCATAGGCGTTCGTCACATTGATCTTGACCTGCGAAATGAGAACGAAGATCGCCGCCAGCGCCAGCACGGTGCGCGGGTCGTCGCTCACATATTCATAGGCCTTGATATACATGTGGATCGGTTCGAGCGCCGTCGATGGCGAGAGGCCGGCCGAGACCGCAAGCACCGCCAGAAGACTGCCGCACAGGATCTTGAAACCGCCGACCACGATCCAGCCGGGACCGGCGGAGATGACCGCCGCCCACCAGCGCCAGCGGTTTTCGCGCGTCTTGTCGGGCAGGAAGCGCAGATAATCCACCTGCTCGCCGATCTGGATGGAGAGCGCGCACAGAACACCGATGGCCGAACCGAAGGCGAGCACATCGAACCCGCCATCCGGCGTTTCGCTGCCGGCAAACGCCATCCACTGATCGAGCGTTTCGGGATGGCCGACCGCGATATAGATGAAAGGCGCAAGCAGCATGGCGATCCAGATGGGCTGGGTGACCATCTGCAACTTGCTGATCATCGTCACGCCCATGAAGGTGATGGGAATGATGACGAGCGATGAGATGATGTAGCCCAGCACCAGCGGCACATCCGCGAACAGCTTCAGCGCCTGCGCCATGATCGCGCCTTCGAGCGCGAAAAAGATGAAGGTGAAGGTCGCATAGATCAGCGACGTGATGGTGGAGCCGATATAGCCGAACCCTGCTCCGCGCGTGAGCAGATCCATGTCGATGTTGTAGCGGCTGGAATAATAGGCGATGGGCAGGTTCGTCACGAAGACGAACAGGCAGGTGATCAGAACGGCGGGAAACGCATTGGCGACCCCGTAGCTGAGCGTGATCGCCCCGCCGATTGCCTCCAGAGCCAGAAACGAGATGCCGCCGAGCGCTGTGTTGGCGATGACGAACGGAGACCAGCGCCGGAACGACCGCGCCGCATAGCGCAGCGAATAGTCCTCCAGCGTCTCATTGGCGATCCATGAATGATAGGATCGTAAGGCAGGCGATTGCGGTGTTTCCACTAACGCGCACTCCGCCCTGCACACCGCCAGTCAGGCGAAGCCTGTGCTTTACGCATCTTGTTGAGGTTCTCCCATTCTCCCCGTCAAATGATCACACAAAGCCGGCTTCGAGACCAGTCCCCGCAGCACGGGGGAACGGCGTTCTTCCCCACCCGGTTTGTGTGTGAAAGACGGGTCGCGCCGGCGCAGTGCCATAATGCGCCGACCGCGTTGAGCCTATTGCTTTCGCTTCATGCCCGTTATCTGTGTGCCGTCGCTAAATCGCCCAACCGGCCGCGTTTGAGTTGACAAAATCGCCCCGCGCCCTCAGACGCACGGGGCAATCATGTGTCCGCAGAGGCACAGGCACAGGCACATTCGGACGTCGCGAGCGGCGGCAAAACAGCTTGAGGGGAAGCATGAGCGAGACATCCGACATCATCGTCATCGGCGGTGGCATTGCAGGCATCGGCGCGGGCGCGCGCATGGCGGCGGACGCCAGCGTGACCGTTCTGGAGACGGAAGAGGCCATCGGCTATCACGCCACCGGCCGTTCGGCTGCGATCTACATCCGCAATTACGGCAACGACACCCTGCGCGCCCTCAATGCGGCTGCCGAACCGGTGTTCAAGGAGCCGGAAGGCATTTCTGACGAAAGCCTGCTCACTCCGCGCGGCCTGCTTTATGTGGCGACCGAGGAACATGTCGGCGCGCTGGACAAGATCCTCGAAGGCGCGACGGGCATGGAGCGGCTCGACGCGGACGCTGCGGTTGCGCGCGTGCCCATTCTGCGCCGCGAAAACATCGTGGCGGCCGCCATTGAGGAAGGCGCGCAGGACATCGATGTCGACCGTCTGCTGCAGGGCTTTGCGAAGATGCTGCGCCATCAGGGCGGCCGCATCGTCAACAAGGCCCCCGTCACCGCCATTTCGCGTGCGGATGGCGTGTGGACGCTTGAAACCCCGCAGGGCTCGTTCTCCGCACCCATCATCGTCAACGCCGCAGGCGCATGGGCTGACGAGGTCGCGAAGCTTGCCGGTGTGCAGCCGCTCGGCCTGACGCCGATGCGCCGCTCGGCCGTGATCCTGCCCGCACCCGAGGGGCACGACGTCACGCGCTGGCCGCTTTTCGCCTGCGCGGGCGAAGGCTGGTACGCCAAGCCCGATGCGGGCAAGCTGATGGTTTCGCCGGCTGACGAAGATCCGTCAGAGCCGTTCGACGCCTGGCCCGACGACATGGTGCTGGCCGAGGGCCTGCATCGCTTTGAACAGGCCGTCACCGTGCCTGTGACACGCATTGAACGGAGCTGGGCGGGCCTGCGCAGCTTCTTCCCCGATCGCACCCCCGCTGTCGGCTTCGCGCCGGATGCGGAGGGTTTTTTCTGGCTGGCCGGCCAGGGCGGCTATGGCGTACAGACCTCGCCTGCCCTTTCCGCGCTCGCAGCCGACCTGTGCGCCGGTCGCAAGTCCGGCCTCGCTGAAACCGTGGTGCAGGCACTTGCGCCACACCGCCTCATCAAGACCTGAAAGGAAAAAACATGTCCGATATCAAACGCGTCGACACCGGCACCCGCATGAGCCAGGCCGTCGTTCACAACGGCACCATCTATCTGGCTGGCCAGGTCGGCACGCCGGGCGCAAGCGTCGCCACGCAGACCAAGGACATTCTGGCCAAGATCGACGCCCTTCTCGAGCAGAACGGCTCCGACAAGTCGCGCATCCTGCAGGCGACCATCTGGCTCGCTTCGATGAACGACTTTGCCGAGATGAACGACGTGTGGGACGCATGGGTTGCTCCCGGCCACGCACCGGCGCGCGCCTGCGGCGAGTCCGCACTGGCAACGCCCGAATACACGGTCGAGATCATCGTCGTCGCGGCGGCTGGCTGATCAGGCCCCGCGCTTGACCGGTACCACCGGTTCCCGGCTCGCCCGCGCGGCGAGCCGGACCAGCATCAGGCCCACAATGCCCGTGACGAGAAAGCCTGATGCAAGCGGAATGGTCGTTTCGTTGTAGAACGCGCCAAAGGCCACGGCGAAGACCACCGCCACAAGGCTCGATCCCGATGCGATCAGCGATGCGCCGAGCCCGGCCAGTTGGCCCAGAGACTGCATCGCCATAGCATTCAGATTGCCAAACAGAAACCCGATGCAGAAGAAGATGGCAAAGCCCAGCGCCATGAAGGCGGGCAGTGGCGGCTGCCCTTCCCACATAAGGGACAGGCCAAGCAGGCAAAGCCCGAACCCCACGAGACCGCAAAGCGCATATTCGCACATGGCCTGCATGCCGAAGCGACGCACCACCTGTGCGTTGACCATGGAGGCCAGACCGATGCTGGCGGCGAAGGCTGCAAAATAGGCCGGGAACAGACTGCCGATCCCGTAAACATCGAAGAAGATATCGGCTGCGGTGCTCAAATATTGCAGATGCGCGCCGAACACGAAGCCTGTGGCCACGATCAGAAGCGAAACGCGCCGGTTGCGCAGAACGCGCGAACCGTTTTGCAGGAGCGTGACCGGGTGAAAGCGGATGCGGTTTTGCGGGGCGAGCGTCTCGGGCTGGCGCATGACAAGCCAGATGCAGAGCAGGATCGAGAGCGCCAGATAGACCGCGAAAATGGCCCGCCAGCCGGCGAATGCCAGCACCGCCTGCCCCATGGCGGGCGCGATCATCGGCACCAGAATGAACAGCACGAACATGAAGGACATGATGCGCGCCATGGCCTCACCCTCGAACTGGTCGCGGACCAGCGCGCGCGTCGCGATCTTGGGGCCGGCGACGCCGATGCCCTGCAGGATGCGGCCGAGCACGATCATTTCCACCGAGGTGGAGAGCATCGCCACCACGGTTCCGGCCATGTAGAGCGCGAGACCACCGACCAGCGCCCGCTTGCGGCCGATGGCGTCGGCGATGGGGCCAATCACCAGTTCGCCAAACACCATGCCGAAGATGAACAGCGACACGATGTGCTGCGTGGACAGGGGCGGCTCCACATGCAGATCGCTCTCGATCAGGCGCAGCGCCGGAAGCACTGCGTCGATGCTGAGCGCAGTCAGCGATGTGAGGAACGCATAAAGCGCGATGCGCTCGAAGGAGATTGTCCGTTTTTCCATCGGCTCATGTTTATCAGATTGGCAGAGGCGCATCAGATTGGAAGGGGACGCCGTTCCTCGATGGCCTCCATGGCGAAATAGGAGGTGACCGATTCCAGCTCCACCTTCTGGATCAGGCGCTGGTAGACGGAATCGAAGCTCTGCATGTCCGTTGTCACGATGCGCAGCATGTAATCGTAATCGCCGCCAATGCGAAAGAAGTCGACCACTTCCGGAATGCTGGACACGTGCTGGCGGAAGGTCTGCAGCCAGGTTGTCGAGTGGTGGCGCGTCTTGACCATCACGAATACCACCAGCCCGAGCCCTAGCCTGTTGCGGTCGACATTGAGCGTGCGCCCGCGAATGACGCCGCGCTCCTCCAGCGATTTCAGCCGGCGCCAGCAGGCATTCTGCGACAGCCCGACCTTCTCCGCCAGGTCGCGTTGCGACAGGCCGGCGTCACGCTGCAGCTCGCGTAATATTCTTCTATCAAACTGATCGATTTTCTCACTCATATTCGATCATATGACCCAATTTTGAGAGTTTTGCCATCACTTTGTGTGGGAATGATCGCTCATCATTGTGCGATCTTTGCGCATTGATCAACTTCCCGGACCGCCGCCATGCCCAGTGACCTTCTCAAAGCCTTTGCCGACAATCTCAAGCGCACAGACCTCGACGCCTATCTGCGTGACGGGCTGATCGGCGAGAATGCCGTAATCGACGGTCCTTTCGGCAAGAAGACGCTGGTCTATGCCGACTATGTGGCGTCAGGCCGGGCGCTGGCGCAGGTGGAGGATTTCATCCGTGATGAAGTGCTTCCCTATTATGCGAACAGCCATACGGAAGCCTCCTATTGCGGTTCCTTCTGCACCCGCCTGCGTCAGGCGGCGCGCGCGGAAATTCACCGGATCGTCAACGCCGGCGACAAGACCAGCGTCGTCTTTTCAGGCGCTGGCGCGACCGCCGGCATCAACCGGCTGGTGCGGCTTTTGCAGATCTCCGAGGCCGTGGCCGCAGGCGCGCGCGTCGTGGTTTTCACCGGGCCTTACGAGCATCACTCCAACATTCTGCCCTGGCGTGAAAGCGGCGCGGAGATCATCGCCATTCCCGAAGCCGCGACCGGCGGCCCGGACCTGGGCGCGCTTGCCACGGCCCTTGAAGCAAATGCCGATGCGGCGCTGAAGGTCGGCACGTTTTCCGCCGCCTCCAACGTGACCGGCATCACCACCGACACGGACGCGGTGACCCGGCTTCTGAAGACCCATGGCGCGCTCGCCATCTGGGACTATGCCGGTGGTGCGCCCTATCTGGAAATCGACATGAAGCCCGGCACGGACTGCGCCAAGGATGCAGTCGTGCTTTCGCCCCACAAATTCCCCGGCGGACCGGGCGCATCGGGTCTTCTGGTCCTGCGCAACGACATTGCCCGCACCGCCTGCCCCTCCATGCCCGGCGGCGGCTCGGTGAGCTTCGTTTCGCCCTGGGGCCACGAATACTCGACCTCGCTTTCAGCGCGCGAAGAGGCCGGAACACCCGATGTTCTGGGCGACATCCGCGCGGCCCTCGTGCTCATCATCAAGGAAGCGCTTGGACAGGACTTCATCGACCGGCGGCATGAAGAGCTGCATCAGCGCGCAATCGCCGTGTGGTCGAAGAACCCGTGCCTGCAGATGCTCGGCAATCCGGCTGCCCGGCGTCTGCCGATCTACTCCTTCCGCATTCTGTGCCCGGAGAACGGCACGGTGCACCACCAGCTTTTCACCCGCATGCTGAGCGATCTTCACGGCATCCAGGTGCGCGGCGGCTGCGCCTGCGCCGGCCCCTATGCGCACCAGCTTCTGGAGATCGACGAGCCCACCTCGAATGCGCTCTTGCAGAGCATTCGGGACGGGCAGGAGATGGAAAAGCCGGGCTGGGTGCGGCTCAATCTGAGCTATCTGATGACGGACGAGAAAGCGGACTTCATCATCGAGACCGTCGACCGGCTGGCGCGCGAGGCGCAGCGGCATGCAGGCGCTTACGACTTCGATCCGCGCACGGCCCGCTTCCGCCACAAGACGCTGGCCATGGCCGGTTAGAGCATCAACCCGTGAGGGTCGGCGTAGTGCGTGGTTCGACAAGCTCACCATGAGGGAGGGCTTTGGCTACCAAAGCCGTCACTACGCCTTTGGCCAAGGTTCTCCGCCAGGAGGGGATTGCTCCTCTCATGGCGAGCCCCTGAGCCTGTCATAGGGCTAACCACGCACCGCCTTAATGCAATGCCCCATCCTGCACGGTGGTGCGCCCTACTCCTGCTTCGGCAGGTTGTTGGCGCGCCGCGCCATCTCGGCTTCATTGGTGGGCTGCTCGGTGAAGCCCTCGATGTCGGACACCTCTTCCACATCCCGCTCGATTGCCAGCGGGCTTGCCACATAGGCGGTGGCCAGTTCGGCCACCGAGCGCAGCGCATGCACATGGATGCGCTCATAGCCGTGCGAGGCATCCACACCGAAGGCGATCAGCGCCGTGCGAACATCATGCCCGGCCTCGATGGCCGATGCGGAATCGGAGCGGTAGTAACGGAAAACATCCTTCTGGTAGCGAATGTCCTCCTCGCGGCACAGATCCACCATCTTCTTCGTCAGGTGATAGTCGAACGGCCCCGCCTGGTCCGCCATGGCGATGGTAACGCCGAACTCTGCCGAATTCTGCCCCGGCGCGGTGGTGCCATTGTCGATGGTGACCATGGAGGCAATCTCGGGCGTGACGATGGACGCCGCGCCCACCCCCACCTCTTCCGCGATGGTGAAGAGCCAGTGCGTGTCGACCGGCAGCGTCACCTCGTGGCGCAGCAGCGATTCCAGCGCGGCAAGCGCGATGGCCACGCCCGCCTTGTCATCCAGATGGCGTGAAACGATGAAGCCGTTTTCCAGGAATTCCGGCTGCGGGTCGATGGCGACGAAGTCGCCCACATCGATGCCAAGATTGTGCGCGTCGCTGCGGCTCCAGCACATGGCGTCGATGCGCAGCTCCACGTAATCCCAGCCGACGGGCATCTCGTCGACGCCGTCATTATAGGTGTGGCCCGAAGCCTTGAGCGGCAGGATGGTGCCGCGATAGCTGCCCTTCTCGGTGTAGATCGTCACCCGCGCGCCTTCGGCAAACCGCGCGGACCAGTGACCGATTGGCACCATCTCGAAACGGCCATTGTCCTTGATGTATTTGACC
>MRWG01000972.1_pt1 | contig 22075 bp, 21 predicted proteins | sample 1013341 | NCBI WGS metagenome assembly MRWG01 (sample SAMN06117577, study PRJNA244670) | biofilm metagenome | biome: Water; feature: Cathode Biofilm; material: Biofilm; isolation source: microbial consortium enriched at the cathode of a solar microbial fuel cell | place: USA: District of Columbia ... | reverse complement strand
ATATGACAAAAGGGCCGATATCTTCCTCGCCACCATCTTTCTGGCCGCATCTGTCACTTGGTGGCTCAATTGAGTCCCGACCCTAGAGCAGATCAGGGCCGGCTGGAATCGCCTAAGGCGATCCACCGGCTCTGTGAATCTGCTCTTTGCCTTTGAAACAGATCGGATTCACACGTTTAGACGGAACCACAGGGTGGTTCCGTCTAAACGTGATCCGATCTAGGAGAAGATCTTCACCCCTTCGGAATCGCCGCTGCGCCTGGCCGGCACGCCGACGTAGAGGCCGCCGGGCTCGGTCGAGCGCGTCACCAGGGCGCCGGCGGCGACGATGCAGCGGTCGGCCACGGTGATGCCGTCGCGCAGCGTCGCCCTCACGCCCAGGAAGCTCCGCGCGCCGATCCGGCAGCCGCCGGCCAGGGTCACGCCGGGGGCCAGGAAGGCATGGTCGCTGATGCGGGCGTGGTGCGAGACCTGCGCCGAGGCGCGGACAACGCAGTTGGCGCCGATTTCCGCGAAGGGCTCGATTACCGCGTTCTCGAAGACCAGACTGCCGGGGCCGACCGACAGGTCCGGCCAAGTGCGCGCGCCGCTGGCGACATAGCTGGCGAAAGCGTAGCCCCTGGCCCTTGCCGCTTCATAGCGTTCGGCGCGCAGCCCGTTCACCTGGTGCGGGCCGACGGCCAGCAGCAGGTCGTGGTCCTGCGGCGCGAAGTGCTGCTCCAGGTCTTCGAAGGGCACCACCGGCAGGCCGAGCAGGCGCCCGCTCTTCAAGGCCCCGCCATCGACGGTGAAGCCCGCCACCTCGTGCGGGCTGTCGTGGGTCAGGCAGTACCAGACCAGGCTGGCGAAGTCGCCGGCGCCGAACAGCACCACCTTGCGGGCCTTACTGTTGTCGGAGGGCTGGGGCATGATGCGGGCGGCTTCGATCTCTTTCGGGCGGTGGCGGGGCGACTCGGCCTTGCAGGGCCAGTGTAGCCGCTCGATGTCGGGGGAAGGTTAAGACTTTGAGCTTGGCTGGCAAGGGCCGAACTCTTTGGCTGAATTGGCCGTGATTAGCGGGTAGTCTCCGCCCGGCGAGTCCCGGCGACGGCCCGAAGGGGCGGCCTGAGTATCGGATCCTGCGCCCTGAAATCGAGGTCTTGCCGTGCCATCCACAGTCATCGTCACCGCCGCCAATGCCAGGTTCTTCCGCCTGCTCGCCGGGCTGTTGCTGTCGATCGAACGACACCAGGGTTCGCGGAAAGCGGCAGTTGCGCTGCTCGATATCGGCCTCACCAGGGCGCAGCGGGACTGGCTGGCACCACGAATCGCACAGCACGTCGAGCCGGGATGGGACCTGGAGTTGCCGGAGAAGCTGCGCCGAGAAAAGCCGCATCTGCGCGCGCTGACGGCGCGCCCTTTCCTGCCGCGCTATTTCCCCGGCTACGACACCTACCTGTGGATCGACGCGGATGTCTGGCTGCAGGACTGGCGTGGGGTCGAACTCTACGTCCGCGGTGCGCAGCTCGCTGACCTCGCCGCAACGCCGCACACCGACCGGGCGTATCGATTCAACCGGGCGATCCCGCAGCATTCCTATCGGCAATTCGCTGCCGGCTATGGCAAGGCAGTGGCGGGCGAACTTGCTCATCGCCAGCATTTGAACGCGGGCATATTCGCTGCACAAGCAGGCTCGCCGCTATGGTCCGCCTGGGCTGCGGCCTATGAAGAGGGCATCGCCGCCTCGCACGGCGCCATGACCAACGACCAGACGGCACTGAACGTGGCCTGCCATCGCGGCGATCTGCGTCTGCAGCTCCTGCCGGCACTCTACAACTGGCAGTCCCACTTGGCTTTGCCTTTGTGGGATCAGCGCGCCGGTCGCTTCTGTGAGCCGCATCTGCCCCACGCGGCCCTCTCCATGGTGCATCTCACGCACACGGCAAAGGACCGCGCCTACGGCATCCGCGACCTGGACGGGAGGGTTCGCGAAATGACCCTGCAGAATCCCGAGGTAGAGGCAGCCGTCTTGCCGACGGACGAGTCCTGAGGCGCGGGGCCGGCGCCCTGGACCGGCAATGGACACGCAGATATAGTTTTATTCCCGCTTGTAGCTATCATTGATTGTGTTATGGCATTCGTTTCCCACGCGACGGACCTAGGCAAGTGTTGTGCGTTCGGCCACGTCTCCGACGGCCAGGCTTATCTCGTTGACGGCCTGTTTGCGCAGGTGCAACACATCCCCCTTGCCGTCGGCCAGGACGCCGCGTCCTTGCTCGCGCAGATCGAGCAGGAAGTGCGATGGTTCGCCTGGCATGTCTTCGTGACTTACAAAGGCAACATTCCGCGCGACCGTGAGGCGCTCTGCGCGGGTCTTCGCGAGAGAGGTATCTTCTCAATCAACGAGGGGGTCATCGATGCCTCAAAGCGTCACACGCAGGCAGTCCTCTCCCGTCTCGGATTGCCGACGACTGCGGCCGGCGCCGAGGGCGATCCCGAGGAGCTTTTGTTCTTCAAGTCGAACTACAATTTCGGCGGGGTCGCCGAACGACGCCTGTCACAGGAGGTTCGCGACTACTTCGGCATCCAGCTGCCGCATCGATTGACGCCCTTGTTCAGGAACTACAACGTCTATCGGCGCAAGCAGTTCAAACCGGAGGCTTTCGAGATCAAGGACATCTTTCTCGAACGCTACGTGGCCAACAAGCAGCATGTGTTCTTCCGGGCTTTCATCGCTTTCGATGCCGTAGTTCTCAGCCGGGTGGTGAACAAGGAGGTCATCAAGAAAGCGGCGCACGGAGAGCAGCGGGATGACTACTTCTTCTCCTTCGAAGAGGCCGAAGCCGGCTTTCCCTCAGCGCCCGATGACCTTGTGCGCCGGGTCATGAGCGATATGCATCGCTTCTGCCGGGCCTTCAAGCTGGACATGGGTGGGGTGGACGTCCTGCTGGATGACGCGGGGACGCCCTATATCATCGACGCCAATCCGACGGCTTACGGCGGCGAGAACCTCAAGCGCCCCGGCATATGGCAGCACCTCGTCGACGGGCTGCTGCAGCACGCAAAGAAGACGGCAACTGCGGTGGCCTGAAGGCGCTCACCGAGTTCACCACCGGCAACTTCGCCGCCGACCTCATCGAGGTCATGCGCGCGGCGTTGTAGAGCGAGTTTTTCGGAATTTTCGAGGAGCTTGGCGGACCCGACAGGATTCGAACCTGTGACCTCTGCCTTCGGAGGGCAGCGCTCTATCCAGCTGAGCTACGGGTCCCCATGGGCGGGGCCGGGCGGCCCCTGATGGAACGGCCCGAAGAAACGCCGCGACAATACTGCAAGAACCCGAGGGGCGCAAAGGGCTTTGCGGAGGCTCGGGCTCCCCGGATTTCAGCAGGTGGCGGCCTCGCAGGCCGCGGCGGCGGTTGCGTCCCCGGGCTCTTCCCCGGCTCTTTCCCCGCCGTCTTCCTCGCCCTTCAGGAAGGCGGCGGCGGTTTCCTCGGCGCCGGAGGGCAGCGGCGCGGTCTTGTCGCGGGTCCAGGCGGCGATGTCGTCGATCACGGTCTGGGCCTGCAGGTCGCGCAGCAGCATGTGCCAGCCCTCGGGGTAGAGGGCGAAGCGCTGGTGCCCCGCGGTCTGGGGGGCGGCCTCGGGCGGCAGCTGGCGCCAGAACCGGATCACCGGCTCGGCCGGCACCACCTCGTCCTTCTCGCCATACAGCAGCAGGGCCGGGGCCTCCACCTCGGGCGCGGCGGCCAGGGCGGCATCCATCAGGTTCACCAGGCCGTAGATCGCATCGGTCCGGGTCTCCTTGATGAACAGCGGGTCGCGGCCCAGGGCGCGCAGCATCTCGATGTTGTCGGAGGCCTGGATGCCCAGCCCGCGCCCGGAAAAGCGCGCCCAGGGGAAGAGGCGCGCGCCGAGCCACAGGGCGGCGCGCTGGTGGAAGGGCATGGTCGAACGCGCCCAGACCGCCGGGGCGGCCAGGATCACGCCGTCGGCCCCGGCAACCGCCGGGGGTACGTCGGGCGCGGCCAGGGCGGCCAGGATCACCGCCCCGCCCATGGATTCGCCCAAGAGGTAGAGCGGCAGATCCGGATGGCGGTTCCGCAGCAGCGTTGCGGCCTCGGCCAGATCGCCGGTCAGCACGTCGGTCCCGGCCCAGAGCCCGCGGTGCGGCGCCTCGCCGAAGCCGCGCTGGTCGTAGGCGTAGACGAGGAGGCCCTGGGCGGCCAGCGCCGGGCCGGACTCGGCAAAGGCGTGGCTGTAGTCGTTGAAGCCGTGCAGCGCCAGCACCACGCCGTGCGCGGCCCCTGTTTCGGAACCGGAATCCCCTTCCTGCGGCGCCCAGTGGCGCAGCGGCAGTTCGCTGCCGTCGGCGGTGATGAAGGTCTCTTCGGTGAAGGCCGGGGCGGTGAGGCCGGCGGCGGTCAGGCCGGGGCCCGGCGGCGCCACGCGCGGCGCGCAGGCGCCCAGGGTCAGCAGGGGGATCAGCAGCAGGGCCGGCAGCAGCGCGGCCAGGGTCAGCTTGGCCAAGCGGGGCCTGGCCAGTTGCCAGCCGTCAGGCCGCCGCATCGTCGCTGCCGGCGGAGCCTTCGGGCGGCGTGTCGTGCGCGCCGCGCGTCAGCTGCAGGAAGATGTCCTCCAGGTCTGCCTCGTCGGTCGACATGTCGATGACCGAGAGTCCGGCCACGCAGACCGCGTCCAGGATCTGCGGCACCGGGCTTTCGCTGGCGTGGTAGTGGAACAGCAGGCGCCGCCGCCCGGTCTGCTCCGGATTGAAGGCGGCCAGGCAGTCCGGCACGTCCTCCAGCTCGCGGTCGAAGATCAGTGTCAGGGCCTTGTTGTCGACGCGCGCCAGCAGGCTTTCGGTGTCGTCGCAGGCGATCACCTTGCCGTGGTTGATGATGGCGATGCGGTCGCAGAGCTCCTCGGCCTCTTCCAGGTAGTGCGTGGTCAGCAGCACCGTGGTGCCGGCGCGGTTCAGCTCGCGCACGTTGGCCCAGAGCTGCTGGCGCAGCTCGATGTCGACGCCCGCGGTGGGCTCGTCGAGCACCAGCACCGGCGGCTGATGCACCATGGCCTTGGCCACCATGAGGCGCCGGCGCATGCCGCCGGAAAGCGTGCGGGCATAGGCCTCCGCCTTGTCGGCCAGGCCCATGGCGGCGAGGATCCGGTCGCTCATGCGCTCGGCCGGCGGCACGCCGTAGAGCCCGGCCTGCAGTTCCAGCAGCTCGCGCGGCGTGAAGAAGGGGTCGATGTTCAGTTCCTGCGGCACCACGCCGATGGCCGCGCGCGCCTGGCGCGGGTTGGCGTCGATGTCGTAGCCCCAGATGCTGGCGCTGCCCGAGGTCTTGTTGACCAGGCCGGCCAGGATGTTGATCAGGGTCGACTTGCCGGCGCCGTTGGGGCCAAGCAGGCCGAAGAGGGAGCCGCGCGGGATGTCCAGGTCGACGGCGCTCAGCGCCTTCTTGGCCGGGGCCTTGCCGCTGGCTTTGTAGGTCTTGGTCAGGCCGGACACGGAGACCGCCATCTCGGGCAGCGCGCCGCTTGCGGTCTGGGCCGCTTCCTGGCCCGTTCCCCGGGCCGTTCCCTGGGCCGTTCCCTGGGCCGTGTCTGTGGTCCCGGCGCCCGGGCCCGGCACCACACGGGCTTGCGGGCCGCTGCCGGTCAAAGAGGAGTTATCGCTGCTCATCGCTGCCTTTTCTGGTCTTCCCGGGCCGTCTTCAGGGGCGCACAGCTCTGGTGCGCCGGGGCCGGGACGCGGCGGCCATGGGTAGCACCGGCCCCCGCGCCGGTCAATGTGGGGGCCAAAGTGACGGGCCGTGGGGCCGCGAAAGGGTGTTATGCTCCTGTTTTCAGCCTCTTTTTACCCCTAGAGGCTAGGACATAGATCACATGTGCAGCCGGGCGAGGGATTCAAGGTCCCCATACTAAGACCTTTCGCCGGCTTCGCCGCCAATGCTATCCGGAACGCATGAGCCGTCCGCCCGATACCCGGCCCCCCTTCCGCAGTCTGCCCAGCGCCCATGCCTCCGTGGCCTGGCCGGCGCTGCCGGGCCCGGGTCCGGCGCTCACCGCGGCCCTGCTGCAGCAACTGGAGGAGAGCCAGTGGCTGGCGCCGGAGGAGCTGCGGGCCCGCCAGCTGCGCCAGGCGGGGGCGCTGCTCGACCACGCCTACCGCCGCGTTCCCTTCTACCGCGACCGCCTGGCGCTGGCCGGCCACCTGCCGGGCAAGGTGCCGACGCCGGCGGTCTGGGCCAACATCCCGGTGCTGAGCCGGGCGGCGCTGCAGCAGGCGGGCGAGGCGCTCTACAGCCCGGAGATCCCGCAAGGCCACGGCGAGACCTACGAGCTCTCCACCAGCGGCTCCACCGGGCGGCCGGTCAAGGCGCGCGGCAGCGTGATGACGCAGCTTTTCTATGACGTGATTTCGCTGCGCGAGCACCTCTGGCACCGCCGCGACCTCAGCGGCACCATGGCGGCCATCCGCTCTTTCCCCAACGACGTCGCCGCCTATCCGCAAGGCGCGCGCAGCGACACCTGGGGCCGGGCCCTGAAGGACCTCTTCGACACCGGGCCCAGCGTCATGCTGTCGATCGGCTCCCGTGTCGAGGAACAGCTCGACTGGCTGCAGCGCCGGCAGCCCGACTATCTGCTGATCTATCCCTCGGCCTTGCGCGATCTGCTGCGGCTCTGCCGGGAAAAGGGAATCTCCTTCCCGAAGCTGCGCGAGGTGCGCACCCTTTCCGAGGCCCTGACGGCGGAGACGCGGGAACTCTGCCGCGAGGTCTGGGGCCTCAAGGTCGTCGATATGTACAGCACCCAGGAGGCCGGCTACCTCGCCCTGCAGTGCCCGGACCACGAGCACTACCACGTGCAGTCGGAGGCGGCGCTGCTGGAGGTGATCAACGGGGTCGGACAACCCTGCGCCCCCGGCGAGGTGGGAGAAGTCGTGGTCACGCCGCTCACCAACTTCGCCATGCCGATGATCCGCTATGCCGTGGGCGACCTGGCGGAGGTCGGCGAAGCCTGCCCCTGCGGGCGCGGCCTGCCGGTGCTCAAACGCATCCTCGGGCGCAACCGCGACATGCTGGTCTATCCCGACGGCCGCAAGGCCTGGGCCCTGATCGGCGACGTCTACTACACCCAGTTCCCCGAAATCCGGCAGTTCCAGGTGGTGCAGCACGCGGTCGACGACCTCGAGCTGAAGATCGTCGCCGACCGCCGCCTGACGGGGATCGAGGAAGCCAAGCTCATCGAGTGGGTCCGCTACCGCAGCCAGCACGACTTTCCCATCAGGGTGACCTACCACGATGAGATCCCGCGCGGCCCCGGCGGCAAGTTCAATGATTTCCGCTGCGATATTCCGGATTCCGAAGTCCGGGCACTGAGGGAGAGCAAGGCGTGAGCGAATCTGAATCGCAAGGCGCCGGCGGCAAGAAGCCCATCTTCCGCCCGCTGCCCTCCGGCGACCCGACCACCGCCTGGCCGGCGCTGCCGCGGCCCGGGGCGGCACTGACGGCGGCGCTGCTGCAGCAGCTCGACCAGAGCCAGTGGTGGACGGCCGAGGAGCTGCGCCGCCAGCAGCTGCGCCAGGCCACGGCGCTGCTGGAGCACGCCTGGCGCCATGTCCCCTTTTACCGGGAGCGTCTGGCCGGGGCCGGCTTCCGGCCGGGTGCGGCGCTGACACCCGAGGCCTGGTCCCGCATCCCCGTGTTGCGCCGGGCCGAACTGCAGCGGGCCGGCAGAGCGCTGCACAGCCCGGTCGTGCCGCCGCGCCACGGCAAGATCCACGAGATCAGCTCCAGCGGTTCCACCGGCCAGGTGGTGACGGTGCGCGGCACGCAGCTCACGCAGCTGTTCTGGGACGCCTTCACCCTGCGCGACCACCTCTGGCACCGGCGCGACTTTGCCGCCCGGCTGGCCGCCATCCGGCCCTACAAGGCGGGGGCCGCCGATTTTCCACGGGGCGCGGTAGGCAAGAACTGGGGACGCTCGACCACGGGCCTCTTTCCCAGCGGGCCCAGCAACATGCTGAACATCAACACCAGCGCGCCGCAGCAGGCGGAGTGGCTGCTGCGGGTCCGGCCCGATTACCTGCTGACCTATCCCTCGACCCTGCGCGAGCTGCTGCTGCACTGCCGGGAGAACTCGATCACCATTCCCGGCCTCACGGAGGTGCGCACCCTCTCCGAGACCCTGCCGCCGGAGACGCGGGCGCTGTGCCGCGAGGTCTGGGGGCTGCCCATCGTCGACGGCTACAGCTCCCAGGAGAACGGCCTGCTGGCGCTGCAGTGCCCCGAGCAGGAGCACTACCACGTGCAGGGCGAGGCCGTGATCCTGGAGGTGCTGAACGAGGCCGGAGAGCCCTGCGCGCCCGGCGAGGCGGGCGAGGTGGTGGTCACCTCGCTGCTGAACTTCGCCATGCCGATGATCCGCTACGCCCTGGGCGACATGGCGGAGGTCGGGCCGCCCTGCCCCTGCGGGCGCGGCCTGCCGGTGCTGGCCCGCGTGCTGGGGCGGCTGCGCAACACCTTGAGGTATCCCGACGGCCGGCGCGGCTGGCCGATGATGGGCGACATCTACCACGCCGGGGTGGCGGGCATCCGCCAGTACCAGATCCTCCAGCACGGCCTGGACGACATCGAGATCAAGCTGGCCACGGCGGCGCCCCTGGGGGCCGAAGACGAGGCCAAGCTGCGGGAATGGCTGCACTTTCGCAGCGGCTACCCCTTCAAGGTGCGCTTCAGCTACGTGGCGGAGATCCCGCGCGGGCCCAGCGGCAAGTTCGAGACCTTCATCAGCCGGATTCCGCCGCAAGGCGGGCCCGGCCCGGGGGCCGAATAGAAGGCCGAACAGAAGGCCAAACAGAAGGATTGAACCCTGGCGCGGTGGCGCTATCATCGCGCCCAGTCCAAGCCTTTCGGAGAAGACGCCCATGGCCCAGCAGCCGCCTGAAATCATCGACGTGGACACCCCGACGGTTGCCTGCGACGGCGGCAAGGGCCCGCTCGGCCACCCGCGCGTCTTCCTGAACATGGAAGGCAAGGGCCAGATCGACTGCCCCTACTGCGGGCGCCGCTTCGTGCTGAAGCAGGACACCGCGGCCGAATAGGGCCGCCGAACAGTCAGCAGCTGTCAGCTTTAGCGCCACCCGGCGGCGCCTAGGCGCTCGACTTCGCCGGGGGGCTCCGGCATTCTCGCGGGCATGACGAAAGCCCCCTACAAGCACCTCTATCTGGTCGACGGCTCCGGCTACATTTTCCGGGCCTACTTCGCCATCCCGCCGCGCAACACCTCCGACGGCACGCCCACCAACGCCACCTTCGGTTTCACCAACATGCTGGTGAAGCTGCTGCGCGACAGCGACGCCGACGCCATCGCCGTCATCTTCGACAAGTCGGGCAAAACCTTCCGCAACGACATCTACCCGGAGTACAAGGCGCACCGGCCGGAGCCGCCGGAGGACCTGATCCCGCAGTTCGCGGCGATCCGCGAGGCGACGCGGGCCTTCAACCTGCCCTGCATCGAGCTGCAGAACTACGAGGCCGACGACCTCATCGCCACCTACGCCCGCCAGGCCAAGGAAGCGGGGATCGAGGTCACCGTGGTCTCCTCCGACAAGGACCTCATGCAGCTGGTCGACGGCGGCATCGCCATGCTCGACCCCATGAAGGACCGCAAGATCGGCTACGAGGAGGTGAAGGAGAAGTTCGGCGTCACGCCCGACAAGGTGGTCGACGTGCAGGCCCTGGCCGGGGATTCCACCGACAACGTGCCCGGCGTGCCCGGCATCGGCGTGAAGACCGCCGCGCAGCTCATCGAGGAGTACGGCGACCTGGAAACCCTGCTGGCGCGCGCCGAAGAGATCAAGCAGCCCAAGCGCCGCGAGAAGCTGATCGAGAATGCTGAGCTGGCGCGCATCTCCAAGCAGCTCGTCACCCTGGACCAGGACGTCCCGGTCGAGGTCGACCTGAAGGACTTCGGCCTCAGGCAGCCGGAGCCCGACGACCTGCGCGCCTTCCTGGAGCGCTACGAATTCCGCTCCCTGCTGCGCCGCCTCTCCGACCAGCTGGGCGGCGCCGAGGAGACCGCGACGCCGGTGGAAGCGGCGCCGGAGTCCGCGAAAGAGGCCGCCTACGAGCTGGTGCAGGACCTCCCGGCGCTGGAGCGCTGGGTGGCGGCGGCGCAGCTCCGCGGCGTGCTCGCGGTGGATACCGAGACCACCTCGCTCGACCCCCTGGCGGCGGAGCTGGTCGGCATCTCGCTGTCGACCGCGCCGGGCAAGGCCTGCTACATCCCGGTGGGACACACGGCGGTGGATACGAACGACGGTGGCCTGGATTTCGACGGCGCTGCCGAGGCGCCCAAGCAGATCCCGCTGAAGAAGGCCATCGCCACGCTGAAACCGCTGCTGGAAGACCCCGGCGTCCTCAAGGTCGGCCAGAACATCAAGTACGACATGCTGGTCTTCGCGCGCCAGGGCATCTCCGTGGCGCCCATCGACGACACCATGCTGCTGTCCTACGTGGTGGAAGGCGGCCTGCACGGCCACGGCATGGACGAGCTGGCGCAGCTGCACCTCGACTACCAGACCATCAAGTTCAAGGAGGTCGCCGGCAGCGGCAAGAACCAGGTGACTTTCGACAAGGTGCCGCTCGACAAGGCGCTGGACTACGCCGCCGAGGACGCGGACATCACCCTGCGCCTCTACGACGTCCTGAAGCCGCGCCTGGTCAGCGACCGCCTGACCACGGTCTACGAGACCATTGAGCGGCCCCTGGTGCAGGTGCTGGCGGAGATGGAGCTGACCGGCATCAAGGTCGACCGCGCCACCCTGCACCGCATGTCCAACGACTTCGCCAAGCGCATCGACGAGCTGCAGAAGCAGATCTACAAGCTGGCCGGGCGTGAGTTCACCATCGGCTCGCCCAAGCAGCTGGGCGAGATCCTCTATGACGAGATGTCCCTGCCCGGCGGCAAGAAGGGCAAGTCCGGCGCCTATGCCACCGGCGCCGACATCCTGGAGGGCCTGGCCGCCCAGGGCCACGACCTGCCGGCGCGGGTACTGGACTGGCGCCAGGTCTCCAAGCTGAAGAGCACCTACACCGACGCCCTGCAGACCCAGATCAACGAGGAAACCGGGCGCGTCCACACGTCGTACTCGCAGGCCGTGGCCTCGACCGGGCGCCTCTCGTCCAACGACCCCAACCTGCAGAACATCCCGGTGCGCACCGAGGAAGGCCGCAAGATCCGCACCGCCTTCGTCGCCGAGAAGGGCCACGTGCTGCTCTCGGTCGACTACAGCCAGATCGAGCTGCGCCTCACCGCGCACATCGCCGAGGTGGACGCCCTGAAGCAGGCCTTCCACGAGGGCCAGGACATCCACGCCATCACCGCCTCGCAGGTCTTCGGCGTGCCCATCGAGGGCATGGACCCCATGACCCGCCGCAAGGCGAAGGCAATCAACTTCGGCATCATCTACGGCATCTCCGCCTTCGGCCTGGCGCAGAACCTCGGCATCGCCCAGGGCGAGGCCAAGGCCTACATCGACGCCTACTTCGAGCGCTATCCCGGCATCCGTGACTACATGGACAAGATGAAGAAGGAGGCGCGCGAGCAGGGCTTCGTCACCACCCTCTTCGGGCGCAAGATCCATGTGCCCGGCATCAAGGACAAGAACCCGGCCAGGCGCAGCTTCTCCGAGCGCGCCGCCATCAACGCGCCGATCCAGGGCACCGCCGCCGACATCATCAAGCGCGCCATGATCCGCGTGCCCCCGGCGCTGGAAGACGCCAGGCTCGGCGCGCGCATGCTCCTCCAGGTGCACGACGAACTGCTGCTCGAGGTGCCGGAGAAGGAGGTCGAGGAGACCTCGGCCCTGGTGCGCGAGGTCATGGAGCACGCCTGCGCGCCGGCCGTCGAGCTCTCGGTGCCGCTGGTCGCCGACGCCGGCACCGGCGCCAACTGGGCGGAAGCGCACTAGGAGCGCTGCCATGCAGACCGAGGACCGACAGCTTCAACTTCGCTCTACCCTCACCTGCCCGCACTGCGGCCATGCGGAGACGGAGACCATGCCGACCGACGCCTGCCAGTGGTTCTACGACTGCAAAGGCTGCGGCGCGGTCCTGAAGCCGAAGCCGGGCGACTGCTGCGTCTTCTGCTCCTACGGCACGGTCCCCTGCCCGCCCAAGCAGCTCGGCGACGCCTGCTGCGGTGCGGGCTGAGGCCCGGCGATGAGCCGTATCCTGCCCGCGCCCAAGCGCGACTTCATCGGCCTGGAGGGCAAGGTGCACCTGGCGACGGGTGGTGAGCCGCCGCTGCTGGTGAAGCACCGCGAGGCCTTCGAGGCTTTCGCCCGCGACAAGGCGATGGGCTACGACGGCTACTGGACCCACTGGAAGGTGGACGACGAGGTTCGGGCGCAGGCCGCGCGCCTGCTGCGCCTGGAAGCGGGCGACATCGCCCTGCTGGGCAACGCTTCCGACGCCATCATGGCTGTGGTCTCCGGCTTCGACTGGCAAGCCGGCGACAAGGTGGTGGCGCCGGCGCTGGACTACGCCTCGGGGCGCTACGCCTTCGCCAGCCTGAGGCGCCGGGGCGTCGAGGTGATCCTGGTCCCGGCGCGCGGCTGGGTCTTGAGCGAAGACGATCTGCTGGCCGCCTGCGACGCGCGCACGCGCCTGGTCTACGTCAGCCAGGTGAACGCGCTCACCGGCCAGCACGTCGACCTGGAAAAACTCTCGGCCGGCTTGGAAGACAAACCCGCGGCGCTCATCGTTGATGCCAGCCATGCCTTCGGCGCGGTGCCGCTGCGCGGTGACCTCTGCGACTTCCTGGTCAGCGCCTGCTACAAGTTCGCCCTCGGGATCCACGAAGGCATCCTCGGCTGGAACCGCCGGCGCCAGCCGGACTTCGCGCCTCAGGGTGCCGGCTGGTCCTCGGCCACGCCGGGGGAGACCCCGGCTGACTACGTGATGAAGCCCGACGCAAGGCGCTTCGAATACGGCAACGCCGGGCACCTGGGCGCCTACCTGCTGCGCGAGTCCCTCGCCTACCTGGAAAGCTTCGGCATCGACGCCATTGCCGCGCACAACCGCGCCCTCGCCGCGCGCCTCATCGCCGGCCTGACCCACCTGGGCCTGGAGGTCATGACCCCGGCGGGCGAAGCGAATCACGCCGGCAACGTCTGCTTCGTCTGCGCCGACCCGGAGGCCGTGATGCGCCGCGCGGCGGAAGAAGATATCCTGGTCTGGAGCGACAACGGGCGGGTGCGTGTCTCGGTGCATCTCTTCACCACGCAGGAGGACGTGGAGAGGTTTCTGGAGCGCCTGCCCGCCTATCTATTGTGAGGCACGAGGTTTAGGAGACGGCATGGCCGAACCACGGCTGAAGCAGACGATACGGTTGCTCTATACCGGCAGCAGCGGAACCGCGACGCGCTTTCGCTACGGTCTCATTAGCTTCGACATTCTGACCATCGCCTTCTTCATCGTCACCGCGCCGGACCATCCGACGCTTTTTATTCTCACTGTCGATTTCATCATCGGCTCGGTCATCCTGCTCGACTTCCTGGCGCGCCTGTGGATCGCGCCCAGCAAGCTGCGCATGCTGCGCCAGCTCTACACTCTGGCCGACATCCTGGTGATCCTGACGCTGCTGCTGGCGCCCTTCATCACCACCACCTTCGCTTTCCTGCGCGTGCTGCGCGCGCTGCGCCTGCTGCACTCCTACCACGTGCTGCGCGACCTCAGGCGCGAGACCGCCTTTTTCCGCCGCAACGAGGATGTGGTCGTCGCCTGCGTGAACCTCGGCGTCTTCATCTTCGTCACCACGGCGCTTGTCTTCACCCTGGAGCACCGGCAGAACCCGGATATCGTCACCTACCTCGACGCGCTCTACTTCACCGTGGCGACGCTCACCACCACCGGCTTCGGCGACATCACCCTGAAGGACGAATTCGGGCGCCTGCTGGCGGTGATCATCATGGTGGTGGGGGTGGCGCTCTTCCTGCGCCTGGCGCAGACCATCTTTCAGCCGCGCAAGATCCGCTACACCTGCCCGGACTGCGGGCTCACCCGCCACGACCCCGACGCGGTGCACTGCAAGCACTGCGGACGTACCATCAAGATCGAGACCGAGGGCTCCAGCTAGGCGCTAGCTGTCCGCCGGCGGCTTGAGGATGCGCAGGAAGCCCTGGGCCGCCTTGTCGAAGCGCTCCAGGTCGTCCAGGCTGAGGGCCATCATCATCGCGCCCTCCAGCAGGGCGACCAGGTGGTCGGCCAGGGCCGGGGTCGGCCCGCGGAACTCGATCTCCCCGGCGGCGCGGCCCTCTTTCAGCACCTCGACCAGCCAGCCCTCGCAGAGCTCGAAGAAGGCGCTGACCTCGGCGTTGACCTCCGCGGGCAGGCTCCCGCGCTCGGCGGCCAGCACGCCGCAGAGGCAAAGGCGCCCTTCGGTCAGCGTGCGGCGGAACAGGGCGATGAAGCACTTCAGGCGCTTCGGCGCCGTCGCCTGGCGCCGCCGCACCTCGGCCAGTTCTTCGGCGAAAAGACTGCGGTAGCGCGCCACCAGGGCGACGCCCAGGTCACCCTTGCTGGGAAAGTGGTAGTGGATGCTCGCCGACTTGATGCCGATCACCTCGGCGATGTCGCGAAAGCTGAAGCCGTTGTAGCCGCGCGTCTGGATCAGCTCCTGCGCGGCGTCCAGCACTCTCTCGGTGGTGAGTCCCGACACCTTTGGCTTTCCCCCGAATTATCGTCCGCGGCGGAGTATAGGCATTGTCCCGGAACTACAAAAGCAAACGGCCCGCCCCGCCGTCGGCGGGAACGGGCCGTTGCCGGTTCTTGCGCGCCGTCAGGCCGCGGGGCGGATGCCGGCGGCCACGACGCCATCGTCGACGTAGTTCTCAAACTGCCTGAAGTTCGCCTCGAAACGCTGGGTCAGGTCACGCACCGTGGTGTCGTAGGCCTGCTTGTCGTTCCAGGTGTTGCGCGGGTTCAGCACCTCGGCCGGCACGTCCGGGCAGGCCTGCGGCATCAGCAGGCCGAACTGCGGATGCTTGGCCACGCCGGTCTCGCCCAGGCGCCCGTCCAGGGCGGCGCGCACCATGGCGCGGGTGTAGGCGATCTTCATGCGCTCGCCGACGCCGTAGGCGCCGCCGGTCCAGCCGGTGTTGACCAGCCAGCAGTTGGCGCCGCTGGCCGCCATCTTGTCGCCCAGCATCTTGGCGTAGACCGAGGGGTGCCGCGGCATGAAAGGCGCGCCGAAGCAGGTCGAGAAAGTGGCCGAGGGCTCGGCGCCCATGCCCTTCTCGGTGCCGGCGACTCTTGCCGTGTAGCCGGAGAGGAAATGGTACATGGCCTGCTCCGGCGTCAGCTTGGAGATCGGCGGCAGCACGCCGAAGGCATCGGCGGTCAGCATGACGATGTTCTTCGGCTGGCCGCCCTGCCCGCTCTTCACCACGTTGGGGATGAAGTCCAGCGGATAGCTGGCGCGCGTGTTCTCGGTATAGCGGTTGTCGTCCAGATCGAGCTGGCGGGTGACCGGGTCGATGACCACGTTCTCCAGCACCGTGCCGAAGCGCCCGGTGGTGGCGTAGATCTCCGGCTCGGCCTCGGCGTTCAGGCGGATCACCTTGGCGTAGCAGCCGCCCTCGAAGTTGAAGACGCCGTTGTCCGACCAGCCGTGCTCGTCGTCGCCGATCAGGTGGCGGCTGGCGTCGGCGGAGAGCGTCGTCTTGCCGGTGCCGGAAAGGCCGAAGAAGATCGCCGTGTCGCCCTCGGGCCCGATATTGGCCGAGCAGTGCATGGGCAGCACGCCGCGTTCGGGCAGCAGGTAGTTGAGGATCGAGAAGATCGACTTCTTGATCTCGCCGGCATAGACGGTGCCGCCGACCAGCACCGTGCGCCGCGCGAAGCTCACCACGATGAAGCTCTCGCTGTTCGTGCCGTCGACCTCCGGGTCGGCGTGCAGGAAGGGCGCGTGCAGCACCGTGAACTGCGGCTGGAAGTCGCCCAGCTCGCTCTCGGGCGGCTGGATGAACATGTTGCGGGTGAACAGCGAATGCCAGGCGCTCTCGCTGACCACGCGCACCGGCAGGCGGTAGTCGGGATCGGCGCCGGCGTAGACGTCCTGCACGAAGACGTCGCGGTCCTTCAGGTAGTCGACCAGCTTGCCGTGCAGCCGCTCGAAGCCGGCCTCGTCGATGGCGACGTTGACGCTGCCCCACCAGATGTCGCCCTCGGTCTCCGCCTCGCGGACGATGAACTTGTCGTTGGGCGAACGGCCGGTGTGCTTGCCGGTCAGCACCACCAGGGCGCCGCCGTCGGCGAGCTGGCCTTCGCCGCGCCTCAGGGTTTCCTCATAGAGGGCGGCGGTATCAAGGTTCCAATAGGCGGTACGAAGATCTTTAAGGCCGTGCTGACCCAGGCCGTTCCGGCTGACGGCTTTGCCGACGTTATCCAATGCTCTGTCCTCCCGAGCTTTCTCTGTGTCCTTCGTTTTCTCGACCGGCGCTACGGTCGCGCCCCGTTTCGGGGTCGTTGCGGGGGCCTTCTTGAGGGGCCCCCGTAAGTGTGCCTCTTACCCTGCTGCCCAAGGAGGGTGGCTGGCAGAGAGATAGTCAATTCCGCCAAGCTTGGCCATGCAGATTATGTGTTTTTTCCGGCGCCAGAGTCTCCCCTTTGCGACCTCTGCTCCGATGACTTTTTCCGGCCCTGCCCGCCGCCGCTGCAACGGCCGCCGGGACTGCCGGATTTCCCGGCCTTTGTCGGTATTCATAGTTTAAGTGCTTGTTCATCAATGCAATTTAGAAGTTATCCCCAGAGCCGTGCAGCGCCGCGGCGGGCGGGCCGTCAAGAGCCGTCCGGGTAGGGAAATGCCCCAGACACCGTCTGGAGGCTGTAATGGTTGCCGAAAACATTGGTGTGCGAAGTAGCGCGCGGGTCCGCCCGACGCTCAGGCGTGGGCGCCGCGCGGCGGTGCGCCGCCGCGGGCCGCTTCCCCTCACCCTCGCCCTGCAGGGCGGCGGCGCGCACGGCGCCTTCACCTGGGGTGTCCTGGACCGCCTGCTGGAGGAGCCCTGGATCGAGATCGAGGGCCTGAGCGGCGCCAGCGCCGGGGCGCTGAACGCAGCGGCCCTGGCGGCGGGCTGGCAGGCCGGCGGCCGCAAGGGCGCGCGCCGGACCCTGGAGGACCTGTGGCGCCGGGTCAGCACGCTGGCCGACTTCGGCCCGCCCCTGGCGGCCGCCCCGGCCTTCCAGATGATGACGCGCATGTTCTCGCCCTATCAGCTCAACCCGCTGAACGTGAACCCGCTGCGCGGCGTGCTGGAGGATGTCATCGACTTTGAGGCGCTGCAGGACGAGCGCGCGCTAAGCCTGTTCATTTCGGCCACCGAGCTGAAGCAGGGCCGCGCCGTGGTCTTCGAGAACGAGGACATGTGCGTGGAGGTGCTGCTCGCCTCGGCCTGCCTGCCCCATCTCTACAAGGCCGTGGCCATCGGCGACTCGCACTACTGGGACGGCGGCTTCATGGCCAACCCCACCATCTTCCCGCTGGTCTTCAACTGCGCGGCCCGCGACGTTATGATCGTGCAGATCGACTCGCTGACCGCCGACGAGGTGCCGCTGAGCGCGCGGCAGATCGACAACCGGCGCAACCAGATCATGTTCAACGCGCCCCTGATGCGCGAGCTGGAGGCGCTGGGCTACATGGGCCAGATGGCCGGGCGGCGGGGCTGCGGGCTCAGCGCCCAGGTGAAGGGCCTGAAGCTGCACCTGCTGGAAGGCGGCGCGGCCATGCGCGGGCTGGACGGCGCCAGCAAGCACCGCGCCGACTGGGGCTTCGTCAGCGAGCTGAAGGAGGTCGGCCGCGGCGCCGCCGGGGCCTGGCTGGCCCGGCACCGCGACGACCTGGGCGACCGCTCGACGCTGGAGCTGCCCGCCTAGATCAATCCTCGATCAGGTGGAATCACCTGACCGAGGATAAATTGACCTATCTTATTAGGTTAGAGCAACTTGTCCGCGTCCGCCTGGACGCGGGTTGCTCTAGGCGCTTCTAAGCGCTTTCCGTTTCTTTCCCCGCGCCCAGCAGGCCGTGCTTGCGCAGGCGGTTGCGCAGCTGGTCGTAGGTGAGGCCGAGCTGGCGGGCGGTGGCCTTCTGGTTGTAGCGCTGCGCCGCCAGGGCCTGGCTCAGCAGGTCGTGCTCCACCCGCTTCATCGCCTCGCGCAGGTCGAAGGCCCGCAAGGGGTCGGAGAGGATGCCGCCCACCGGCGCCCCTTCGGCAGGCGGTGCCTTGGCCGCGCTCTTTGCCTCGCCGGGCGCTGCCGGGGCCGCTTCGCCTGCAGCCGCAATCGGGGCCGCAATCGGGGTCGCCACGGGCGACCAGGGGCTGGCGAAGGGGTCGAGCGCCACGGCCGCGATCTCCGCATCCGGCGTGGCCCGGGCCACCGAGCGCTCCACCGCGTTGCGCAGCTCGCGCACGTTGCCGGGCCAGTCGTGGGCCAGCAGGCGTTCCAGGGCCGCCGCGGAGAAGCCGGGGAACCGCGGCCAGTCAAGCTCGTTGGCCATTTCGCGGCCGAAATGAGTGGCCAGCAGGGGGATGTCTTCCGGCCGCGCGCGCAGCGGCGGCAGGGTGATGACCTCGAAGGCGAGGCGGTCCAGCAGGTCGGCGCGGAAGCGGCCCGCCGCCGCGGCGGCCGGCAGGTCCTCGTTGGTGGCGCCGATGACCCGCACGTCGACCTCCAGGGTGGCGTTGCCGCCGACCCGTTCGAAGGCGCCGTACTCGATGGCACGCAGCAGCTTTTCCTGCACCGCGGGACTGGACGAGGCGATCTCGTCCAGGAACAGGCTGCCGCTGTCGGCGATCTCGAAGCGCCCGGCCCGCCGCTTCGCCGCGCCGGTGAAGGCGCCGGCCTCGTGGCCGAACAGCTCGGTCTCCAGCAGGCTCTCGGCCAGGGCCGCGCAGTTCAGCTTCACGAAGGGGCCGTCCCAGCGGCGCGACAGGAAGTGCAGGCGCGCGGCCACCAGCTCCTTGCCGGTGCCGCGCTCGCCGATCACCAGCACCGGGCGGTCGAGCGGCGCCACGCGGGAGATCTGCTCGGCCAGCGCCATGAAGGCGGGGGATTCGCCGAGCAGGGGCGGAAGGTCGGTCGCAGCCATGGAGTGAATATAGCCATGGAATGGTAAAAAACACCAAGAAATAGGAAGTACAACGGCTAGCGGTATGCCTAGCGATGCGCGATCCCGGGAAATTTCTCTCGTTGAATCAAAAGGTTGCCCCTGGCGACCCGGATTGGCACGCGGCTTGCCATTAGACCTGGTGAAAGGCGCCAGCTTGTTGGGGCCTCAAGCCACGAGACAGAGAGACAGGGAAACGATGAGCCGCTTGAACGACACATCAGACAGGTTTGAGACCGGAGACAGGTTTGAGGCCGGGCGCAAAGCCGGGACCTGCCGGGATTTCGACCGCTGGGTCGAGCGTACCCGCACCTACCTGAAGAGCCGTACAGCCGACCACTGGCTGATGTTCGCCGGCGGCCTGCTGATCGGCGCACTGCTGGGATAGAGACGCAAGACCTGACCCCAACCGCCGGCAAAGGGCTCTTGTGAAGAGCCGCCGTAACACCGAGATAACCGAGAGCAAGCGACAAGGATCGAGACCGATGGGTATCTTCTCCCGCCTCACCGACATCATCAATTCCAACCTCAACTCCATCCTCGACCGGGCCGAAGACCCGCAGAAGATTATCCGCCTGGTGATCCAGGAGATGGAGGACACCCTGGTGGAGGTGCGCTCCACGGCGGCCAAGACCATCGCCGAGAAGAAGGAAAGCGCCCGCAAGCTGGGCCGCCTGGACGAGGCGCAGCGGAACTGGGAGGAGAAGGCCGAGCTGGCGCTCTCCAAGGGCCGCGAGGACCTGGCCAAGGGCGCCCTGGTGGAAAAGGCCAAGATGGCCGAGGCGGCGGCGCTGCTGAAAGAGGAGCTGGACGAGCTCGACGCCATGCTGGCCCAGGGCGAGAGCGACATCGCCAAGCTGGAGAGCAAGCTGCGTGAGGCCAAGGCCAAGCAGCAGGCCCTGACCGCCCGCCACGAGACCGCTTCCTCGCGCCTCAAGGTGCGCCGCAATCTCTATGACGGCCGCGTCGACGAGGCCTTCGCCCGCTTCGAGCAGGTGGAGAAGAAGCTGGACGAGGCCGAGGGCGAGGTGGAAGCCTTCGATCTGGGCCGCGGCAAGTCGCTGGCCGAGGAGATCTCCGAGCTGGCCGCCGAGTCCGCCATCGAGGACGAGCTGGCGGCGCTGAAGGCGAAGGTTGCCGCCGGCAAGGGCGGCGCCAAGGCGACCCCCAAGGCAGAAAGCGAGTAAGGCGCCGGCCGGTCCCAGGAGCTTAGAGATCTATGGATTACAACGCATTAGGTATCATCTTCCTTGCCGTGGTGGCGCCGATCTGGATCATCGCCCACTACACCACGCGCTGGAAGGCGACCAAGGCGCTGTCGAGTGACGAGGAGCAGCTCCTGGAGGAGCTGTGGAAGAACTCGGAGCGTATGGAGCAGCGCATCAACGCGCTGGAGCGCATCCTCGACGCCGAGGTGACCGACTGGAGGAAACAGCTGTGATGTGTCCGCGCCCCAGCCACTGCCGCCCGCGCGGCCAAAACCCTCACGCCGAAGCCGGGAGCCGGCCGGGCTGCGGTCCCGGCGGCCCGCGGCCGAGCCGCCTCTACCGCAACACCGAACGGGGCAAGATCTTCGGCGTCTGCGCCGGCCTGGCCGACTACTTCGGCGTCAGCGTCTTCATGGTGCGCATTCTCGCGGTCGTCGCGCTCTTCATGTTCACCCTGCCGACCCTGGTCTGCTACTTCCTGGCCGCCCTGTTCATCAGCCGGGCGCCCGTGTTCGAGTACCAGTCGGACGCGGAGAAGGAGTTCTGGCGCCAGCTGCGCGTGAAGCCCAGCGAGAGCCTGTCACGCCTGCGCCACCGCTACCGCGAGCAGGAACAGCGCATCCGCAACATGGAAGCCTTCGTGACCTCGTCGGAGGCCAAGCTGCACCGCGCCTTCCGCGACCTCGAAGCCTGAGCTTCACCCCTAACCCTCTGATATACCTCATTTTGCTGCGCAGCCTGGAATTCCATGCTGCGCAGCATTCTTGTCCGGATCAGCCGCAGCAGGCCTTGTCCGGGTCGCCGGTCTGCGCGGCCGCCTCGGCCGCTCCGGTGCCGCAGCGCACGGTCTCGCAGCAGGCGGAGGCCTGGTCCTCGCGGTTGTCCTCGCCGTAGACCGTGATCTCGCCGTGGGAATGGAATGTCTCCCAGGCGATGCCCTGGGGGTCGCTCACCCAGGCCTTGTCGGAGCGGGCGTAGCAGCAGGCCGCGTCTTTCTGCTCCAGCAGTTCGGCGCCGGAGGCGGCCAGCCGCCCGGCGACCTCTTCCAGCTCTGCGGCTTCTTCCACCTGGATGCCCAGGTGGTCCAGGCCGGCGGTGCGGGCGCGCTTGGAGATGGCGAAGTTCACCCGCGGATCGTCCAGCGCCCACTTGGCGTAGTCGCCCTTCAGCACGCTGGGCGCGGTCCCGAAGAGGGTGGAATAGAAGCCGACGGACTTGTCCAGGTCGTCGACGCTGATGTGCACGTGCAGGCGCTTCATGCGAGGCTCTCCTCTGGGGTTTCTTCCGAGTTGTCTCTTGGGGGGGCGACTTCGCAGCCGCCGCCGCAGCAGTTCTCGGTCAGGTAGCCGACCAGCCCGCGCATGGCGCTGAAGTCGGCCGCGTAGATCAGGGAGCGTCCGGCGCGCCGGCAGGTGACCAGCTCCGCCCGGCGCAGCTCTTTCAGGTGGAACGACAGGGTGGCCGCCGGCAGCCCCAGCCGGGCGCCGATGTCCCCGGCCGCCAGGCCCGCCGGGCCCCGCGCCACCAGCAGGCGGAAGATGTCCAGGCGGGTTTCCTGGGACAGGGCGGCCAGGCCACCGAGAACGCTTTGTTTTTCCATATTTCCAAAATTATAGAAATATACGGCGCAGTCAAGGGGGACTGCCAAGGCGGAGAGGCTGCAAAACCGGGAGGGGTTCGGAAGCGGGCGGGGAGCGGCGGCGGCAGGCGGG
>MRWG01000971.1_pt1 | contig 22105 bp, 23 predicted proteins | sample 1013341 | NCBI WGS metagenome assembly MRWG01 (sample SAMN06117577, study PRJNA244670) | biofilm metagenome | biome: Water; feature: Cathode Biofilm; material: Biofilm; isolation source: microbial consortium enriched at the cathode of a solar microbial fuel cell | place: USA: District of Columbia ... | reverse complement strand
CAGGGCCGTTCGGATGCGCAGCAGCTGCGCCACCTTGGCCTCGACCTCGTCCCGCTTCCCGATAGCCCTGACGCGGACGTCCCCGCAGTCAGCCGTCGGATCGGCCCGCAGCGACAGTAGCTCGGCGACCTCACGCAGCGAGAACCCGATCTCCTGGGCTTGGCGGATGAAGCGGATGCGGGCGACGGTCTCGCCGTCGTACTCGCGGGCGCCGCCACCCGCCGGCCGCGGCGGCTGCAGGATCAGGCCGCGCCGCTCGTAGAAGCGGATCGTCTCCACGTTGACGCCAGCGGCCCGCGCCGCCCGGCCGATGGTTCGTCGCCTCGTCATGTCGACATTGTGCGCGCCGTACTGCGGTACGGAGTCAAGGGCTGGCGGTGACACGATGGTTCCGCGTCGCTGATCGACCGGCGGGACGCCATCTCCCGTCGACCTGGTGCTCGTCGACGTCGAGTGCCGCTGCTCAATCCGAGCCGAGCAGCAGCCACGAGCCGGTCGCGATCAGGCCGACGCCCGCAAATCGACCGATCCAGTGCCCGGCCGGCGCCACCTTCTCGACCAGCGCGAAGCTGGCGATCGCCGCCACGGCGACGAGGTTCATCACGCCGGCGACGAACAGCAGCGTCATCATCAGCCAGCAGCAGCCGAGGCAGTAGGCGCCGTGCTCCGCCCCCATGGCGAAGGCCCCGCCCGGTCCTGAGCGCCAGCGCGTCACCAGGACGTCGAGCGGCGCCCGGCAGCGGCGCAGGCACGCGTGCTTCCACGGTGTCAGCTGATACAGGCCGGTCAAAACCAGGAGCAGGCCGACGAGTCGGGGGTCGCGCGGCCCCGTCGCGGCGTCGTCGAGCCCCAACTGCGCAGCGGTCGCCGCGACGCTGAACGCGCCCCAGATCACCGCATAAGCGCCGACGAACAGGCCCGCGGCGAGGCCGGGCGACCGCCCCGCCGTGCCATTCTTGCGGGCGACCGCCGCGAACAGCAGGATCATCGGCGCCGCGCTCGGCAGCATCATGGCGAGCATCATCGCCCACCACATCGCGAGGAGAAGTGCCGCGTCGGTCATCCACCCACCTGCCACGGCGGTGCCGACCATCGAGCCGGCCAGGACGAGGTACAGCCATGCCGCCGTCGTCGCCGCGCCGAGGCATACGGCGACGATCAGGCGATCGCGGCGCAACGCCGCCGAAAGAAGCCTATCCGTCACGCTCGTCTCCGACGGCTCGACCGCCCTGCTACCGATCCGCACCGCCGCGTCCGGGGATCCCGGCCGGCAATCAGCCGACGACGCCGGCCGGCGTCAATCAGCCGACGACACCCGCCGGTGTCTGCTCGACGTGGGCGAGCGACCCGTGCCCCGTCTCGACCCGGAACGCGATGCCGGCCGTGCTGTCGATCGAGGCGTGCGCCACCTCCGCCTCATGGTGCTCGAAGCCGTCCGGCATCACCACCTGGATGCGGTGCTCGGTGCCGGTCACTGGGTTGCGGATCGGCTCCACCTCGGTCTCCAGGACGCCCGGCACGGCGAGCCGCGCCCGGCGCGCCGCCTTGTCGAAGCGGAACTCGATCGGCGCGAAGATCGGGTCGAGCATCGTTTCGGTAATGGCGCCGAGGATGTTGAAGATCGTCCCCTCCTCGGACTCCTGCCCCGACATGATGGTGAAGAGCGCCTGGCGCTGGGCGTCGGTCGCCCGCTCGTCGATGATCGGCTGGATGGTCCCGTGGCCGAGGTGCAGTGCGCCCGGGAAATGCACCGTGACGGCGAACTTCACCCCGTCGAGCCGCACGTCGCCGTGGTGCCCTTCGGTGATGTGCATGGCCACCAGGCCCTCGCAGTGGCCGTTGGTCGGCGGTGCGTTGAAGTCGCACGGGCACCCGTAGGCGCAGTTGCAGTTCTTCATCCATTCGCCTTTGAGACGCCAGTCTGCCATTGCTTCCTCCTCACTCTCGCCCGCGAACGCCTCACCACGAGGCCACGCGCTGCAAGTTTCGGCCGCTCCAGGCTCGCGGGTCGTGTGTTCATCCGATGACCGCGAGCGCCGGAAAGGCGTCGAGCAGCCAGTACGAGAACGTCGCGAGCCGGCCGGTGATCATCGCCATGCCCATCAGGACCATGACGATCCCGGCGAACACCTGGAGCATCCGTCCGTACCGCCCGATGGCGCGCAGCCGGCTGGCGAGCGCATCGGTGAACATCGCCGCCAGCAGGAACGGCACGCCGAGCCCGGCGGCGTACACTGCCAGCAACAGCACGCCGCCGCCGACGGTCGCCGACGCCGCGCCGACAGTCAGGATGGCGCCGAGGACCGGGCCGATGCACGGCGTCCAGCCGAACGCGAAGGCGAGCCCGAGCATGTAGGCCGAGGTCGGCCGCCCGCCCGGCACCGTCGCGTGGAAGCGCAGCTCGCGCATCATCCAGGCCGGCCGCACCGCCCCGATCAGGAACAGCCCGAACAGCACGACGACGGTGCCGCCGACGAGGTTGAGCTCGTAGCGGTAGGCCAGCAGCAGCTGGCCGAGCGCGGTGGCGCTGGCGCCGAGCACCACGAACACCGTGGCGAAGCCGAGCACGAAGCAGAGGCCGAGCCCGATCGCCGGCAACCGCAGGACCGCCGCACCACCGCCGACCGGCGAGCTATCGGCGGTGCCGCCGGCGACGTAGGAGACATAGCCCGGCACCAGCGGCAGCACGCAGGGCGACAGGAACGAGATCACGCCCGCCGCGAAGGCGGTCAGGATGCCGATGCTCGAGATCTCCGGCATGGGTCAGCCGCCTCCCCCTTCGGGCTGCGCACCCGCGCGCCGTTCCCGCGCCTCGGCGATCGCCGCCTGCAGGGTCGCCAGGTCGACGGCACCGCGCAGGATCTCCCCGCCGACCACGAAGCCCGGCGTCCCGTTGATGCGCAGCGCCCGCGCCAGCTCCAGGTTGCGGTCGATCGCCGCCTGGACGGCCGGATCTGTCATGTCGGCTTTCAACCGGTCGAGGTCCAGTCCGACCTCGGCCGCGGCCGCGAGGACGGTGTCCTCGTCCACCGGACCGTTGACGGCCATCAGTGCCTGATGGAAGGTGATGTAGCGTTCCTGCCGGTGCGCCGCCAGCGCCGCCCTCGCCGCGTAGCTCGAGCCCGGTCCGAGGATCGGGAACTCCTTGTAGACGAACCTGAGTCGCGGGTCGGTCGCCTCGGCCTCCGCCATCACCGGCACCATCCGCCGGCAGTACGGGCAGTTGTAGTCGAAGAACTCGACCAGGGTCACGTCGCCTCGAGTGTTGCCGTCGACCGGACTCCCGGGATCGCGGAAGATCTCCTCGGCGCGGGCCTCGATCACCGCCTTCGCCTCGCTCTCCGCGGCTTCGCGCCGCTGCGCATCGAGACCCCGCAGTGCCGCGACGATGACCTCCGGGTGGGTCAGGATGTAGTCGCGCACGCGTCGCTCGAACTCGTCTCGCGGGATGTCGGCAACGGCCGCAGACGTTTCCTCGCCTGCTCGGAAGCCCGGGTCCAGTACGTACCAGGCGGCGGCAGCCAAACCGATCACGAGCACGGCGGTGATGCCGACAGTCACCGACGAAAGTTTCCTTTCATGCGTCATGGCGCACAGCCTCCGAGCCGTCGCCGGTGAGCTGGCTCGCCGTCACCGGATCGGGCTCCTTGTTGCCTCCGGGATGCCGGCGGCGGCCCGACTCTGAGCGGCCAGCTCCCTGAGATAGGCGATCAGATCGTGACGCACCCGTGCGTCCGCGATGCCGGGTATGATCATCGTGTTGCCCGGAACCACTGCCCTCGGGTCGCGCAGCCACGCGTCCAGGGGTGTCGTCCGTCCACACCACATCGGCCCGTCTCAGCGCCTCGGAATAGCGCCAGAAGCCCTCCACGCTCGCCGCGGCCCGGCCGTGCACCGTGGCCAGGCTGGGGCCCTCCTTGTGCACGTTCGGCTCGGCGGCGTGACAGGTGGCACAGCGCAGGAACTCCCGCTTGCCTCGCTTCGGGTCTCCCTCCGCCCAGCCCGCATCGGGCACGAGAACGGTTCCGACGACGGCGGGCAGCAGGAGCCGCAGGGCGCATTGCCTGCCTGTTCGCCGCTTCATCCCGGCGCCTCCCCGACCCGGCTCCAGCTTCGCCCGCCGTCGCGGCTCACCTGCAGGGCCTGGGCGCGCGTGCTCGGGTCGAGCGTCACTGCGTACAGCCTGTGCGTCTCGCCGGTGGCGGCGGCGGCCAGATGCAGCACGTAGGCGTCGCCGAAACCGTTCCCGATGGTTGCCCACCGGAAGTCCGGCTCCGACACGCGCACGAGCCCGGTGCTGACGATGAAGGCGTAGACGGTGCCGTCGGCCATCACGTGCACCGCCGTCGCCGGCGTGCGCAGCAGATGCGCCGGCCGCCACTGCCGGCCGCCGTCGGTGCTGAGCAGCAGGCCGCCGCGCGTCGCGGCGTACAGCCGGTCGCCGTCCTTGGCCGAGGCCGCGAGCGCGATCAGCCCCTCGGGCACCGGACCGACGACCGTCCAGCTGCGGCCGCCGTCGGCGCTCCGCTGCAGATCGCCGAACACGCCGTAGACGACTGCGGGATCCGCCTTGCTGACGTCCATCTGGTGGAAGTCGACCGGGCCGCCGGCGCCGTCCGCCAGCTTCGACCAGGACCGGCCGCCGTCCCGCGAGACGATGAAGCCGAGACTGCCGCCGCTCGCCGGATGCCCGCTGGCGTAGAGCACCTCCGCCTCGGCCGGATGCGGCGTGAAGCCCATGAAGTCGTCCCGCGAGTCCGAGATCTGCCGCGCCGTGCCATCGGGGCCGACGGCGAACAGGCCGTGATGGGTCGCGAGATACAGGCGGTCGGGATCGCGCGGGGCGACAGCGAGGCCGTGGAAATGGGTCTCGCCGGTCAGGGCGGCGACCGTGGTCTCGCTCGCGGCGAACGAGCGGCTGGCGAGAAGTCCCGCGGCCGCCACTGCGAGGACGACGGGCAGGAGGTAGAGGAAGGCGCGCTTTGCGGTCATGGTCCATGTCTCTTTTCGGAGTCGGGCGAAGGTCGGCGATCCGGGCACCGGCAGCGCGAAGGTCAGGGTTCCGGTTCCCGGCCTCGGTATCTTCCCCTCGCGTGAGGAGAAGCCGGCCGACACGGGGTCGGCGCCCATGGCGGTCTCAGCCCTTCTCGGACGGCGCGGCGTCGGGCGTGCCCTGGCGCCATTGGTCGTTCGGCGAACCGGAGCCGCCCTGGCGCATCGACTGCATCATCTCGCTGCAGCCGACCATCATCTCGCTGCAGCCGACCATCATCTCGCTCGTCTGCCCTATCCTCCCGGAGCCGTCGGATTCATGGGCGTAGAGGGTCGGCGCGGACGCCAAGCCGGCGGCCAGCAGGGTCGAGGCGGCGAGAACCTTCATCGAGCTACGCATCGGTGGTGTTCCCTTCCTTCAGAGAGTGGCGTGCGGTATCCGCGAGCGACGCCGCCACGGCGGCGCCCGGGACCTGGAGGACGGAGGTGGCCGGCGATACCTCCATCGCGGCGGTCTGGTCGTCCGAGGCCGCGCCATCAGTCGCCGCCGTGTCCCGGGCAGCCGGACCGCTGGAGCACGATTTCCCGCCTGCCTTGTTCATGCACAGGCCGAGCGCGCACATGGCGGCGCACGGCGCCAAGCTGATCAGGATCGGTGCGATCCCGACCGCGGCGAGCCAGCCCCAGTTCAAGGCCAAGCCGACGGTGAGCACTGCCGCGGCGAGAATGAGCAGCCTGCGGCGGCCGCCCAGGTAGTAGCGGGCCAGAAGCAGCAGGTCACGGGCGAGGGACGGAGGCGGCGCTTCCGCCGACCGGGTGGCGCTGGTCATGAGGGCGTTCCTTCCCTGTTTGGTGTCGTCGTGGCGGCGGGCCTCGCGGCGCCCGCTTCCCGGGAGAGCTGCTTGCGGAAGAAAACAGTCATAGTCGGCGTATCCCACTCGGCCGGCCCGACATGCCGCGCGATCTCGCGGCCCTCGCGATCGATCAGCAGCGTGGTCGGCAGGCCGTAGGCGCCGAGGTCGCGGGCCGACGTGGCGGTGACGTCGATGTAGCGGCTGAGATGCTTCACCCCGATCTCGGCATAGAACTGGTCTACGGCGCCCATGCCGGCCCGGTCGATGGACAGGGCGACGACCTCGAAGTCCGGCCCGCCGAGTGTGGCCTGCAGGCGGTCGAGCGTCGGCATCTCCGCCCGGCACGGGCCGCACCAGGTAGCCCAGATGTTGAGCAGCACCAACCGGCCCTGGAAGTCGGCGAGCGTTAGCGGTCGGCCGCCGCCGTCCTCGAACCGCAGCGCCGGTACCGGTCGCGGCGCTTCGTGTAGCGTCACCACGGCCGGCGACCCTGCCGGTGAGACCAGGGCCGTCGCCGGGCCGGTCGCGGCCGGTTCGACGGGTGGTCCGTCCGCATACAGGACAAGCGCGGCGATCGCGAAGCCGAGGAGGACGCCGCCGGCCGCACCGACCGCCAACCGGAGCACCAGCCGTCGGAGGCGGCTGCTCATGGCTTGCGCCCCGCTTGCGCCGGCGGGTCGGCGGCGGCAGCGGCCGGGCCCGCACGCCCACCGCGAAGTGCGGCGACCAGCGGCAGGATCGTCTCGTCGAGGTCCCGGCGCGTCAGCGGGCCGATGTGCTTATGGACGATCCGTCCGTCGCGACCGACCACGAAGGTCTCCGGCACGCCGTAGACACCCCAGTCGATCGCGACCCTGCCGTCACGGTCGGCGCCGGTGCGGGTGTAGGGGTCGCCGAGCGTGTCGAGCCAACGGGCGGCGTCTGCCGGCTCGTCCTTGTAGTTGAGGCCGTGGATCGCAACGGTGCCCTCGGCCTTCAACTGCATGAACAACGGGTGCTCCTCCCGGCAGGCCGTGCACCACGAGGCGAAGACGTTGACCAGCGACACCTCGCCCTCGAGGTCGGCACTCCAGAGGCCGAGCACGCGCCCCTGCACCGGCGGCAGATCGAAAGCCGGCACGGGCTTGTCGAGCAGGGCCGACGGAAGCGCCCTCGGGTCGCGGTTGAGGCCCCAGGCCAGGACGGCCGCAACCACCAGGAAACCGGCAATGGGCAGCGCAAAGACGACGCGGCGGCTCCGGCGAGTCCCCGTCGGCGAGCCGTTACGCAGATCGGCCGCGTGGTCTCGCATGGAGTTCAGCGTTGTCATGGCCGGCTACTCCACGGCATTGCCATTCGGTGTGCCGAGGCCGGACGGCGAGACTTTGCCCGGGCTCCGGCGAAGGGGCTTCGGCGTGTCGACGCGACGGTCGTTCGGCTGTCCATGGACGTCGTCCTGATGAACGAGGGATCGCTGCCGGGCGCTCGCCGCATGGCGAGGGCGTGCGACTGTCGAACGGTGGTCTGCCGGTTCGCCAGACCACTGCTACGGCATCGGAACCGCCGTCGGGCGGACCGAGGCCGTCAGATCAGGGCGTGACGTCGAGGGGGAGAGGGATCGACCAGCGTGATGCGCCCGGCGGCGTGCCGGGCCGGCGCATCCTCGACTACAGTGGCGGCCGCGAAGGTCGTCGCATCGCCCGAGTCCAGGATCGCGACCGCTGGCGCAACGCAGGTCAGCAAGCAGATGACTTTGGCAGTCTCGTCGCCGCCGCCGCAGCCATCGCACTCCGGCATCGGGCTGCCGGTCGCCCCCGCTGTCGCGATCTCGACAGTCATGTCCGACGCCTGGACGGCGTGCACCACCGTGCCGACGGCAAATACCAATGCCAGGAACAAAGCCAGGGTTCGGAACATGCCTCGCATATGGGCAGGCTATCCCGTGTCACACAAGAGGTCGATGGCCATTCCGTCGCTCGGGCGATCACAGCAGCGCGATGCTCGACGCATGAAATCGATACCTTGACCTTCCCCTCGATGGAACCCGCAGGATCGTCGCGAAGACCTTGCGAACGAGGTGGCATATGGGCCCTCGGGAGGATCGGCTGGAGCGCAGCATCCTGGCGCTCTTTAAGCAAGCGTGCTGCGCAGGACAGTCGGAGGCCGCAGAGCATCTGCTGCGTGCGCTCGAATCTCTCGACCGAAGGCGTCCGGCTCGGGCCCAAGTCGATCAGCGATCGGTTTTGGCGGAGGCATACCGGACGATCGCTGCGTCCTCTTGACGCCGACGCCACGTCAGCGACGGAGCACCTGACACCCGTTTGATGCGCTCGGATGCAGCCGCTCCGGTTGGACAGACTGTCGCATGCCTCAAAAAAAAGCCGCGTCTATCGTACCGGTGCCCCTTGACCTCCCCCCCGGGGGAACCCCTATTTATACCGCAGTGCGAAATCTCGGGAACCTGTGGCCTGACCAATGCGTTTCAGCGTTGTCTTAATCTTGTTTCTCATGTCTTTGGTTGGGGCCGCCCCTTCCAAGACGTGGGCGCATGAGGGTGACACCGCGCAGAGCGCACCAGCACTGAGCGTATCGGACCGTGTTCATGTCGGGTCCCCGATAGACGTCGGGTCCGAGACAGTCGACCCGATGCCTGACGGTCGGGAAGGCGCAACGCTTGGTATCCCTGCAGGGCATCATGACGACCCATCCGCCGGGCCGGACTGTCTGACCGTCGCCAGCTGCGGCGGAGTCAGCGGCATCCTCGTGGACGGGCACGGCATCCCACTGCCGCAGCAGGCCGTTCCGGCATCGCTCGTCACCGCCGGCAATCCGCCGCAGAGCGTGGACCTCCCAGTCGAGGATCGGCCTCCGCGCAGGCCCTGACCGCCTGTGGACCGGCCGCATGCCGGTTTGCGCTTGGGTTAGGACCTGCTCCCGGTACCGTTATTCCGCCGGAGTGAGAGTTTCACGCCCTCCCCACATCTTGCCGTTCACAGACCTTTCGACACGGAGTCGACAGCATGAAGATGCATGCCTTTTTCCCCCTTGTCCTCGCAGCCGGCACCTTGTTCGGGGCCACGGCGGCCGTCGCCGGCGGCACCCACACCGGTGGCCACGGCACCCAGCTCGAAATTGGCCGCCCGGCCGACGCCACCAAAGCGACTCGCACCGTGAACGTGGTGATGAAGGACAACCTCTATGAACCCGAGTCCGTCTCCGTGCGGACGGGAGAGACCATCCGCTTCGTCATCAAGAATGACGGCGAGTTCGTGCACGAGTTCAACATCGGCACGCCGGCGATGCATGCCGCCCACCAGGAAGAGATGATGATGATGGTCGAGCACGGCGCCCTGGAGCCCGACAAGATCAACCGGACCAAGATGAAGATGGACATGGGTGGCGGAAAGACCATGGACCACAACGACCCGAACAGCGTCCTGCTGGAGCCGGGCGAGAGTGCCGAGATCGTCTGGACCTTCACCAAGACTGCCGACCTGGAGTTCGCCTGCAATGTGCCGGGCCACTACGACTCCGGTATGGTCGGGACGCTCTCGATCAAGCCGCAAGGCGGCGGCAAGAGCTCCTGAGGCGCGCCATATGAGCAAGCTCAACGGAAGGAAGGCTGCCATGGCGACATTCGTCGCCATGGCAGCCTCGCTCGCGGTCGTTTCGATCGCCAACGCGGCGACCTACGACCTCATCATCGACGAAGTTACTGTCGACCACTCCGGCACGCCGAAGCCGGCGATCGCCTACAACGGCCAGACGCCGGGGCCGACGCTGCGCTTCAAGGAGGGCGAGGAGGTCACGATCAACGTCACCAACCGGCTCGACGAGGCGACCTCGATCCATTGGCACGGGCTCATCCTGCCGCCCGACCAGGACGGCGTGCCGGGCATCAGCTTCCCCGGCATCGCCGCCGGTGAGACCTTCACCTATCGCTTCCCGATCGTGCAGAGCGGCACCTACTGGTTCCACAGCCATTCCGGCATGCAGGAGCAGGACGGCGCCTATGGCTCGATCGTGATCGAGCCCAAGGAACGCGAGCCGTTCAAGTTCGACCGGGAGTACGTCGTGGTCCTGTCCGACTCCCACGACGATAGCGGCGAGCGGATCCTCTCCAACCTGAAGAAGATGTCGGACTACTACAGCCGGCAGCAACGCACGGTCGGTGACTTCTTCCGCGACGTCGAGGAGAAGGGGTTCTCGGCGACGATGCAGAACCGGCTGGACTGGGGCGGGATGCGCATGGAGGCGACCGATGTCGCCGACGTCCAAGGCTATACTATGCTGGTCAATGGCCGGAACCCGGAGCAGAACTGGACCGGCCTGTTCGCGCCTGGTGAGCGGGTACGGCTGCGGTTCGTCAACGCTTCGGCGATGACCTACTTCGACGTCCGCATTCCCGGACTCGACCTGCTCGTGGTGGAGGCCGACGGCAACAACGTCCAGCCGATCAAGGTCGACGAGTTCCGCATCGCCGTCGCCGAGACCTACGACGTCATCGTCCGGCCGACGGAGGATAAGGCCTACACGATCTTCGCGGAGTCGATGGACCGAGCCGGCTACGCCCGGGCGACACTCGCCCCGCGCGACGGCATGCAGGGCGAGGTGCCTGGCATGCGCCGTCCGGGTGTATTGACCATGGCCGACATGGGCATGGCCCATGAAGGGATGGCCGGGATGGACCACTCGACGATGGCCGGGATGGGCTCGATGCCGGGCATGGATCATTCCAACATGACCGACATGACCGGTATGGACCACTCGAAGATGGCCATGGGCGACAAGCCCGACCCATTCTACGCGCCGGGCAGCGGCGTCGCGCCGAAGGCGGCGGACGGCGGCAAGTTCCTCTCCTACGCCGACCTCAGGGCACAGAAGCCGCTCTATCCCGACCGCGAGGCGACCCGGGAGATCGAGCTGCGTCTGACCGGCAACATGGAGCGGTACTTCTGGTCGATCAACGGCGTGAAGTACTCCGACGCCGAGCCGATCCGGCTGAAGTACGGCGAGCGGGTTCGATTCAAGTTCGTCAACGAGACGATGATGACCCACCCGATGCACCTGCACGGGATGTGGTCGATCCTCGATACCGGCAAGGGAAAGTGGGATCCGGTGAAGCACACGGTCAGCATCGCACCGGGAACCACCGTCTATACCGAGACCGAGGTCGACGCCCCGGGCCAGTGGGCCTTCCACTGTCACCTCATGTACCACATGGCGACCGGCATGTTCCGCAAGGTGATCGTCGAGGGTGGGCCGCAGTCAGCGGCTCTCCCGAACTGAGCGGAGGGGACCATGCAACGCTCACGGGGATGGGCCGTCGCGGCCGCGGCGGTGATGGCGTCGTTCGTCCTTCCGGCCCGGGCCGAGACGCTCGACGACGCGATCTTCACGTCGGTCCGGTTCGACCAGTTGGAGTACCGGGCCGGCGAGGACACCGGTGTGGCCGCCTGGGACCTCGAGGCCTGGGCCGGTGGCGATGTCTGGAAGCTGGCCGTGGAATCGGAGGCTGAGTATGCCCTCCGCCCGAACCGGTTCGAAACGCTGGAGAACCAGCTCGTCGTCCGGCGCATGGTGTCCGACTTCTTCGACGCCAAGGCGGGGGTGCGCATCGACACCCCCGCCGGCCCCGACCGGGTATATGGTGTGCTCGGCTTCCAGGGCCTCGCGCCGCAATGGTTCGAGGTCGACGGCGACCTGTTCCTCAGCGAGAAGGGAGACCTCTCGTCGCGGTTCAGCGCCGAATACGACATCCTGATCACCAATCGGCTGATCCTGCAGCCGGTCGGCGAGATCAACCTCGCGGCCACGGACGACCGCGAGATCGGCCAGGGACAGGGCTTCACCGACATCGAGCTAGGCCTCCGGCTGCGCTACGAGGTCATCGACCGGGCGGTCGCACCCTACGTCGGCGTGCACTGGGAGAAGAAGCTCGGCGAGACCGCCAACCTCGCCCGCGGCGATGGCGAGGACACCGACGCCGTCCAGGCCGTTCTCGGTGTCCGACTCTTGTTCTGACCATTCACGACATATCGAATGGAACTCCAACCATGAGAAAGCTGAAGGCGTCACTGCTAGCCATCGCGGTCGTCCTTCTGGGCGCGCCCAGTGCCTACGCCGGCACGACCGAGATTGAAATGCTGAACAAGCGGGCGAACGAGTCGTTCGCCTATTCCTCTGACCTCGTGCGCATCGAGACTGGCGACTCGGTGACCTTCGTTCCGACCACGAAGGGACACAACGTCCAGAGCATCAAGGGGATGCTTCCGGATGGGGTGGCGGAGATCAAGCTCGGCTTCAACGAGGCCGGCACGATCACATTCACGACCCAGGGGATCTACGGCATCCGTTGTACACCCCATACAGGGGCGGGAATGGTGGCCGCGATCGTGGTCGGCGAGCCCGTGAACCTCGCCGCCGCCAAGGATGCGGTCGGGAAACTGCCTCCGAAAGCGAGACAGAGACTTTCGGCGGCACTCGCGACGATCGAATAGACTGCTCAGGGGCGGCGAGCGAGACACTTGCTCGCCGCCTCATCTTTCACGCACTGCCGACACGAACGAACGTCGCCCAGGGACCGGGCGGCGCGGGCGGATCATGTCCGCCTTCAGCGCCGCATGGCTTGCCAATAGGGGAACCTTCCAATGTCTGCAAGCCGACGATTTCCGAGACACCAACAGCTTCGTGCCATGCGAGTCGGTCGACGATGAAGGCATTTCACCGACGCTTGATCACAGCAGCCCTGCTGGTCACGATGGCCGTCGTGGGCCTCCGACCAGCCTCGGCCGATGAACCCATTGACGTGTCCGGCGCAATTCGGATCGTCGCGGCGTTCGCCGAACCGGCACCGGCCGGGGCGTGTACCAAGGTGCGCTTCGAACTGATCAACGACAGCAGAGATGACCTGCAGATCATCGGTCTGCAAACAGACATCGCTCTCCTCAGCCGGCTCCGTGCCACCGTCGGAGCCCAGCAGACGGTGACCCTCGGCTCGTTCGGCGTGCCCGCGGACGAAACCGTCGACTTCGCGCGGTTCCGCTGGTTCGAACTCTGCGGACTGACCAGGTCATTGCGACAGGGCGAGGACTTCACGGCCGAGCTGCGCACCGTCAGATGGACGACGACGCTGTCGATACACGTGCATTGACCCGAGGCAGGCCATCTACCCGGTGTCGCACGTGATGCGTTCCGCGGCTGCCTGGGCTTGCGAGATGCGCTGCATAGGTAAGGCTCGCCCACAGCGGTCGAGCACTCGGCGACCGCGCAAATCCCCGGCAGATCCGAGGATTCCATGGAGGTGGACCCCCAACCGGAAACAGCGACACAGGCTCCAGACCGGCATCTCGAGCCAGGCCACACAGGTGCCGCGGGAGGAGATGCCGGTGAGGCGGTGCCTCGCCGGAGCGATTGAACAGGCGGCGAAGCAGCGTGGTCGGGTACCAGGGATGCCGCATGATGACGACGATCTCGCCCGCCGGCGCGAGCACCTGATGCATCACGGTCAGTGCGGATCGAGGATCCTGCAGATGTTCCAGCGTGCCGACGAGAAAGACGAGGTCGAAGCGCCCGAACGCGGCAGGTGTGATCTTCTCGACCGCAGCGACCATGAAATGCAGGGTTCCCACCCCCTGGTAACGCGCTGCCACTGCGCGAGCTCTATCGATCATTCTTGGCGAGGCATCGATCCCGACACCTTTGGACACCAAGTCCAGCAAGCCGAAAAGGTAAAGGCCGCTGGCACACCCTACGTCGAGAATTCTCGGACGTACACGGCCATGGCAGATCGACCTCAAGTAACGGAGACGCGCGTCGAATCCGCGTCCGTTCCGTGATCCGGGACCGTGCGTCGCGTCCCAGGCGTCGGCGAGCTCATCAAAAGCGGCACGCATCTCGTCAAAAAATCGCTGGACCCGCTTCGGTCCGTTCGGTCCCCGCCTGCTCAACCGTCGACTCCCCGGTCCTGCGCACCATCGTCAGCTCCCGCAGGAAAGCGCCGAAGACGATGAGCACGCCGGTCACGGCGACATACAGGCGAATGGGCTCGAAGTAGGCGAGCAAGACTTCTCCTCCAAACAGGAGCAAAAGGACCTTGTTGCAGACGGGACACGCGACGCCGAGGAACCCGAGCACGCTGCCGGTCCCGGTCGCCTTCACGGAGCAGACGGGCCTGCGTATCGCGACGTAGGCTCCGAGCAGCAGCGACAGCAGTGCCAGGAGCGCTACCTCCCACCCTCCGGCCGGCGTCATGCGGACGAAGAATGGGTTGTCCCAGAGCGCAGAGACCGTCCCGAGGCCGGCGAAGCTCGCGGTCGCAACGGCGATGCCCTTCCCGGCACGCGCAAGAGCCGCTGTGCTTTTCGTCATGATTGACCCTCCTCTTGACCGGCGCTCTTGGCCACTCGCGCCAGTTCACTTCCCGATAGGAAGCCCGCTCGATCATCCAGGCGGTGATGCGGTGGCCCCGGCACGCAAGTAGTGCCGCAGAAACCCAAGTGCTTCCGGTGAGTCCCATTCCACGGCCCCGACGATATAGCCGAGAACCAGACCGTCGCCGTCGACGAGGTAGCTGATCGGAAGGCCGTAGAGGGGCAATGCATCCTGTGCGCGCTCGGTGAAGTCCTGGTAGACGGTCAGGTGCTTCAGCCCCAGGCGCTCGACGAACGAGATGGGACCGCCGATGTCCCCTTCGTCGATCGACAGGGCGACGACAGCGAAGGCATCGTTCCCGAGCAGCGCTTGAAGCCGGTCGAGCGCCGGGAGTTCGTAGAGGCACGGCGCGCACCAGGTCGCCCAGAAGTTCAGCAGCACCAGCTTGCCGCGAAAGCGGCCGAGATCGAGACGGCTTCCATCCTGGGCAAGGATCGGCACCAAGGGCGCCGGTCGCGGGCGCATGAGATGCGTGAACTGATTTCGCGCATTCCTGAGATCCGCGGGATGATCGCTTCCGTGGGCAAATGCGCCCGGCGGCATGATCGACGCAGATACCAGCAGGGCCAGCAACCCGATGAACCGCATGGTGAGATGTTCGCATATGCCTGCGCGGGACCACCGGCGTATCCATAGAACCATCGGACGGCGGAGCGGTGGTCTCGGGACGAGCCCCAGTTCACGCACGAGCGTTATCAGAAGACGGGTCAGGTCGCAGCCGATCAGAAACAGTCCGGTCATTAGGTTCACTCGATAGATGCCGGCGCGACGCGACGCGCACCAGCGAACCGCCGAGGATCGAACCTCGACCGCGATCGGATCGACATCCGGGACTGGAAGGTTCGACACGTTCCATTACCTCCTACCGAACTTTCGGGTTGTCCGTCCGAGGCGGCGCGCAACAATCGAAGCCGCTGCGACGATGACGGCTATCGTGAGGACGAGTCTCTCCCCGAATCGGCCATAGAGTGTTGCGGCGCTCAGCGCCGCCGGCAGCGCGGCATCGAGGACGCCGGTCTCATCCAGGCGCAACTGCGCGGTGATGCGGCCTAGCGGATCGACGACAGCCGAGATACCGGTGTTCGCCGCGTGCACGAGCGGCAGCCCCTGCTCCACCGCCCGAACACGGGCCATCTGGAAATGCTGGTATCGGCCGCTCGATCGCCCGAACTGGGCGTCGTTCGCGATGTCCAGGAGCCACAGCGGTTGCGCGCCATTTGCAGGCGCGGTCAATCCGGGAACGATCGCCTCGGGACAGATGAGCGGCCGGAACGGCGGCACACCCGGCACCGATACGGTCGCCAGCCCCGGCACGAGACCACGGCGACCTTCCGCAAGCCCCCTGAACGACAGGAGCGATCTCAGTTGCTCGTACTGTCCGAAGGGGGCCGGGCATTTCCCGTCATACGCGGCGAGCACCTCGCCGGCATCGGAGATGCCGAGAAGGCTTCCCCGCGCCAGCCGGTCCGCACCGGTCTCGTCGGGCAAGTGCATCGACCCGGCCAAGAGCACACCACCTTTTGGAATCGTGGCGACGACAGCCGTGCGGCGGTCCGGATCGTTCGTCAAGGCGATCGTCGGCGCCGCTCCGGGCCAGATCTGCACCTTGAGGCCAGACGGGCGTTCGGGAGCGGACAGCGACAGGTAGCGCTGCACGGCACGGTCCGCCTCCGCCGGCTGCCACCGCAATGCCTGCGGCATGTTCCCCTGGACGAGTCTGAGGTCGGGGGCCTCGTCGCCGGGTGTCGGCACGACCTGAAGCCTGATTTCGCCGGCGAGCCAGAGCGCCGCAGGGAGCAGAACGGTCAGCGAAATCGGCAGCCATCGCCGGAAGCCGCACGGCACGGTTCCGGCTCTCCAGACCTCGGCCGGAGCCGCCGCGGCCAGCACGGTGACGAGGCTCAGCCCGTAAATGCCGACGAAAGCGGCCCCCTGCACGGTCTGGTCGGATACCGTCCAGACATAGCCGAGGAGGTTCCAAGGAAGCCCGATGGGCACGCTGCCGCGCAGCCATTCCGCAGCAGTCCACGCGATAGCGAGGGATGCGAGCTCGCCGATCCCGAATCGGGCCAAGAGCCGCGCGGCCAGCGCCGCGATTGCCGGGAATACAGCCAGAAGTGCCGAAGGCCCTATGACGGACAACACAGCCATCCACCCGGAGCGAGTGGCGTCGCCCACAGGGTCGTTGCCGATCCAATAGAGTCCGGCCAGGAAGTAGCCGAACCCGAACGCCCAGCCGGAAGAGAGGGCTCCGAGCACACTCCTGCTCTCCCGCACGGCGAGCTGAAGTCCCGTGAAGCCCAGCACGAGCACAGGCAGTGCATATATGGGCGGGAAAGCTGCTACCGTTGCAGCGCCGAGCAATGGCAGGACAGCAAGCCTCGCCGTTTGTGAAGACCAGAAGGATGGCGGCATGTCCGCGCGAGGTCCGAAACGCCTTCGTTGACGCGACCCGAAAAACAGGACCATTCGAACCGAGATTGCGGTCCCCACGGTGTCCGCTCCAGACCGGAGGAGTGGCCAGAAGAACGTGCAGCTCTCGAGGCCCGCCGCGCGACGGCGACCGATGGCAAGGACCAGGAGCGCGCCGCACCAGCGCAGCAGACACCCCGACCTCACGTTCGTCTCTTTCAGCCAACCGGCGACGAGCACGCTCATGACCGGTGCCCGCCCTTCAACCCGGCCTTCCGGACAAGACCTTCGTACTGATGCGCCAAAAGATGTGTCTGAACGCGTGCGACCGTGTCCATGGTGACGGAGACGACGATCAGGAGACTTGTCCCTCCCAGGGCGAAGGGAACGCCGTACCTGGTCGTCAGAACCTCCGGCAGGACTGCGACGAGCGTGAGGTAGATGGCTCCGATCGCAACCAGACGCGTCTGGACGAAGCGAAGATGGTCGGCCGTGGCGTTGCCTGGCCGGATCCCCGGCACGAAGCCGCCGTGCTTCTTCAGGTTCTCGGCGGTATCGGAAGGGTCGAAAGCGATGCCGGCATAGAAGAACGCGAAGAACACGATCAGCCCGACATAGACTGCCAGGTAGGCGACCGAACCACGACCGAGCATCGCGGTCGTCCATCTCAACCAGTCCGGGCCGGTGCCACCCGAGAACCCCGCCACGGTCAACGGCATCAGGAGGATCGATGAAGCGAAGATCAGCGGGATAACCCCGGAGGGATTGAGCTTCATCGGCAGATATGTGCCTTCGCCAGCGAACGTCTTGTTGCCGACCTGACGCTTTGGATACTTGACTGCGATCCGACGCTGGGCTCGCTCCACGAACACGATGAACAAGACCAGAGCTACCGCCATGATCAGCAGAAATAAAATGAAGGCAGTCGACAGCGCACCTGTTCGCCCCAGCTCCAGTGTACTGGCGATTGCCAGCGGCAGGTTGGCCACGATCCCGGAAAAGATGATCAGCGATATCCCGTTGCCGATGCCGCGCTGCGTAACCTGCTCACCGAGCCAGAGGAGAAAGATCGTGCCGCCGGTCAACGTGACGACTGTCGTGAAGCGGAAACGCAGCCCCGGATCCGACACGGCCGAACCGAGCTGGCTGGTCGCCCCTTCAAGCCCGACGGCGATCCCGTAGGCCTGTGTCGCGGCCAGCAGAACAGTCCCGTAGCGCGTGTACCGGTTGATCCTGTTGCGTCCGCTCCCCCCTTCCTTCTTGAGTTGGCCGAGCGTCGGCGACACGGCCATGAGCAACTGCATGATGATCGCCGCAGAGATGTACGGCATGACGTTGAGCGCGAAGATCGTCATGCGACCGAGCGCCCCGCCTGCGAACATGTTGAACATCCCGAGAATGCCGCCCGCCTGCTGCTCGAAGATCTGCTGCATCACGACGGGATCGATGCCGGGCGTGGGGATGTAAGTGCCCAGGCGGTAGACGATGAGCGCGCCCAAAGTGAACCAAATGCGCTTTCTGAGTTCGCCCGCTCTGGCAAGAGCACTGAAACTGGCAAAGGCCATCTGCTCGGCCACGGAGACCATCTGAACCACCACCCTGCAACGTGAGTGAAAGCCCGGACGAAGAGCGGCCAGATACATCACCGGCCGCAGCCGTGCTGGCGACCGGCAACGATCGGCAGACGCGCCGCACGCCTCAGCGATGCAGAGACCGAAGGATCTCCATCCGGGAACGGCTTACGCTCGGCGAATGGATTTGGGTGGTGGTGAGCTGGGCGTAATCGCTCGTCCGCAGCAGGTCTCGACCTCTGCGGAACGTTCTATGGATCGCGGATCCCAGAGGTCCGACTGAAAGCTGACGGCCGCTACAAATCCGGCACAGAGAACATGCAACGCGCATTCGGCCGACAATGCGTAGTCCCCTGAATCCGGTACCTTGTTGGGGGCAGGAACGACCATCGCTTGAAATGGCGTGCCGTCATCGTTGCCCTGCGTCAGCGGCGGGACATCTGCTGCCGCAATGCCGAGGATTGCTGCCAGGCAGACGCACAGGACCACCGCACGCAGTCGTCCGAGCATTCGGCGCCAGGGGCAGTGCCGGGTCGGATGTCGTGTCACAGCCGGGTCCGCCATCGGAATCGATCCTGCAGCCGACCGCCCAAATACGTCGAAATTGAGACGACCTGCAGATCATCAGTCTTGACGTCTACATCGCTTCGAGCGCCCGCCAGATTGTCAAAGTGGGAGCCCAGCAAGCGGTCGCCATCGGCTCGTTCAGTGTTGCCCGCGGAAGAAACTGTCGATTTCACGCATTGACGTTTGGTTCGAACTCTGTGGCCTGACAAGACCGTTGCAAACCGGGGAAGATATCGTGTTCGACGCCGAACAGTACCGTGGTTCATTTCGCTGTGGAGGCGTTCGCATAGAGCATAGCGACGTACGGATCGGAGAACAGAGTGGACGCATTTGCCGAGTTACCACCGTGACTGTTCACTGCTCCACCAGTTGGACAACGCGTATATCGAGCACGAATATGTCCGTCGCAACTCGTCGGCATTCCCCGATACGCGAAGGGCGATCCTTCACCTGATCGACGCACAGTGCAATCTTGAGGACGTAATCGGATAGGTACCTCTGCCTATTGAAGTCATAGGCGAGGTTTTGGCTGATATGATTTCCGAGCCCCTTCTTCTCGTAAAGGCGAGCGCGATCCTGAACGCCGCTCCAGTCCGAGAACCGATACTCGATGACGGCATACTCCGTGACCGCTAGATGCTTGATGCCGACATTGGGTTCGTCGAGGAACCGCGTGTCAATGAGCACCATGGAGATGAAATCGCGGTAGGCGGGAAAATAATTTGCTACCGAGGAGCGGCGGCCGGGCTGAATATGGTAAATGGCGATGTCACCGTATTGCCGCGCAATTGCGTACAGAAGCTCTTCATCTAAAGAGACAGAGTTTTCCGATTCGTTAAAGCCTGATTCTACCCACAAGCAGAGCGAGGGAATGAATATGAACGACTCTTCAAGGACAGAAATTGACGACAGTGCCGTCAGCTCGATCTCGCCATCAACCTGACATTTTTGAGGGTAAACGTATCGCAGGGACGCATCGAGGTTGACGGCCAAATGATCCGAGATCACTGTCTTGCGATAGTCGTCGCGAAGCGCATTCACTTCTTTGTGAGTGCTTGCCAGACCGCTTGCTGAGCTCCCCAGAATCAGGCATCCAGCGACCACGACACAGGCTAGCGAAGACCAGTACTCACCTGCATTTGATACATATGGCACGTCGAGGTTCCTCGATCGGAACAGCCTCGATGACACAACTGTGACTCCGACGTGCGCCGTTGGCAATGCGCATCCCTCGTCTGCGACTTGCGGTGACGCCATCAACACGCCCACCACCCTCCATAACGGTCCAGGATAGCCGGCGGTTTGCCCTGGTCTCCGGGTGGCGGGATCGTCGCTCAACGACGTCGACCCGCAGGCGTGGCTGGCCGACGTGCTCGACCGCATCGCCGATATCCCGTAGCGTCGCCTCCCGGACCTGCTGCCTTGGAACTGGAAGCCGGGCGGCGAAGCCAAGGCGGCTTGAGCAGCGCCAACCCCGCAGCTTCATCCGGAAACGTGCTCACCGCAGCCAATCATGCCGCGGTGTTCACCGGATGCTTGCTAACGGAGCCCCAATTCCACGCCGAATAGCATTCGGATAGATCGTCTCACGCTTGCGCTCACGCAAGGCAGAACTCCGCTCGTCAAACCCCACGCACCCGGGGAAGGCAAATGAAACAAATTCGCCGCCCGAGAGGGCGGCGGCCGTCGGGCAGCCCGCAGGGCTGCCTCATGCGCCAGGGATCGAAGCCCGAAGGGCCGAGACGCCGTAAGGCGGCTCGGTTCACGAGAGCCCGACGACCGGCCGTCAGGCCGGGCGGGCGCCCCTCACCTCTTCGGGGACGACCGGCGGCGCATCGAGCGGCGCCATGCCGGCGCAACCAATACTCGGGCTATGCGCGATGATGCGGTAGGATAAGCGCGCCGCGGTCTGAGCATGCTGACTGTCTGAGCCCGGACAGAACGGACGCCCCGGCGTTGGAGCGGTTCGTTGGCAAGCCTGCTAGCTCGGTACCGCGTGACCAGGCGGGACGTGCAACAGATGAGCATAGGTCGAGAGGCTGGATGAAAGGGGGCTATCAGGCCAACAGCATCACGCTGCTCGGTGCCGTTTCAATGGGAACCGGGGTGATGATCGGCGCCGGCATCTTCGCGCTGACGGGCCAGGTCGCCGAGCTCGCGGGACCGTTCTTTCCCCTCGCCTTCCTGGCTGCCGCCGGCGTGACCGGGTGCAGCGCCTATTCCTACATCAAGATGTCGAACGCCTATCCTTCGGCCGGCGGCATCGCGATGTTTCTCGAGCGGGCCTACGGCCCCCGCGTCATGACCGGCGCGTGCGCGCTGCTGATGGCCCTGACCATGGTCATCAACGAAAGCCTGGTCGCGCGCACCTTCGGCACCTACACCCTGCAACTGTTCGACGTTGAACGAAGCAGCGCGCTTGTGCCGATCCTCGGCGTCGGCCTGATCGTTGTAGCGTTTCTCGTCAACATCTCGGGCAACCGGACGGTCGGCGTCTTCTCCTTCACCATGGCGCTCCTCAAGATCGGCGGCATCGTCGTCTTCGCCCTGGCCGCGTTGTGGGCCGCGGGGATAAGCTTCGAAGCGGCGCGGGCCGACCGCGCCGCGACCTCGCCCGAGGGCTTTGTCGCCGCCGTCGCGCTCGCGATCCTCGCCTACAAGGGATTCACGACGATCACCAACAGCGGCTCGGAGATCGTCGACCCGCACCGCAATGTCGGCCGGGCCATCGTCATCTCGATCGGCGTCTGCGTCGTCATCTACACCCTGGTGGCATTCGCGGTCGGCGCAAGTCTGAGCCTCCCGGAGATCATCCGCGCGAAGGACTTCTCCCTGGCCGAGGCAGCACGGCCGGCGTTCGGCGAGTACGGTCTGTGGTTTACGGTAGCGCTGGCGATCGTCGCCACCGCATCGGGCCTGATCGCCAGTGTCTTCGCCGTGTCCCGCATGCTCGCCATGCTGACCGACATGGCACTGATCCCACACCGGCACTTCGGCATGCCGGGACGCATTCAGAAGCACACGCTGGTCTACACCGTCGTCATCGCCTCCTTGCTGACGGTGTTCTTCGATCTCAGCCGCATCGCGTCCCTGGGGGCCATCTTCTATCTGGTCATGGACATCGCGGTGCAGTGGGGCGTGTTTCGCCACCTGCGGCGCGAGGTGCAGGCGAACGCCGCGGTCCTACTGGGTGCGATCGCGCTCGATGCCGTGGTCCTCGGCGCATTCCTGGTGATGAAAGCGCAGTCCGACCCGCTGATCATTGTCGTCTCGATCGTCGGGATCGCATCGATCTTT
>MRWG01000970.1_pt1 | contig 22128 bp, 20 predicted proteins | sample 1013341 | NCBI WGS metagenome assembly MRWG01 (sample SAMN06117577, study PRJNA244670) | biofilm metagenome | biome: Water; feature: Cathode Biofilm; material: Biofilm; isolation source: microbial consortium enriched at the cathode of a solar microbial fuel cell | place: USA: District of Columbia ... | reverse complement strand
CGTTTCAGGCGATCCGATGATGACGCAGGTGGCCATGTCGGCCACGACAGCTGCGCCAGTCGGCTTTGGCCGGTCGATCATGATCACCGGCAGGCCGAGCCTGCGCGCGGCCGCGATCTTGCCATAGGTCGCAGCACCGCCGCTGTTCTTGGCAACCACGATCTCGATGCGGTGATCGGCGAGCAGCGTGATTTCATCGTCTTCAGAGAACGGACCACGCGCCAGAATGCATGCGGCATTCGCCGGCAGGTGGGACGGTTCAACCGGTTCCACGCTGCGCACCAGATAATGATGCTGCGCCGCCGCGCGAAACATTTGAACTTCCTGCCGGCCAATGGCCAGAAAGACGCGCCGGGGCTCAGGGCCGAGCAGCGTTGCCGCCTCGGCCATGCCGGCCGCGATCTGCCAGTTGTCGCCGGCGACCGGCTGCCAGGCGGGGCGCATGAGCGTGATGAGCGGCACGCCGGTCAGGCTGGTGGCTTCCGCTGCATTGCGCGCCATGCGCGCGGCGAAGGGATGCGTGGCGTCCACCATCAGGTCGATGCCCTCGTCCTCGAGATAACGCGCAAGCCCCTCAGCACCGCCGAAACCGCCCACACGCACCTCACCCTGCAAGGCTTCCGGTGTGCGGGTGCGCCCGGCAAGCGAGGTGATGACGCGCAGCGAGCTGCGCGCGCAAAGCCGCTCCGCCAGAAGCCGCGCTTCGCCTGTTCCACCAAGAATGAGAAGGGTCTGCTTTGCCATGACGTCTTCTAGAGCATTTTGCAGTCAGGCGGAAACCTCAAGGCGCTGGCTTGCCATCGTGGGGATCAGCGAGGACGGTATGGCCGGGCTCGGTGAGGAAGCACGCCGCGCGATTGCCGATGCGGAGATCGTGTTCGGCGGTGCGCGGCACCTCGAACTGGCGGCAGACCAGATTTCCGGCGAGACGCGGCAGTGGCCCTCCCCCTTTGGCAAGGCGCTTGATGAGATCGAAGCGCTGAGAGGCAAGAAGGTCTGCGTGCTCGCCTCCGGCGATCCATTTCACTTCGGTGTGGGCGCGACGCTGACGCGGCGCATTCCGGCGGACGAGATGCGTGTCTTTTCCGCGCCTTCTTCCTTTGCGCTTGCTGCTGCCCGGCTTGGCTGGCCGCTGCAATCGGTCGAGGCAGTTTCACTGCATGGCAGGCCCATTGCGCTGATCCGCCCGCTGCTTCATCCCGGCGCGCGCATTCTCGCGCTCACATCCGATGGCGCGGCTCCGGCTGAGATTGCAGAGCTGATCACGGCAGAGGGGTTTGGCCCCTCGCGCTTTCACGTGCTGGAAGCGCTGGGCGGACCGCGCGAACGGCAGGTCAGCTTCATGGCTTCCGCGCTTTCCGCAGACCGCTTTGACGATCTGAATGTGGTCGCAATCGAGGTGGCGGCGGATGAGAATGCGCGCATCCTGCCGCTTGGAACCGGGCTTGAAGATGCGCTTTTCGAGCATGACGGGCAGATCACCAAATCGGAGGTGCGGGCCGTCACCCTGTCGGCACTTGCCCCGAAACGCGGTGAACGGCTCTGGGATATCGGAGCGGGTTCAGGCTCCATTTCCATCGAATGGCTGCGGCTGCACCCATCGCTCAGCGCCATCGCCATCGAGGCGGACGGGGAGCGCGCGGCGCGCATTGCCCGCAACGCGGAGCGCATGGGCGTGTCGCAGCTCACCGTGGTTGAGGGAAAGGCTCCCGCCGCGCTCGCAGACCTTGCCGCGCCCGATGTGGTTTTCATCGGTGGCGGGGCGACTGCGCCGGGACTGATGGATGCGGCGATGGCCGCTCTTGGACCTGTGGGGCGCCTTGTCGCAAACGGGGTGACACTCGAAACGCAGGGGCTTCTGATCGACTGCCACGGGCGGCACGGCGGAGAACTGATCGAGATCGCCGTCGCGCGCGCCGCGCCCGTTGGCGGCATGACGGCGCTGCGCCCGGCCATGCCGGTGCTTCAATGGCGCTGGAGGAAACCATGATCTGCGCCGGGCTTGGAGCCAGAAAAGGCGTCACGCGCGATGCTGTTCTTGCCGCGCTCGACGCCGCTTTGACAACGCATGACATCGCGCGGGACAGGCTCGATGCGGTGGCGACCGTGCCACGGAAGCGGGACGAGCCCGGCCTGACGGACGCTGCAAAGGCGCTCGGCCTGCCGCTTGTCATTGCCGATGATGCGGCACTTCAGGCGGCGGCGATGCATTGCCTGACCCGCTCGGAACAGGCGCGCTCAGCCACGGGCCTGCCATCGGCCTCAGAGGCGGCGGCGCTGGCCGTCTGCGGCCCGGCAGGCCGGCTTCTCGGGCCGAGGATCACACTTGACGGCGTTACCTGCGCCATCGCGACCACCGGAAGAAAATCATGACCGTTCATTTCATTGGCGCCGGACCGGGCGCTGCCGACCTCATCACCGTTCGCGGCCGCGACCTGATCGCGCGCTGCCCGGTCTGCCTTTATGCCGGTTCGCTGGTGCCGGAGGAGTTGCTCGCGCACTGCCCGCCGGGAGCGCGCATCGTCAACACCGCACCCATGTCGCTTGAAGAGATCGAGGCGGAATATATCCGCGCCCATGAAGCGGGTGAGGATATCGCCCGGCTGCATTCGGGCGATCTTTCCGTCTGGAGCGCGGTGGCCGAGCAGATCCGCCGTCTTTCGGCGCTCGGCATCGATTACACGCTGACGCCGGGCGTGCCTTCCTTCTCGGCGGCTGCGGCGGCGCTGGGACGCGAGCTGACCATTCCGGAAGTGGCGCAGAGCCTTGTCCTGACCCGCATTTCCGGCCGCGCCTCGAAAATGCCGGAGGGTGAAACGCTCGCCAATTTCGCGGCCACCGGCACGACGCTCGCCATTCATCTCGCCATTCACGCGCTGGACCGTGTGGTGGCGGAGCTGACCCCGCATTACGGACCCGACTGCCCGGTTGCCATTGTTGCCCGCGCAAGCTGGGCGGATGAGCGCATTCTGCGCGGCACGCTTTCCACCATCGAAGCGGAGATGGCGAAAGATCCCATCGAGCGCACGGCGCTCATTCTCGTCGGGCCGGGGCTGGGTGCCAAGGATTTTCGCGAAAGCGCGCTCTACAGCGCCGATTATCAGCGCCGGTTTCGCGGGCGGGAGGGATTATGAGCACGCTTGAGGCGCTCAACCGCCTGCCTTTTGAACCAACGCCTTTTGAGCCGGGCCATGTGTGGCTTGCCGGTGCCGGGCCTGGTGGCTTCGGCTGCCTGACGCTCGGTGTTCTGGCTGCGCTCAATGCGGCGGATGTGGTGATTTATGACGCGCTGGTGGATCCGGATATCCTGAAGGCCGCGCCGGAAGCGCGGCACGTTTTCGTCGGCAAGCGCGCAGGCCAGCCCTCCACGGCGCAGGATGAAATCAACCGGCTTCTGGTGGAACACGCCGAGGCGGGACAGCGGGTGCTGCGCCTGAAAGGCGGAGACCCCAACATGTTTGGCCGTGGCGGGGAAGAAGCGCTGGTGCTGGCACTCGCCGGCATTCCCTTCCGCTTTCTGCCAGGCGTCACCTCGGCGGTGGGGGCGCTCGCCGATGCGGGCATTCCCGCCACCATGCGCGGCGTGAACAAGGCGGTGATCTTCGCGACCGGCCACGCCGCCGGCACGCCGGACGATCTGGACTGGGCGGCGCTGGCGAAAACGGGTCAGCCCATCGTCATCTATATGGGGATGCACAAGCTCGCCCTGATCGTGGACGCGCTCACATCCGGCGGCATGGCGGGCGATACGCCGGCGGCGCTCATCATGAACGCGACGAAACCGGAAGAACGCATTCTGACGACGGCGCTTTCCACGCTTGTCTCCGACGCATCGGTGGAAGGGTTTGGCTCGCCGTCCATCATCGTGATCGGCGGCATCGTGGCGCTGCGCGAGGCGCTGGTATGACGGCGCGGGCGGTCATCATCGGCGCGGCCCGTTCGGGTTCGGGCAAGACCAGCGTGACCATCGGCCTGATGCGCGCGCTCAAGAGGCGTGGCCTCGCTGTGCATGGCGCGAAATCCGGTCCCGATTACATTGATCCCGGCTTTCATCAGGCGGCGACCGGGAAGCCCGGCGTGAATCTCGACAGCTGGGCCATGCATCCGGATCTGCTCGCCCATCTGGGAAGCCGGCAGGGCGAAGACGCCGACATGCTTTTGATCGAAAGCGCCATGGGCCTGTTTGACGGTATCGTGTCGGAGCCGGGTCGCTCCGGCGCTGCGGCGGACATTGCGCGCCTTTATGACGTGCCCTGCCTTGTCATTCTCGATGTGTCCGGCCAGTCGCAGACCGCAGCCGCGCTGGCAAAGGGGTTTGCAGCTTACGACCCGAAGGTGCGGATTGCCGGCGTCGTGCTCAATCAGGTGGCGAGCCCGCGCCATGAAGCGATGGCGCGCGACGCCATCGAGGCCATCGGCATTCCGGTTCTGGGCGCGGTCTACCGCAATCCGGACATGGCGCTGCCGGAGCGGCATCTGGGCCTTGTACAGGCGAGCGAACATGCCGCGCTCGAAGCCTTCATCGAACGGCTTGCCGATGTGATGGAACAGTCCATCGACCTCGACGCCGTGATGAAGGCTGCCGTGCCGCTTTCCATGCAGGCGGGCGATGCGGCGCGGCTCTTGCCGCCGCCGGGGCAACGCATCGCCATCGCACAGGATGCCGCTTTCAGCTTTGTCTATCCGCATCTCGCCCGGCACTGGCGCGAGGCGGGAGCAGAACTCCTGCCCTTCTCGCCGCTTGCCGATGAAGGACCGGCGGAAAGCGCAGACGCCTGCTGGTTGCCGGGAGGGTATCCCGAACTTCATGCGGGGCGGATCGCCGCTGCCGAGAACTTCCGCGCTGCGATGCAGGCATTTGCGGAGACGAGGCCCGTTCATGGCGAGTGCGGCGGGTTCATGGTTCTGGGCGAGGCGCTGGAGGATGCCGAAGGGGTTCGTCACGCAATGCTGGGGCTGCTCGGTCATGTGACGAGCTATGCGAAGCGCAAGATGAACCTCGGCTACCGGCAGGCGACGCTGATGAGCGACTGCGCCATCGGCAGCAAGGGCGAGACGATCCGTGGTCATGAATTCCACTATTCGCGGCTTGTGGAGCCCGGCAGTGATGCGCCGCTCGCCATGCTCGCGGACGGACAGGGCCGCGCTCTCGGCCCATCCGGTGCGCGGCGCGGGCATGTCTCCGGCACCTATTTTCACGCCATAGCGCGGAGCTGACGCGATGGCCGGACCGCGCTCGATGCCCGTGACAGCCCTTCGCGATGTGGCCGCCTGTCTCGGCTTCTACACGCGGCTGCCGCTGCCTGCGTTCGAGATGCCGGCGCACGGGTTTGCTGCCGCCCAATGGGCGGCACCTCTGGCCGGTCTGGTGGTCGGCGCGATTTGCAGTGCGGTGCTGATCGGCGCGGCGATGCTTGGCCTGCCGGCCACGATTGCAGCCGCCCTCGCGCTTGCAGTGGGGACGCTTGTGACCGGCGGGCTGCATGAGGACGGGCTTGCAGACGTGGCCGATGGTTTCGGCGGCGGTTCGACGCGTGAGAAAAAGCTCGCGATCATGAAGGACAGCCGCATCGGGTCCTATGGCGTTGCCGCACTGATCCTGTCGTTTCTCATGCGCTGGACGGCGCTTTCGTCGCTCGGGCTTGTCGCGGTTCCCGCCCTTCTGATGGCGCACACGGCCTCGCGCGCCCTGATGCCGGCGCTGATGCGCCTTTCGCCAGCGGCGCGCGAAAACGGGCTCTCGGCAGGTGCAGGGCGACCGGAAACGGCTACCGTTCTCGTGGCGCTCGCGATTGGTGGCGCGCTGCTTTTCATCTCCGGTCCCGGCTTTGTGCTTGTGACCGCGCCGCTTCTTTTGCTGGCGCTCTTCTTCATCAAACGGCTCGCCGAAAAACAGATCGGCGGACAGACGGGCGATGTGCTCGGCGCGCTGCAGCAGCTTGCCGAAACCACCGTGCTCATCGCCGCCGTCGCTTATTTCATCTGAAGGACTTCCATGACCCGCTTTCTCAAAATCGACGATCTGCGCGCCGCCTGTAACGTCCGTCCCAGTGGCGACGAGGACGCCGCGCAGGCTGCAACCGCCCACCAGGCAGTGCTGACCAAACCGCCCGGCAGCCTTGGCCGGCTGGAAGACGCAGCCATCCGGCTTGCCCGCTGGCAGGGACGCGAAAAGCCTGCGCTTGAGCGGGTTCATGTGCTGATTTTCGCGGGCTCCCATGGCGTGACTGCACGCGGTGTTTCGGCTTTTCCGGCCGAGGTGACGGCGCAGATGGTGGCGAATTTCTCCGCCGGGGGCGCGGCCATCAACCAACTCGCGAAACAGACGGGGGCGAGCCTCACCGTCACGTCGCTCGAGATCGAGCGTCCCACGGCGGACTTCACGGAAGCGCCGGCCATGGATGAAGCGGATTTTCTGAAGGCCGTTCAGACCGGTTTCGATGCGGCGCCGGAGGGAGCGGATCTCATCTCACTCGGGGAAATGGGCATCGGCAACACCACCGCCGCAGCGGCCCTTGCCGCCGCGCTGTTCGGTGGCCGGGGAGCCGACTGGGTCGGCCGGGGCACAGGCGTTGACGATGCCGGCCTTTCGCGCAAGGCGGAGGCCGTGGATGCAGCGCTTGCCTGCCATGGCGAGGCGCTTTCCGATCCGCTGGAGGCGCTGCGCCGCGTCGGCGGTCGCGAGCTTGCCGCGATGTTTGGCGCGGCCCTTGCCGCGCGGCAGAAGCGGATTCCGCTGCTGCTCGATGGTTTCGTGTGCGGATCGGCAGTCGCCCCGCTTGCGCGCCTTGGCGAAGACGGTCTGGCGCATGCCATTGCCGGCCATGTTTCCGCCGAACCCGGCCACCGCAGGCTGCTTGGCGAACTTGGCCTCAAGCCGCTGCTCGATCTCGACATGCGGCTTGGCGAAGGTTCTGGCGCATGCCTTGCGATCAACATTCTGCGCGGCGCGCTTGCCTGCCACAACGGCATGGCGACCTTTGCCGAAGCCGGCGTTTCGGACGGCTGATCATGCGCACGCTTTCGCTCATCGGCATTGGCACCGGCAATCCCGAACACATGACGGTTCAGGGCATCAATGCGCTGAACCGGGCTGACGTGATCCTTATCCCCCGCAAGGGGGAAGCGAAGGAGGATCTGGCGGATTTGCGCCGTGTCATCTGCGAGCGGTTTCTGGAAAACCGGCAGACGCGGATCGTGGAATTCGACCTGCCGGTGCGTGACGCCGCCAATCCGAGTTATCGCCGGGGCGTGGACGACTGGCACATGGCCATCGCCCGCGCCTATGGCGATCTGCTTGCGGCGCATACGGGCGAGACCGGCCGCGCGGTGTTTCTCGTCTGGGGCGATCCTTCGCTCTATGACAGCACGCTGCGGATCATCGAGCACATGCGCCGGGAAGCCGGGCTTGACGTCGCGCTGGAAGTGGTGCCGGGGATCACCAGCATTCAGGCGCTCGCGGCCAGCCACCATATGCCGATCAACACGATTGGCGGTTCGATCTTGATCACCACCGGTCGGCGGCTGAAAGCGGAGGGCTTCCCGCCGAATGCCGATACGCTTCTCGTCATGCTCGACGGCGACTGCGCCTTTCAAATGCTCGATGGCGATGCCTACGAGATTTACTGGGGCGCGTATCTGGGTACGCCGGATGAGCTTCTGATCGCCGGGCCGCTTGGGGATGTTGCCGGGCAGATTGTGGAGGCGCGGGTCAGGGCGCGGGAAGACAAGGGCTGGATCATGGATACCTATCTTTTGCGGGTCAGGGGGTAGGTTCGGCGGACTTCATGCCGCCCTCGCCCTTCGGCCTTCGACAAGCTCAGGAGGCTCAGGATGAGGGCTGTGTGGTGCGCCAAATGCTTTCATGCTCCTGCGGGGTCTCTGGCTGTAAGTTATAGCTTCTGAGCCCCTGCATCAGTCTCAGCTTTTGCCTGCCTTCTCCCTCATCCTGAGCCTGTCGAAGGGCGAGGGAGAAGGCAACCACCTCCCTTCAGGCGGCCTGCGCGCGCTGCCATCGCGGGAAAGGGTCCGCCAGCGCACGGTGCTGCGCTGGCTCGAAGTCGGTTTCACTGCCCACCAGCGCATCGTCCAGCGCTGCGGTGATGCGTTCGCGGTTCATGCCTGTGCCGATGAAGACCAGCTCCTGACGCCGGTCTCCGTAGGGTTCGCTCCAGTAGCGGTCCATGAAGGCTTTCGCTTCCGGGTGGTTTGGCCAGCGTTCGCGCGGTACGGCCGCCCACCAGGTGCCAAGCGGCTTCACGCTGGATAAAGCGCCGGCGAGGCTGAATTCGGCAACCCAGTCGGGCCGGGTTGCGATCCAGAAATGACCCTTGGCTCGGATGACGCCGGGCAGCGGGGCATTCAGCACCGCATGCACTTTCTGCGGATGAAAGGGACGCCGCGCGCGATAGACGAAGGAGGAAACGCCGTATTCCTCGCTCTCCGGCACGTGATCGGAGAAGCCATAAAGCTCCTTGGCCCAGAGCGGGTGCTGGTGAGCCGTCTCGAAATTGAAAAGGCCTGTATCGAAGATGCGGGCGGGCGCGACGCGGGAATGGTCTGTCTCGATGATCTGCGCATCGGGATTGAGCGCGGTGACGATCTTGCGCGCTGCATCAAGGCGCTCCGGGCCGGCGTCGCTGACCTTGTTCAGGATCACGATATCGGCGAATTCGATCTGGTCGACCAGCAGGTCTACAAGCGTGCGCTCGTCCCCATCGCCTGCGACCTCACCCCGGTCGCGCAGGAAATCATGGCTGGCGTAGTCTTCGAGCAGGTTCAGCGTGTCGACCACCGTGACCATCGTGTCGAGCCGCGCGACATCGGAAAGGCTGTGGCCCTGCTCGTCGCGAAACTCGAATGTGGCGGCCACAGGCAATGGCTCGGAAACGCCGGTGGATTCGATCAGCAGGTAATCGAACCGCCCTTCCGCCGCCAGACGCCGCACCTCTTTCAGAAGGTCGTCGCGCAGCGTGCAGCAGATGCAGCCATTGGTCATCTCCACCAGCTTTTCGTCTGTCTGCGACAGGTTCGCCCCACCCTCGCGCACGAGATCGGCGTCGATGTTCACTTCCGACATGTCGTTGACGATCACCGCGACGCGCCGTCCTGCCCGGTTGTTGAGCACATTGTTCAAGAGCGTCGTCTTGCCCGCCCCCAGAAACCCGGAAAGCACGGTGACGGGCAGGCGTTTGTCCTGGTTCGGCATGATTGGTTCCTTTGCTGTAATGCGATATGTAATATCATAACAAACACGAAGCGCAAGACTCGCCTCGGGGCCTTGGGGCCTTGGGGCCTTGGGGCCTAGGGGCCTAAGGGCCTAAGGGCCTGGAGGTGTGGAGGTGTGGAGGTGTGGAGGTGTGGAGGTGTGGAGGTTTGCTCCTGCCCTGGGTGATGGCAAGCGGTTTCTGTGGTTCGTGCCAGCCTGGAAGTGGAGACCGAAGGCATGCTCCGAAGCCGGATACAGTGCTGCCGATCATCGTTTCCCGGAGTTGCATGGCTCCAGCCGGCAATGCAGCGTTCTCCGGAAGATGGACACCGGGTCGGAAAATGCCGGGGCGCACACTTTGGCGCGCCCCGGTTTTTTGTAGAAGTTCGATATCACCGAACAAGGGCGGAGAGTATCAACCACCCTGCCCTGAAATCAGATGGTCACGCCGCCATCCACGAGAACGGCCTGACCGCTGACGAAGCGGCTTTCGTCCGACAGGAGAAACACGACCAGCGGTGTGATGTCGTCGACCGTCGCAAGCCGCCCCATGGGCTGACGCGCGATAAAATCCTTCTCGGCCTGAACGGGATCCGGTGCGGCGGCGATGCGACCGCGCAGCGACGGCGTGTCGACTGTGCCGGGGCAGAGAGCATTGCAGCGCACGCCCTGCTTTACGAAATCGGCCGCAACGGACTTTGTGAGGCCGATCACCGCCGCCTTCGTGGCGCCGTAGACCGCGCGGTTGACGAAGCCTTTGATGGATGACGCCATCGACGCCATGTTGAGAACGGACACGCTGCCCGCCTCTTCGGCCCGTTCCAGCATGCCGGGTAGAAACGCCTGCGTCATGCGAACCATGGAGGTCACATTGAGATCCATGCTGAACGCCCAGTCGTCCTCGGAGACATCGAGAATGCTGCCGTGATGGACGAAGCCGGCGCAATTGAAGAGGCCATCGAGCTGGCCGACCCTGCCGGCGAGCGCATCGATTGCGCTGCGGTCGCGCACATCCAGCCGGTGCGTTTCGATGGACGCGTTTTCAGCGGTAAGAGAGGCAAGCCCTTCCTCGTTGATATCGACGGCCACGACCGACGCCCCCTCTGCTGCGCAGGCCAGCGCGCTTGCCCGGCCGATGCCCTGAGCTGCTGCCGATACCAGAATCCGCTTACCCTGAAGTCGCATGCAAAGTTCTCCCCTCACTGTCGGACAGCAGCCCGCTACAAACGTTTGCATACAAGCAGCCTTTTCGCGTGGAACAAATGGGCCAGAGAGGATAATTTGTGCGCTAAACACTGATGTCCACGCAGGATCATCAACATTGACGGTCCGTTAGACTGATTTTTGTTGCCGACCGGTCATCGCGCTGTAACATGGCGGGAATAACCGCTGCGATATCAACGCAGAAACAATGGGAGTGCTTTCATGACTTTGATCAAACGACGCAACTTCATCAAGGGCGCGGGCGCTGTGGCAGGACTGTCGCTGGCGGCGCCGCTCATCTCGCGCAGCTATGCGCAGGGTTCTTCCGGCGCGGTCAACATCTTCGCCTGGGCCGGTTACCTCAACGACGACATGATCGGCGCTTTCGAAAAGGCGACGGGCATCAAGGCCAATTACACCCCCTACGGCACCAATGACGAACTGCTGAACCAGCTTCGCGCCAACAATGGCGGCGGGTTCGACATCATCTGGCCGACGGTCGATCGCGTGCCCAATTATGTCGAGTTCGAGCTGGTGCAGCCGATCGACGAAAGCAAGGTCAACGTCGACAACTGCCTGCCGAGCGCCTGGAAGAATTCTGAAAATCTCGGCGCGGTCATCGACGGCAAGCGCTATCAGGTGCCCACCGACTGGGGTACGGAAGCGGTTTCCTTCGACAAGGATCAGGCTCCGCTGGAATACGGCACCGCCTCCTATGGCGACATCTGGAAGCCGGAAATGAAGGGCAAGGCCACCGTGCGCGGCCATTCGGGTCTTGTCGGTCTTGGCCTCTGGCTCGAAGCCGAAGGCAAGCTGCCCATGCCGATGGCGGACGCCTTCAAGTCCGAAGAGAACATGGTCAAGATCTATGACGTGATTCTCGAGGAAGCGATTGCCCGCAAGGCCAACATCGCGCAGTTCTGGTCCAACGAGAACGAAGCGCAGGGCGCATTCCGCATCAATGGCTGCACCATCGGCCAGACGTGGGATTCCACTGCAGCGGCTCTCGGCAAGGAAGGTCTTCCCGTCGGCTTCATCGCGCCGAAGGAAGGCGCGCTGGCGTGGATGGAAGGCGTTGCAATCCCGAAGGGTGCGGAAAACCTTGAGCAGGCCTATGCCTTCATCAACTGGTTCCTGACGCCGGAAGCCGGCGCCATGTACACCAATGCAACCTCGATCAACTCCACCGCCGTTGGCGCTGCCGACAAGACGACGGACGAGGCCAAGGCCTTCTTCGCCGCCGCCTATCCCGGCGACGCGCTGGACAAGCTGTGGTGGTGGCCGATCCAGGAAAGCTGGTTCGTCGCCAAGCGCAACGAATATCAGGACCGTTTCCTCTCGGCGTAAGGCCCTGAATAACGCACGATGGCGCTCGCCCCTCATCCGCCTGCCGGCACCTTCTCCCCGCGTACGGGGAGAAGGACGAAGCGGAGGGGCGAGCGCCGACATATTCAAAAGAACGCGGACCATAATACCGCGCGCACCAGAACCGGGGGACCATGTCACATTCCGTAGAGCTCGATCATGTCGGCGTTACTTTCGGGGCGACCCGTGCCGTCGACGACGTCTCCTTCACGGTCGAAGGCGGAGAGTTTTTCTCCATTCTCGGCCCCTCCGGCTGTGGCAAGACCACTCTTTTGCGGGTGATCGCCGGCTTTTTGAAGCCGACCGAAGGCCGCGTTCTGATCGGCGACAGGGACATGACCCCGCTGGGGCCCAATCAGCGCCCCACCGCGATGATCTTCCAGTCGCTCGCGCTCTTCCCGCTGATGCCAGTCTGGGAAAACATAGCCTTCGGGCTGGAGGCGCGTGGCATCGCAAAGGCCGAGCGGCGCAAAAAGGCCGACGAGCTTCTGAAACTGATCGCGCTTGAAGGCTATGGCGACCGTATGCCGGGCGAGCTTTCCGGCGGTCAGCGCCAGCGCGTGGCCATTGCGCGCGCGCTCGCGGTCGAGCCGCAGGTGCTGCTTCTCGACGAGCCGCTTTCCGCGCTTGATCTCAAGTTGCGCCAGCACATGCGCGCCGAGCTGCGCGCGCTGCAGAAACGCACCGGCGTTACCTTCATCTACATCACGCATGACCAGTCCGAAGCGCTTGCTATGTCGGACCGCGTTGCGGTGATGAGCGCCGGCGTGGTGCAGCAGGTGGGCGCACCGCGCGAACTGTACGACAATCCGGCCACGCCTTTCGTCGCCACCTTCGTTGGCGAGACCAACGCCCTGCCCTGCACGGTGAAAGGCATCGAGAACGGCATCGCCACGGTGGAGAGCGCCCATGGCACACTGAGCGGCCGCGCGGGCGACGGGCTTTCAGCGGGTGCGACAGCGAAGCTTTATGTGCGCCCCGAGGCGCTGAAGCCGAACGGTGGAACCAACCGGTTGGCCGCCACCATCGAGCGGATCGATTTCGAGGGCGCTTTTGCGCTCGCGCACGGCATGGCCGGGGACGGCATGCCGCTGGTTGCCTCCATCGCCAGCACGGAACTCGCAGCCGCACCTGCCATTGGCGAGAAATCCGGTTTCGGCTTTGAGAGCGCAAACGCCGTGGTGCTGCCCGATGTCTGATCTCTACAGACGTTTTGGCGGGGGGCTTGGCACGCTGTTTCTGGCGCTGGTCGGCGCGTGGCTCGCCGGCATGGTGCTCGCGCCCAATGTGATGATGATCGACTACGCGCTGCGGCCCAACCTGCCGCCATCGCAGCTCGGCGGGCCGAATGATGTCTATTCGCTCGACAACATTCTCTACCTCGCGAATGAGGGTGTTCACCGCGCGATCTTCTTCAAGACCGTGTGGGCGAGCGCGCTTGTCGCTTTCATCACCTTTCTGGTGTGTTATCCGATGGCTTTCTGGCTTGCCCAGAACGCGACGGTGAACCAGACGGCTATCGTGCTTCTCGCGCTGACCATTCCGTTCTGGATCAACGAGGTGTTGCGTACGCTTGCCTGGTATATCCTGCTTGCGTTTCGCGGGCCGCTGAACGCCTTTCTTCTGTCGCTTGGCATCATTGATGAACCGGTGCGCTGGTATGGCGATGGCGGCGTGCTGGCCGGCATGACCTACGCCTACATCCTGTTCATGCTGTTTCCGATCTACAACGCCATTGAGTCTCTCGACAAATCGCAGATCGAGGCAGCGCGCGATCTCGGCGCATCCACCTGGCGCATTCATTGGCGGGTGGTCATCCCGCATGCCAAGGCGGGCATCGCCACGGGCTGTGTCTTCACCTTCATGCTCGCCGCCGGCAGCTATGTCGCGCCAGCCCTTCTCGGCGCGCCCGGCAGCCGCTGGTTCACCGAGATCATCTACAACTGGTTCTTCGAAGGCGGTGACTGGAACCGGGGCGCCGCCTATGCGCTGGTTCTTCTGGTGCTGTGCCTGGCAGTGGTGCTGATCACGCTGCGCATCGCCCGCGTGAGCCTGACGGAGGTGGCGAAATGAGTGCCTTGGCCATTCACAGGCGTGGGCGCTGCCCCTCACCTGCCTGCCGGCATCCTCTCCCCGTAAACGGGGCGAGGAAAGGCAGCCGATATCTCAGCGCGTCTCCTTCTCCCCGTGCGCGGGGAGAAGGTGCCCGAAGGGCGGATGAGGGGCAGCGCCAGCGTCTCTGGATAGCCCCGGAGGTTCGCGCATGAGTGCCGCTGACCGCATCGCCCGGGCCATGTTCGGCTTCTATATGGTGGCGTTCTTTCTCTACCTGTTCGCACCGCTTGCGATCATGGGCATCGCCACATTCAACACCAGCCGCTTCCCGACCGTGACGCCGTGGCGCGGCACGACGCTTCAATGGTTCGATGCGCTGTGGAGCGACAGCGGCATGTGGCAGTCGCTGTGGACCTCCTTCATCGTCGCCTTCTTCGTTGTGATCACCGTTCTGCCCATCGGCACGGCGGCAGCTCTTGTTCTCACGAGCCTGCATGCGCGCGCCCGCAGCTTCATGTATGCGGTCATGGTGTCGCCGCTGCTCACGCCCGGCGTGGTCATCGGCATCGCCACACTGGTTCTGTGGCGGCAGCTCGGCGTCGGCGGCGGCGTGTTTCTGATCGTGGTGGCGCAGGCGAGCTTCATCATCTGCTATGTCATGCTGATGATCACGGCGCGCCTCCAGCGCTTCGACCCGACACAGGAAGAAGCGGCCCTTGGTCTCGGCGCATCGAAATTCATGGTGTTCCGCCGCGTGCTCCTGCCCTTCCTGAAACCCGCGCTCATCGCAGCCGGTTTCCTGGCGATCCTGCAATCCATCGAGAACTACAACACGACGCTGTTCGTGCGCGGTTTCGATACGCCGCTGACGGTCTACATCGCCACCAAGGTGCGCACGGGCCTGACGCCCGCCGTGAATGCGCTGGCGTTGATCATGATCGCGATCACGGTGCTTGGAGCCATCGCCTATGAGATTGCCCGCCGCCGCAGCGCTGCGCGGATGGCGGCGGATTAGAGCAATTCCGGACGAAAAACCGGGGCCTACTTTTTCCGGAATTGCTCTAGCCCAGCGATCTAACGATCAATACGCGTCGACAGGATGATGGAGCTCATTGTCCGGTCGACGCCCTTCAGTGCGCCAATCGTGTCGATCACCGCATCAAGCTCGGCCACCGAGGGCGCTTCGACGACGATGATCATGTCGAACGAGCCGCTGACGGAATGGACCGCGCGCACGGCCGGCATCTTCTCCATGGCTGCGATGACATCGCCGGAGAGTTTTGGCGAAACCGTTACCAGAAGATGCGCGCGGATCTGCGCGGCGTCATATTCGCCTGAGAGCCGCACCGCATAGCCGGCGATTGTGCCGCTGCGCTCCAGCCGCTCGAGCCGGCTTTGCGCGGTGGAGCGCGAGACCCCGAGCCGTCGTGCGATTTCCGACACCGACATGCGGGCATTCTCACGCAGGAGAGCGATCACCGCACGATCCGCTTGCGATACCGTCATATTGTCCAATCTTATCGTCAATATGTTTAAAATGATAAGTCAAATTACCCGATTTATCTCTTCGATTCAACGCAGATCGGGGTGACACTTGGTGCTCATTCTACAGAATCGAAAGGGAACGGAATGAAGGAAATCGTCGTCACCGGAGCCGGGCGCATCGGCGCTGCCATTGCTGACATGCTGGTCGCCTCGGGCGATTATTCGGTCACCGTTGCCGACCGTTCGGCCGAACAGCTCGCGGCCCTGCCCGAGCACCCGCAGATTGCGGGTGTCGAGGTCGACCTTTCCGACACGAAGGCGCTGGCTGCCGTTCTGAAGGGCAAGTTCGCCCTGCTTAACGCCGCGCCCTACAATCTGACCGTTCCCATTGCCGAGGCCGCAGCCGAAGCCGGTGTGCATTACCTCGACCTCACCGAGGATGTGAAAAGCACGCGTCGCGTGAAGGAGATCGCGGCGACCGCCGACACGGCCTTCATTCCCCAGTGCGGTCTCGCGCCGGGCTTCATCACCATCGCCGCCAATTCGCTCGCCAAGCGCTTTGACGAGCTGCACGATGTGCGGATGCGCGTCGGCGCGCTGCCGCAGTTTCCGGCCAATGCGCTCAACTACAATCTCACCTGGTCGCCGGAAGGCGTGATCAACGAGTATTGCGAATCCTGCGAGGCCATCGTCGATGGCGAAATGAAGGAAGTCGCGCCGCTTGAGGGGCTGGAAGAGTTCTCGCTGGACGGCGTGCGCTACGAAGCGTTCAACACGTCCGGTGGCCTGGGCTCCATCTGCGAGTCGCTCAAGGGACGTGTGCGCAATCTCAACTACCGCACGATCCGCTATCCCGGTCATGCCTCGATCATGAAGATGCTGCTGAACGATCTGCGCCTGATCGAGCGCCGCGATCTGTTGAAGGAGATCTTCGAGCACGCACTGCCGACCACAATGCAGGACGTGGTGGTGATCTTCGTGACGATCACGGGCCTGAAGAATGGCCGTCTGGTGCAGGAGAGCTACGCCAACTCCGTGTTCGCCGATCCGGCAGGGCCGCATGCGCGCAGCGCCATCCAGAAGACGACGGCAGCCGGCATCTGCACCGTGCTTGACCTGCTGGCCAATGGCAAACTTCCCGCAAAAGGCTTCGTGCAGCAGGAAGACATTGCGCTGGAAGACTTTTTGGCAAACCGCTTCGGCCGCACCTATCAGCCGGACAGCGGCCCGCAGGCAAAAGCGGCCTGATCGGGCATTTTTCGGCCAGCGGCGAAATAGGTCGCTGGCCGTACCGTTTCGGCCTCATGTGACATTGCGCGGGTCAGAGCCCGTCCATAATCTCGCGCGATGACAAACGACCGGCCGCTAGTCGGCATCCTCCTGATGATCGGTTTCTGCGCGGTCGCCCCTCTGGGCGACTCGATCGCGAAACTGTTGGGCGAGACCATTCCGCTGTTCGAGCTTCTGGTCGTGCGTTTCGCCGCGCAGGTGGTCTTTCTTCTGCCTATCGTCTGGTGGAGCGGCACGCGGCTCGCACTGCCCGGATACGTCATGCGGCTGACGGTGCTGCGCACGGCGCTTCACATCACCGGCATCGGCGCAATGTTCATGTCGCTGCGCTATCTGCCGCTGGCCGACGCCGTGGCAATCGCCTTCGTCATGCCGTTCATCATGCTCGCTTTCGGAAAGTTCTTTCTTGGCGAAGCGATTGGCCCAAGGCGTCTTGCCGCCTGCACGGTCGGCTTCATCGGCACGCTTCTGGTCGTGCAGCCGAACCTCGTGACCGTGGGCGCACCGGCTTTGCTGCCGCTGGTCGTCGCCTTTGCCTTTTCAGGTTACATGCTGGTGACGCGAAAGATCTCGCGCGTGGCCGACCCGATTGCGCTTCAGGTGGTGAGCGGCATTTACGCCGTCATCGGCTTTGCTGCGGTTGCGTTCATAAATCTCGGTTTCGATCTGCCGCAGCTGCGCATGGTGCAGCCAGACCTGCGGGAGACGCTGCTCCTGATCGCATCGGGCTTTTTCGGAACGTTCGGGCACCTGCTCATGACCTGGTCGCTGCGCTTTGCGCCATCGGCCACCGTGGCGCCGATCCAGTATCTGGAGATCCCCTTCGCCACCGTGATCGGCTGGCTGATCTTCCGCGACCTGCCCAACGGGCTCGCCGCTCTCGGCATCGCCATCACCATTGGCGCGGGGCTCTACATCGTTTTCCGCGAGCGGGCCATTGCAAGGGATATGCAGACTCAGCCCTTGCCGGACGCGCAATAGATTCCGTAGAGGGTCTGGAGCACCTGCTCCACTTCCTGTGCGGCAAGGCTGTAATAGATTTGCTGGCCGTCTCGCCGCGTCTCCACCAGCCCCAGCGCCCGTAACTTGCCGAGCTGCTGGGATAAGGCCGACTGGGACATGCCAACCGCTTCCGCCAGCGCATTCACGCTCGCTTCGCCATCGAGCAGGTGGCAAAGGATCATGAGCCGGTTCTGGTTGGCCATGGCCTTGAGGAGGTCCGAGGCTTGCCGCGCCTTGCTTTCAAAGGCGGCGATGTCGTTTTCGTTCATCTGAATACATGAATTTATGAGCATCTCAGATGTCGGGTGCGCGGGCAGTCATGTCAAGCGCTCTCGCGGGCTGCTGCACAATCCGATCCATATCGTTGCGGGAAAGTTCAAATCATCGGGTCTTGCATTTCACTCGTATATTAATATATGAAGACATCATAATATTCAAGGAGGCATAGCCATGACACTCGATCGCGCAGTTCTCGCCTTTGCTGGCATCATGATACTTCTCTCCGTGGTTCTGACCATGTGGGTCTCGCCGCTGTTCATCTGGTTCACGGTCTTTATCGGCCTGAACATGCTACAGTCGGCTTTCACGGGCTTCTGCCCGGCCGCGTTCCTGTTCCGCAAGCTGGGCGTGAAGTCCGGCACCGCGTTTTAATCACCACAGTGAGGCTCCGATGCGCGCCATACTTCTTCTCGCCGGGTTTCTTTCAGCAGGCCCGGCACTCGCCGAAAACATCACCCTGACGCCAACTGCGATAACCGAGTGGAAGCCGGTCTATGGCCGCGTGGAAGCCCGGGATACGGTGCCGGCGCGTGCGCGCATCGGCGGCATCGTTGTCGAACTGAATGTCAGCGAGGGCGACAATGTCACTTCGGGGCAGCAGATCGGCACGATCCGTGACGACAAGATCGCATTCCAGATCGCCGCTCTAGACGCGCAGCTGCGCGCGCTGGAGGCGCAGATGGAAACGGCGGAATCAGAACTCGCCCGCGGTCAGACACTGGTGGAACGCGGCGTTGTTACCACCCAGCGGCTCGACCAGCTGCGCACGCAGGTGGACGTGATCCGCAACCAGATCGCCGCCACCGAAGCACAGCGTTCGGTGATCGAACAGCAGGGTGCCGAGGGCGCAATCTTTGCGCCGCTCGATGGCCGGATCCTGACGGTTCCCGTCACAAGGGGTGCCGTGGTTCTGCCCGGTGAACCGATCGCCACGATTGGCGGCGGTGGGTTCTTCCTGCGTCTTGCAATCCCCGAACGGCACGCAGCTGCGCTCGAAGAAGATGCAGCCATTCACATCACCAGCCAGGGGCAGGAAGTGGAAGGCCGTCTCGCCAAAATCTATCCGCAGATCGAGAATGGCCGCGTTATCGCGGATGTGGAGGTGGAAAGCCTCGACACTGCCTTTGTCGATGCGCGTGTGCTCGTGCGTGTGCCGGTGGGCGAGCGCGAAGCGCTGCTCGTTCCCGCCGCTGCCGTCACCACGCGCTCGGGCATCGATTTCGTCACCGTTGAAGCAGGCGGGGCAACCATCGAACGCACGGTGGTTCCGGGCGAAACCGTTACCCGCGACGATGGTGACTTTGTTGAAATCCTGAGCGGCCTCGCTGCCGGAGACACGGTCATCGCGCCATGAACCAAGCACCTGAAAAGCTGGGTATTGCCGGTGTGCTGACGCGCACCTTCATCAATTCGCCCCTCACCCCCCTCTTCCTGATCGCGGCTTTCGCCTTCGGGCTGGTGGCGCTTGCCACCCTGCCGCGCGAGGAAGAGCCCCAGATCTCCGTTCCCATGGTGGACATCCACGTCCAGGCCAACGGGCTGAAGGCGGAAGACGCCGTCAAGCTCGTGACCGAGCCGCTGGAAACCATCGTCAAGGGCATTGACGGTGTCGAGCACGTCTATTCGCAGACCGGCGACGACCGCACCATGGTCACCGCGCGTTTCGTTGTCGGCACCTCGTCCGACGCCGCAGTGCTGCGCGTGCACGACAAGGTGCGGGCCAATATGGACCGCATTCCCGTCGGCATTCCCGAACCGCTGATCGTTGGACGCGGGATCGATGATGTCGCCATCGTCTCGCTCACCCTGTCGCCGAAGCCCGAGGCCGCCGACAGCACCACGGCGACGGATCTGACCCGGATCGCCCGCGAGCTGCGCACCGAGATCGCCAAGATCGAGGATGTCGGCCTGACCTATCTGGTTGGTGAAACCGGCGAGGTGATCCGCATCGCGCCCGATCCGCGCCGCCTGGCGCTCAACGGTATCACGCTGCAGCAGCTGGCCGGCAAGGTGTCGGGCGCAAACCGCGCCTTCCCCGTCGGGCAGGTGCGCGATGCGGGTGAGCAGATCACCGTTGTTGCGGGCGAAACGCTGCGCACGCCGGCCGAAATCGGCAATCTGCTGCTGACCGCGCGTGACGGACGCCCCGTCTATGTGCGCGATGTGGCCGATGTGAGCTTCACGACGGATGCCAGCGAAGCGCTGGTCTCGACCGTGACCCGCAGCGAGGATGGTGCAATCGAACGCGTTCCGTCCGTCACGCTGGCAGTCGCCAAGCGCGCCGGCGCAAACGCCGTGACCGTGGCGCACCAGATTCTGGAGCGTGTGGAGCTGCTCGAAGGCAATGTCATTCCCGACAGTGTCTCCGTGGAGATCACCCGCGATTATGGCGAAACGGCCAATGAAAAGGCCAATGAGCTGCTGTTCCACCTGGCTCTTGCGACGATTTCGATCATCGCGCTCGTGTGGGTTGCCATTGGCTGGCGGGAAGCGATCGTGGTGGCCATCGTCATTCCGGTCACCATCCTGCTCACCCTGTTTGCCGCCCGCGTGATGGGATACACGCTGAACCGCGTCTCGCTGTTCGCGCTGATTTTCTCCATCGGCATTCTGGTGGACGACGCCATCGTGGTGATCGAGAACATCGCACGCCACTGGGGCATGGGTGACGGGCGCGACCGCCGCCGCGCGGCCATTGAGGCCGTGGCGGAAGTGGGCAACCCGACCATCGTCGCCACGCTGACCGTGGTGGCCGCCCTTCTGCCGATGCTGTTCGTGTCCGGCATGATGGGGCCCTATATGAGCCCGATCCCGGCCAACGCCTCGGCTGCGATGATCTTCTCCTTCTTCGTCGCCGTCATGGTCACGCCGTGGCTGATGATGAAGACCGCCGGCAAGGCCCCCATCGCTGCACATGGCGGTGACGGTCATCACCAGGGCGGTTCGCTCGGGCGCATCTATAGCTGGGCGGCCCGGCCGATCCTCAAGACCAAGGGGCGGAGCTGGTTCTTCCTCATCGCCGTTGGTCTCGTGACGCTTGGCTCGCTCGGTCTGTTCTACACCAAGGACGTGACCGTGAAGCTGCTGCCGTTCGACAACAAGTCGGAACTGGCGGTGCTGATCGACCTGCCCGAGGGCTCTTCCGTGGAAGCCACGGATGCGGTTGCCCAGGCGGTTGCGCGCAACGTGCTCGAACTGCCCGAGGTTCGCTCGGTGCAGACCCATGCGGGCTCGGCCGCTCCGTTCAACTTCAACGGGCTGGTGCGTCACTACTTCCTGCGTGCAGCCCCTGAACAGGGCGACGTGGCGCTGAACCTGACCGGCAAGGGCGAGCGCGACCGCGCCAGCCATGACATCGCGCTCGACATTCGCGAGCGCCTTGCCACGCTGCCGGTGCCCGAGGGCACGAGCCTGAAGGTCGTTGAGCCGCCGCCCGGCCCGCCGGTCATGGCGACGCTGCTGGCCGAGATCTATGGTCCTGATGCCGAAACGCGCCGTCAGGTGGCGGAGCGGGTGGAGGCTGCGTTCCGCTCTGTTCCCTTCGTGGTGGACGTGGACAACTCCTTTGGCGATCCTGCCCGGCGTCTCCGCGCCACGGTCTCGACCGACGATGCGGAATTCTACCGTGTTGAAGAGAGCGACGTGTTCGACACGCTGGCCATCCTCAATGGCGGCCAGACCGTTGGCTATTCGCATCGCGGCGAAGGCCGACAGCCGATCCCGATCCGTGTCGAGCGGCCGAGGGGCGAGAAGACGCTGGACGAGGATTTCCTGACGACGCCGATCCCCGCCAATGTGCTGCCGGGCAGCCGCGGCGTGGTGGAGCTGGGCGATGTCGTGCAGATTTCCGAGGAGCGCGCCTCCTATCCGGTGTTCCGCCACAATGGCCGTGCGGCCGAGATGGTGACGGCAGAACTGGCCGGCGATTTCGAGGCTCCGCTTTATGGCATGATGGCCGTGCAGGAGGCGCTGGATGCGCAGGACTGGACGGGGCTCGAAAAGCCGGCCATCAGCCTGAACGGCCAGCCCTCGGACGAAAGCACGCCCACGCTTCTGTGGGATGGCGAGTGGGAAGTCACCTGGGTCACCTTCCGTGACATGGGCGCTGCTTTCATGGTTGCCCTGCTCGGCATCTACATTCTGGTGGTGGCGCAGTTCGGCTCGTTCAAGGTGCCGCTGGTGATCCTGACGCCGATCCCGCTGACCTTCATCGGCATTCTCGGCGGGCACTGGCTGTTTGG
>MRWG01000969.1_pt1 | contig 22139 bp, 25 predicted proteins | sample 1013341 | NCBI WGS metagenome assembly MRWG01 (sample SAMN06117577, study PRJNA244670) | biofilm metagenome | biome: Water; feature: Cathode Biofilm; material: Biofilm; isolation source: microbial consortium enriched at the cathode of a solar microbial fuel cell | place: USA: District of Columbia ... | reverse complement strand
GGTGCCCGTGCAGGGCGTCGAGATGCCCCTGCCAGGCCGCCTCGCTGGCGCCGGGGTTGCCGGTCTCCTCCCGGGTCTTGCCCAAGAGCTCGGCCTGCGGGACGCCGGTCACCTCGGTGAACCGCTCCGAGAAGTAGGAGAAGCGCAGATCGGCATCCATCTCCCAGAAGAAGTCGGTCGCGGCGCGCGCGAAGTCGCTGACCCGCGCGCGCTCGTCGGCGACCTCCCCGTAGCGGCGATAGACGAACCGGAAGGCCAGTATGGAAATGCCGACCGCCAGGACGAGGCCGACGAGGATCGACGGCCACAGCCGGTTCAGGATGACGTCGAAGATGTAGCGGCGACGATCGTTCGCGGTCAGTAGCGAGACCCGAGCCTCGCTCCCCTGTACGAGCGACACGCCGTCGAGCGTCCTGACCTCCTCCCAGTCCTCGTTCGGGCTGAAGCGGGCAAGATCGGTCGTCGGATCCGTCAGGAAGCGGATCGTCTCCGGATCGCGCACCCCCTTGTGGAGCACCGCCATTCGGCCGTCCGCCTGGAATCGGAGGATCGCATGATCATGCGGCGTGAGGATGGCGGCGACCACGTGCTGCGCCGAGATCGGCCCCACCTCGGGAAGCTCGTCGAGATCCTGCACCGTCGCATCCCCCGCAAGGATCTCGTCCCCCCGGTTCCGCAGGACGGTGCGAAGTTCCTCGAGCTCCTCGAGGAACTCGATCTGGCCGCGATGCTCGCCATATTCCAGGGCCGCCTGCAGCGAAAAGACGAAGGCGATAACGACAAGCGCCACCACCGCGCTCAGAATGAATCCGAACACGTAGCGGAAGCTCTCGCGATGCGATCGACGTGCGTTCGGCACTGTTCTGATCCCGCCAAACCCTTGATTGGGTCCGAAGGCTAGAGGCCGAAGCGCTCGCCCAGTTGCATCAGGATCGACCGCTTCCCGGCGACGGAGGTGAGGACGGTGAGCGTGCCGTCCATCGGTCGCAGGTAATAGTCGATCAGGACCATCTCGCCCGACCCGTCCCGGAAGTCGGCGCACAGGGCGTAGGTTCCATCCTGCCGCTCGAAGACCACGGGATGCATGGCGACGAAGCTCAGTTCGCGCAGCGTGGTGCTCTCGGGATCGACGAAGTAGTAGACGCCGTCCGCGCTGTGGGCGTCGATGTGATCCAGCACCGCGGCCTTGAGTTCGAGTTTCTGCGCGTCGCTGGGCTCCGCCATGGACGGTGCGACGGACAGCATCGTCGCGACCAGCGCCAGGCAGGCCGCGAAAGCGAGCGACTTAACGGAGGCACGCATCGGGATTCCCCTTTTTGAACGGTTGCTTCGCAGCAGGCCTCGGAGGTGAAATCGAACCGCCCGATACCGGCCCGCCGTTCCCAGTCCCGCGACCGGGCCAAGGCGGCATCCGATCGACGGTTTGCTATCTTCGCACGAAGCGATTTAAGACTTTCTTACCTTGCGATCCGCGTTCCGCGACCCGGCCGGCCGGCACGAAAAAACCCGCCCGGCTGGTCCGGGCGGGTCTCAATCGCGGGTCGTGGCGGGCCGTGAGGCTACATCTCGCCCTCGACGACCGTGAGGCCGAGCGTGTGCCAGGCCTGCATGCCGCCCCGATAGTAGAGGATCTTCTCCGGCGGGTAGCCCTCGCGGAGCATCGCCTTGATCGCCATCGGCGACTGACCGCACCAGGGCCCATTGCAGAAAAGCAGCACCTTCTCCGCGTTCTCGCAGGCCCAATTGTTCGCGGCGTCGCGAGTGCAGCCGACCTCGTCCAGCCGACTGGCCATCTCCGTATAGGGCATGTTGATGGCCCCGGGGATCGTTCCCTCAAGGTGCCATTCCAGCGTACGGCCGTCGATCAGCGTCCCGCCCCCCTCGGCGAATTCGAGCAGTTCCACCTCTCCGACCGTGGTCACGCCCGGTGCGACCTGCATCGGCTGGATGCAGAAGGGCGGGCACTTCCGGGAGGTCTTGGCATAGGCCGGATGGATCGTCGCGTCGGTATCCTGATTGCGCTTGATCTCGACGGGGCCGTTCGGCGTTTCGACCGTCACGCTCGCCATCTTCGCGTTGATCTTGACTTCCAGTTCCTCCGCCAGCGCCGGGGTGCCGACGACGGTGACGATGACCGCCAGAGCGGCAAGTGCGTATTTCATCGAGAATCCTCCCTATTCATGGTTCGCGCCGCCGGACATGGTTCTGCCGACGGAGCGATTATATATATAAAATATTAAATTTGTGAATGTGAATGCGCGACGGTCGGCCGGGCACGCGAACGGCCGCCCTTCCCGGCTCTCCGCGCGGCGGAAAACGGGACGGGCGGCCGTCGAGAGGTCGATTGCGCGGGCCGGATGCGCGATCGCGTGGCGCCGCGCGCGCCCGCGGAGTCCGACCCTATGACGCCCTGACTAGCTGCCGGCGTAGGACGATGTGCGCGCCGCGATGGCGTTCTGCAGGTTCTGGATCCAGCCATTGTAGTTGGAATGGATCACCGTCCCGTCATACCGCAGGTTCGAACTGTCCTTGTAGGTGATGCTGTAGCTCTTCTTGTCGTGCCGGATATCCACGACCGCGAGGTGCGTGCGGATCGGCAGCCGGGCGACGAGATGCCCGGGCGATTCCTCCGCGACCTGCCAGCCGAGGCTCGAGCCGGCCAGCTTGATCTGCGTCGCGGCCGCATCCAGCGACGGCGCCTCGTTGGTGAAGAGCGCGTTCTCGACATTGTAGACCGGCGCCGTACGGCACGCGGCGAGCGTGCCGGCGACGGCGACGACGGCGAGCAGACGGAAAAGGTTACGCAACATGGATCACTCCTTTGCTCCAACGGCGGATGGGATGTCCGCGGTTCAGTCTTCCAGCGCGAGCGGTCGCTCCTTCGGATAGCTCGTCAGTCCGGCCCAGTTGGGGAAAAGCGACCGGTAGAGGCCCACCGGATACATCCCCCGGCGCACCAGGGACCAGGCGACCATCCTGACGATCGCAGTGATGTCGCGAAGCGGCCGGAAATGGCTGGGGCGGAAGTATTCGCGGTCGTAGAGGGCCGGGATATCCACCGACGTGCTGCTGTAGCCGCATTCCGCCGCGTGGATCAGGATCTCGCTCTCGAAGACGAAGCCGTCCCCGTTGAGGTCCGCCCAATCCACCGCCCGCAGCAGCGCGGCCGGATAGAAGCGAAATCCGCTCTGCGTGTCCGAGATACGCTGTCCCGCGGCCCACGAAATCCAGAAGTTCGCGATGCGATTGGCCGCCAGCCGCGCCGGCGGAAACTTCGCGCCGTCATGCAGCCGGCTTCCGATGACCAGATGCTCGGGATGAAGCCGCGCCGCACGGACGAGCCGACGAATGTCCGAGGGAAGATGCTGGCCGTCCCCGTCGAGCGTGACGACGCCCTCGACGTCATGGTCCATCGCGGCGCCGAGACCGCGCATCAGCGCCGCCGCCTTGCCGCGGTTCTCCGGATGGCGCAGCAGGGTCACCGGTAGACCGTCCAGCGCATCGGCGGTGCCGTCCGTCGACCCGTCGTCCACCACGACGACATTCGGCGTGCAGGCGAGCGCGCCCGAGGCGATGTCGCGGATCGTATTGGCTTCGTTGAAGGCGGGAATCACCACCGCGATCGTGCCGAAACGCCCCGGAGCGAGCGATCCGCCAGGCGCGATCGCCACATCCTCCCATCCCAATGCAACCATACCGTACGTTCCCCCAGACACCCGCAAACCAAGCCCCGAATACCACTTTCTAGCGCAACACAGGCGACGCCCTCAAGACGTGCTGTCAGCAAATTCCACCATTCACCGAGAGAATCTGACCGGTGACGTAGGAGGCCTGGTCGGAACAGAGGAATCCGATCACGTCCGCCACCTCCTCCGGACGGCCCGCGCGCTTCATCGGCACCAGCGCCTCGATCCGCTCGGGCGGGAAGGCTTCGCGCACGCTGCGCGATTCGATGACGCCCGGGGCGACCGCATTCGCCGTGATGCCGCGCGTAGCGACCTCCAACGCGACGGACTTCACCGCCCCGTGCAGCCCCGCCTTGGCGGCCGCGTAGGCGGCCTGCCCGCGATTGCCCATCAGGCCCGCGACCGAGGAAACCGCCACGATCCGCCCCCAGCGGGTGCGGATCATCGGCATCATCAGCGGCCGCAGCACCGTGTAGAATCCATGCAGCGACACGTCGATGGGCGCGCGCCACTGTTCCTCGCTCATGCCGGCGAAGACGACATCCGCGGTGATGCCGGCATTGCTGACCACCGCCTGGATCGGCCCGCCCTCCAGCAGCTTCTCAAGGGTCTCCTGCGCGCCGGATGGGTCGGTGACGTCGAAGCGTACGGGCGCGGCCCGTCCGCCGGCCGCGGCGATCTCTGCGCACAGCGCCTCGGCCGTCTCGGGCTGGCTGCGGTAATGCACGATCACCTCGAAGCCGTCGGCGGCCAGCCGCCGGCAGATCGCGGCCCCCAGATCCCCGGTGGCGCCCGTCACCAGCGCGCGTCTTGCGGTCCCGTCGCTCACCTCGCCGTCTCGCCTCCCAGAAAGATCGTCACCTGGCCGGAGACGACCGGCGGGCTGTTCGCGCCATCCGCCTCCGCCTGCGGGTCGATCCGGAAACGGTAGATGACCGCCCGCGGCTGCACCATGACCCGTTCGGCCGACACCAGCAGTTCCGTCTCGATATCGTCCAGGCGCGCCCGGGTCCAGGTCAGATCGCGCGCCGCCACCAGATAGCCGTCGCCCGCCCGGCCGTTGAGCGCGCCGTGGATCGCGGCGGCCTGCGCACCGTACTCGGCCCCGTTCACCGCCGCGAGCCGTCCGTCCCGCCGCAGCGGATTGTCCGGCTGCCGGTGGCTCGCGGTCATGCAGCGAATGCGCTCCGCGTCCCAGTCGAGGACGCGCTGCAGCAGCACCATGCGTCCCGCATGGGGCACCAGCTCCGCGATTTCCGGCATCGCGTTCATGGCGCTTCTACCTCCAGCGCCATGAAATAGCCGCGCCCCGCCTCGACCACCACCGAGCCCGAAGTACCCAGCGCCTCCAGCAGCGGGATCGCGCGGCCCGCGGACACCCCCGCCCACAGGTCGCGAAGACCTGTCATGCGGGGCTCGCTCGCGGGTCCCTCGCTCGCCCCGGCCATGCGGATGACCGGGCCGTCGCCGCCTTCGTCCGAGACCGGCGCGAGCACGAGTGCCACCGCCAGCGGTGCCGTGACCGGACGCTTGGCCGCCAGCGGCTCGGGGAAAGGATGCTCGACGGCGACGAGCTCGGTCGGTCGCCCCTCGACCGCGACACTCAGCAACGCCTTCAGGAGCGCGGTGCCGAAACTGCCGTCGCCGGCGGCCAGGCTGGTCCCGGCTTCGTGGTTGGCGTTCCCGATGCTCCAGTAGCCGGCGACCGCATTGTGGACGGAGTTGTGGAAGTGGGTGGGCGAGACCGGTCGCCCCTCCCGGGTGAGCGCGCTCAGGACCGCGTGGGCGACGCTGCCGTCGCCCAGCGCGCTGGCGAAGACGCAATCGAGCGACCCGGGGGCGCGGCCGGCGCGCTCGCAGGCTTCCTCGGCGGCGCGGAGCGCCATTCGCACGAAGGGGCTGGCGCGCCGGCGCTCGTTGGGGGAGAGCAGCGCCGGCGAAGGCAGCTTCAGCGGTTCGGCCCGCCAGGCGCGCTCGCCGCGCAGGATGGCGCGGGCCTGGTCCCAGTCGGCGATGCCGGAGCCGACGACCGAGACGCCCTCCACGCGCGCCCTCATGCCGCCCCTCCGCGGTCATCCGCCTGCGAGAAGAGGAGACAGCAATTGTTGCCGCCGAAGCCGAAATTGTTGGTCAGCACATGGCCGAGCGTCGCGCGCACCGTCTCCGACGGGATGTGGCAGCGCCCCTCCGCCTCCCGGTCGCGCAAATTGAGATTCCCGGGGACCAGCCCCCGCCTCAGGGCGAGCAGGGCGATCACCGCCTCGACCGCCCCGGCCGCGCCCAGCGTGTGGCCGGTCCAGCCCTTGGTCGAGCTGCAGGGAACCGCCTCGCCGAACAGCTCGGCGATCGCCAGATCCTCGACCCGGTCGTTCAGCAGGCTGCCGGTGCCGTGCATGTTGATATAGCCGATCGCGCCGGCGGAAAGCCCCGCCTTCTCAAGCGCGCGTTCCATCGCAAGCCGCGCGCCCAGCCCGTCGGGATGCGGGGCGGACATGTGATGGGCGTCCGAACTCTCGCCATAACCCGTCAGGACGACCGCATCGGCGGTCCCCGGATGCTCCCGGGTCATCAGCGCGAAGCCGCCCGCCTCGCCGATACAGATGCCCTGGCGGTTCCGGTCGTTCGGCCGGCACGGTTCGGGCGAGAGAAGCTGCAGCGAATTGAAGCCGCGGATCGACGTCTCGCAGAGGCTGTCGACCCCGCCGACCACGACGGCGTCGCACAGGCCGGCGGCCAGTAGCTGCGCGGCATCGACGAAGGTCTTGGTGCTCGAGGCGCAGGCGGCCGAGATCGTGTAGCACGGCCCCTCGAGCGCGCAGCGCGCGGCGACGTAGCGCGCGAGCGAATAAAGCTCGTGCGTCGTCTCAAAGCGGAAATCGTCAGGCAGCGTGCCGGTTTCGCCCCATGCGTGATAGCTCGCCTCGGCATGCGCGATGCCCGACGTGCTGGTCCCGAGCACGACCCCGATGCGATCGGCGCCGTAGCGTTCGCGCGCCGCCTCGACCGCCTGCAGAAAGCCGTCCTGAGCGAGCGTCAATTCCGCCAACCGGTTGTTGCGGCAGTCATAGGCGGCGAGCGGGTCCGGAATCGCGACATGCTCCACCCCCTCGACCTCGCCCACATGGGTCGAGACCAGGCCGATCGGATCGTCATAAGGGCGCAGGCCGCCGCGATGCGTCAGCAGCGCTTCGACCAGGGCCTCGCAGCCCACACCGGCGGCGGTCGCGCAACTGCAGGCGGTCACGAAGGGAAAAGAGCTCACCATCGATCCTCTCGATCGGACCGGCCGGACAGGCACAGCGTCAGCAGGAAGCTGAGGACCGCACCCGTCGCAACGGTCGCCCCGATCGCGCTCAGAACAGGAATGGATGAAAATGCGAGGGTCGCGAAGACGATCGCCGACGTCGCGCAGCACACGCCGACGGAGCGGAACTCGCTGACAACCCCATCATCGAGGCGCGAGTATCCGGTGAAGAAAAGACTGTAGTCAACCCCGAGGCTCGCCACCAGGAGCAGCGCCAGGATGTGGAACAGCGTCAGCGGAACGCCGAGCGCGAGCAGCAAGGCCGTGGTCAGCAGGATCGCCAGCGCCGGCGGCCCGGCGACCCGCAGGATGCGACGGGCGCGGCGCAGCCCGACGATCAGCAGCAGCAGACCGGCCGCCATGCCGAAGCCCAGCAGCTCCAGCGCCTGATCGCGATAGGCGGCGACGACGCCGCTCGCCACCTGCGACAGATCGACCAGCCGGGCGCCGGACAATCCGCCGAGCGCGGCGGCCCGCGGGTCCGCCAGCGTGACGCTGCCGGCCCAGCCGCCGCCATCGACCGGCCAGGGGGCGAGGAAGAAGGGGGCGAGCGGGCTCTCGCCCAGAGCCGCGACCGTCAGCGGCTCCGCCTGACGCTGCCGCTCGACGTCGGCGACGAAGGCGGAGAAGGTATCGGCCGAGACCGGTTCCCCCGCGCTCGCGCCGGCGAGCCGCTGGCGCAGCGTGGCGGCGTCGGGCATCGCCGCCTGGCGGGCGCGCTGCACCGCGACCGGCGGCAGCAACCGGGCCGCGGCCCAGTAGCCGTCGAGATCGCCATCGGCGACAGCCTGGTCGAGCGCGGGCAGCAGCGCGCGCTGCCGCGCGAGGACCTCCTGCGGCCCCGCCCCCTCGACGATCAGCAGGCGGCGCACGTCCGGCAGGTTGAAGGCGGCGCGCAGCCGGCCGTCGAGGGCGCGCGCCTCGGGCGCGGAGACGCTGAGCGCGCGCAGATCGCGCTCCCACAGCATCGCATCCGAACGCCAGGCGAGCAGCGCCAGCCCGGCGAAGAGAAGCGCACAGGCCGCCAGCCCCGCGCCGCGCAGGCGCGGGCGGGCCGCCAAGCCCCGGAGCAGCCGCGCGGACCAGCGCGGCGGCGGCAGGCGCATGGCGGCCGGCATCACCGAGGGCAGCACCAGCTGGCTGACGGCGAGCGCGACCGCGACCCCGACGCTCGCCAACACCCCGATCTGCGCCAGTCCCGGGAAGCTCGACTGGGTCAGGGCCGCGAGGCCGAGGATGGTGGTGAGGCCGCCCAGCAGCATCGGCCGGCGGATGCGCCGCGCCGTCGCGCGTGGTGCCTCGCCCGGGCGCGACAGGCTCGCCAGATGGATCGGGTAGTCGGCGGCTACCCCGCTCAACACCGCGCCGAAGGCGATGGCGACGCCGTGGACATGGCCGAACGCCCCCTGCACCACCAGAATCCCGGTCAGCACGCCGGTCGCCGCGGGCAGCCCCACCAGCACCAGCATCACGGGCGAGCGGTAGAGCAGTATTAGCATCAGCGCGACCGCGAGGCTGGCGATCACGCTCGCGCGGCTCATCTCGCTGCGGATCTTCTCGCTGGCATTGAGCGCGAAGAGCCCGGGGCCGCTGCCGATCCAGGTGATCTCCGGCGCCGAGGACTCCTCGCGCGCCACCGCGACCGCCGCATCGACGGCCTCTACCGCGGCGCGCTGCGCGGCCAGGTCGCTGGAGGAGGCCGAGAGATGCAGCAGCAGGAGCGCCCGCCCCTCGCCATCCATCCACACGCCGTGCCGGCGCGCCGGCCCGCCCTGCCGGCCCTGGCCGAAACGCTCCAGGATCGTGCGGAATCGGTCGGTCGGGTCGCGCGGGAAGATCTCGCGCAGGGCCCAACCGCTCGTCGTCGAAAGCCGGGCGATGCCGCGTTCGATCGCCTGGCGCAGCCGGGCGGGCGAGAAGGGTTCCGACGGCAAGTCCGGCCCCAGCAGGAAGCGGTTCGCGAGCGCGTAGTCGCGGATCGCGTCCGGCAGGCGCGGCCGGCCGTTCTGGACGAGGGCGAAACCGGGATCGCCGCTGAGCCGCGCCGCCACCGCGTCGCTGGCGGCGGCCAGCGTCTCGGCATCCGCACCCTCGAGCCGCACCATCAGGCGGCTGCCGGCGCGGTCGAAGCCGTCGGTCAGCGCCTGGGTCTCGACCGAGCGATCCTCGGGCAGGAAGAAGGAGAGGTCGGTGCGCACCGACACCGAGGCGATCGCCGCGCCGACGAGCCCGGCGAGCGCCAGCACAACGACAAGACGGGCGCGGACCGGACGGGTCACGCGCCGTCATGCAGCAGGGTCATGACGCTGCTGTCTCCGTCCGCGGTCTCGATCCGGATGGTTCGGATGGTGCCCGCGCGCCCCGAGAGGATCACGGCGCTGAGCGCCTCCTTCATCGCCGCGGTCTTCGGCGTCAGCGTCAGACGCCAATCCGCCTCGCCACCCTCGAGCGCGACCGAGAAGCGTTCGGCCAGCTCCTCCATCCGCCCCTGCAGGGTGGCCTGGAAGGCCGCCACCAGCCCCTGCACCATCGGGTGGTCATCGACATCCAGCGTGTGGACCGAGCCCTCGGCCGTGCGCACGGTGACGCTGTCGCCCTCGAAGACGACGCTCTCCTTCTGCGGGTCGAGCACGTGCTTCTCGATGCGCGCACCCTCGCGCGCGACATAGCCGGAAAGCATCAGCGGCTCGTCGAGATAGTCGACCGCGCGCTCCTCGATGAAGGGGACGGGGCCGTCGCCCGTATTCGCGATCGCCGCGCCCAGCCGGTCGAGCGTCCAGTCGGCGTCCGCCGCCCGCGCGGCCGGAACCCAGGCTGGGCCCAAAACCGGGACCCAGGCCGGAGCGCTCGCCAAGATGAGGGCCGCCGCGATCAGGATGCTACGCCCAGAAATCATAGAAATTGAACCAGTTGTACGGGGTCTCCCGGACCCAATCCTGCAGCGTATCGGCGTAGAGCGCGACGTGCCCCTCGAACCCGGCTTGGTCCTGCCGGCGCGGGCGGGCCACCCCCTCGGCGAGCAGCCGGAAGCGTATCATATAGCGATTGCCGCCCAAATAAATGGCGGCGAACATCACGACCGGCGCCTTGGTGACGGAAGCCAGCAGCCAGGGCGAGGTCGGGAAGGCCGCCCTTGCCCCGAGGAAGGGGGCGCTCAGCGTCTTGTCGCCATGCGGCACGCGGTCGCCCAGCATGCCCACCATGCCGCCCTGGCGCAGCCATTCGTTGACCCGCAGCATGCTGCGCGCGTCGCCGAGCGGGATCACGTCCTCCATGATCGTCGGATCCAGCGCGCGCAGGGCGTCGGCGATGCGCGCGTCCGGCCCCTCGCGCATCAGCACCTTGAGCCGCGCCTTGTCGTAGGAGGCGGCGAGCGCGCGCATCGCCTCGAAGCTGCCGAAATGCGCGCCGACCAACACGACGCCGCGGCCCTTGGCATGGGCCTCCTCCAGCGCCTCCAGGCCGTCGAAGCTGAGCTCGAATGCCGACATCCGCCCGGCCATGAAGAAGACCCGGTCCAGCAGGACGGAGGCGAAGCTGTGGATATGGCGATAGCGATCGGCGAGGCCCGGCCGGCGGCCGAGCGCGCGCGCGAGGAAAGCGCGCGAATGCCGGGCCGGGCCGGGCGCCGCCACCAGGAAATAGAGGGTGATCGGATGCAACAGCAGACGCGCCGTCCGGCGGCCGGCAGTGAGCGCCACCCAGATGATGAAGCGGATCAACATCGGGCTGCCGCGTTCGCCGGCGCGCGCCCAAGGCTGCTCGCCCGTGGCGCGGGTCGGGCCGCGGCCCGGCGAATCCGGCACTCCGCTCATTCCGCCCCCGATCCGAGATCGCCCGGCGGCGCAGCACGGGCCAGCACCGCGGTCAGGATCTTCCGGCCCTCCCCGGTCCGGCAGTGCAGGGTCAGCGCCTCGTCGGCGCGCGCGGCCAGCGTGACATGGCAGGTCTCGTCCGGTTGCAGCACGCCCTGAAAGCGGACCGACCTGACGGTGCAGGCCCCCTCCACCCCGGCGCAGCCCAGCGCATGGTCCAGGATGACGGCGCCCGGCACGATCGGATTGCCCGGGAAATGACCCGGCAGGGCGGGATGGTCGGCGGCGATCGTGAAGCTGTTCGGCGGCGGCTCGTCCGCCGTCCCGCCTTCGTCGGCGCGCGCGATCAGGGCTGCCAGATCCTCCGCCCGCAGCTTGCCGACGCCGGTGCGGGGCAGGGCCTCCACCAACAGGATGCGGCGCGGCACGAAGACGGCGGGCACCCGTTCGCGCAGCGCCCGACGGATGCCGGCGGCGGTGGTCCCGGGCTCCGGCACGACGAGCGCGACGGGCCGCGTGGCCTCGTCCGTATCGGCCTCGGGGTCGTGGGCGATCGCACCGTCCTTCACCCCCGGCACCGCCAGCAGGCTCGCGGTCAGCCCGGCCAGCGAGGCGCGCTTGCCCGCCACCTTCAGGATATCGGTGTTGCGCCCGACCAGCGTGAAGCGCCGGCCGTCGCCGGCGAGTTCCAGCCGGTCCTGCAGGACGAAATCGGCCGGCAGATGGGCGCAATGGACCTGCGCCGCGCCGTCCGCGCCGATCGTCAACGTCACATCGCCGCGCGGCGCGAAGGCATCCTCGTGCGCGGTGCGCCGGGCGGCGAGCATCCCGGTCTCGGTGCTGCCGTAGATCTCGACGACCGGCGCTTCCAGCATCTCCTCCGCCGCGCGCGCCAGCTCGGCACTCAAGGGCGCGGTCGCGGAGATCACGCGATCGACCGCCGGCGGCGTGCCGCCGGCCTTGACCAGGGCGCGCAACTGCAGCGGCGTGGTGATCAGGACCCGCCGTCCCGGGGCCTCGGCGAGCGCCCGGCGGATATCCGCCGGAAAGAAGGGGCGCGAATCCATCACCGTGGCCGTCGGCGCGCCGAGCGGCAACAGCACGCAGGTCTCGAACCCGAACATATGCTGGCTCGGCACCGTCGGGATCAGGCTGATCGGTCCCTTGTCCAGTTCCAACAGCGCGCCCCACCCACGCGCGGCGGCCGCGAGGAACCGCGGCCCATGGGCATGGCCGACCGGGGTCCCGGTCGACCCGGAGGTGTAGAGCGTGACCCGCAGATCGTCGCGCCAGTCGGGCGGCCCGAGGGGGTCGGTCGGCGGGTCGCCGCCCGCCGGCCCATCGACCAGCGCCGCCTCCAGCACCAGCGTGTGGGCGCCTTCGAAGGGCGGATCCTCGGCCGAGCGGGTGACGATCGCCCCCGGCCGGCCCTCACGCACCCGGTCGATCGCGCGGGGGTCGTCGTCGTGCGGGATGATCACAGGTCGGTCGGTCCGATCGGCGGCGACGAGGCTGAGCGCCAGATCGCCCGGCCGGCTGCAGAGCGGCATCACCGGTTCGCCCGGAAAGGCGGCGAACCGATCGGCCAGGCGTCCCGCCGCGCGGAAGAAGCATGCGCGGTCGATCGGCCGGCCGTCGCGCAGGAGGATCGCCGCATCCGTCATGGGGCGATCCAGGTCTCCGGCCGCATCAGGGTTCGCACGGTGTCGAGCGGGGAATTGTGCCCGAGATGCCGGAAGACGACGCTACGATAGGCGTGCTCCATCAGGAACAGGCAGACCGTCACGCCCGGCATGCCGATATTGACGACCCAGGACCAGGTCTTGAGATCGGCGTTGAGACCGATCGCCGCGGACAGAAGCGTGAGCGCCGTCATATAGACCGTCCAGAACCGGGTGAGCCGCCGCGTATAGGCGTAGAGCTCCGGCGGCACCGAAGGTCGGTGCAGCCGGCTGAAGCGGGTGATCAGCGGCTCCCGCCCCTCGAGCAGCGTGCGGCCGAACATCCAGGCGATCCAGCCGTTGATCAGCACGGGTGGCAGAGCGACGAGGCGGGCCAGTTCGGCGTCTCCCACGAGCACGAGCGCCTGCACCGCGGCGAGCGCGGCGAAAACCGCCGCCAACACGGCCAGCATCGCGCCGCGCGTCCGGCCGAGCAGCGCCAGCAGCAGATGCGCGCCCACCGCGCCCGCCAGCACAGTGAAAACGAAGGCGCTGCGCTCCGAGACGATGGTCAGATGCAGGCCGAGGAAGGTGAGCGGGGGAATCGCAACGCGGGCATATTGACGCCACATGACACCGCTCACTTTCCGCGGTTGGCCTCGACCGCCTCCGTCAGTGCCCGCAAGGAGCCGAAGATCCGCTCGATGTCGGGATCGTCGGAGCGCAATTCGTAACTATAGCGCTGGGAGATTTCCAACGACAGTTCCAGCGCGTCGACGGAATCCAGTCCCAGACCGTCTCCAAAAAGCGGGGCGTCGAGATCGATATCGTCGGGTTTCACATCCTCCAGATGGAGGGACTCGACGATCAATTCGGCGATCTCGTACTGCATCGCTGTCTTTTCAGACATACCCACCCCGACCAAGACCTGGGGGACCGCGCACGGCAAAAGACGAGCACATCGCCTTCGGATGAAGGCGAGGGTCCGCCGTCGCCGCACGCATCCTTCGTGAATGGGCGCCAAGATAGGCGCCCGCCCCGGTTGGATCAAGCGACACGGGCAACGTCCGGTCGATCGTGCGACGGCCCCGTCGCAATTCGCGAAAACCTCGCTAGAATGGCGCCGATCACACGGCGCCTACCGGTCGCGGACGGGGGGCCGACGCACCATCGATAGTTGAGGACGGGCCCCCGTGTCGAATGCCCCGGCGAAAACGAAGATATCGCGATCGGAGGCTCGCCCGATCGATCGCGCGCTTCGCCTGCGCGGCGTCGGTTGGGATGGGCTCGCGATGCTGCTCCTGTCGACGGCGGGCCTGCTGGCGACCGCGGGGATCGGCTACGCGTTGTGCCTCGCCCGCGTGTTCCGCGAGGCGCGCGGCACGGCGACGGCCGAGCGCTTCGACGGGGCACCGCCGACCGGGCCGGTGGTCGTCCCGGGCTTCGCCTTGCGCAAGGACGGGGGGCTTCGCCCGGATTTCGAAAGCCGGCTTGCCGGTGCGCTGCGGCTCGGTGGCGACAGGATCATCCTGGTCGGCGGCACGCGGGCGGGCGCGGACATGCCGAGCGAGGCCGCGGCCGGTAGCGCATGGCTCACGGCGCGCGGTGTGCCGCCGGACGCGATCCGCTGCGAGACCGCGTCGCGCAACACGGTGGAGAACCTCCGCTTCCTGCGCGACCTGATCGCCGCGGAGGGGGAGGTGCCGATCCTGGTCTCCAACCGCTATCACTTGGCGCGGCTCGGCATCCTGGCGCGTGGCATGGGGTTCCGCGTCACGCTTCGCGCGGCGGAGGCGGCGGTGCCGCGCACGCCCGCCTTCCTCGCCAAGGCCTGCCTGGAGGCCTTCTACATCCATTGGTATTACACGGGCCGCTGGATCGCCCGGCTGATCGGCCATCGCGGGATGCTGTCGCGAATCAGTTGAGGGCGGGATCCCGTGTCTCCAGCCGTCGGCGGAAGGCCCCGCCCTGGCGCCAATGCAGCAGGCTGGCGGCATAGTAGAGCAGCCGGAAGGCGAGCAGCTGCGGCCAGAGCCGGGTGCGGCCATAGACGTCGCCCGACAGCACCGAGATGACGGCGGCGCGGATCGAGAAACGGTCCGAGGGGTTGACGAAGAGGTAGCGGAACCCGGGGTTGGTGAAGCGGTAGATGAACCAGGAGAAGGTCTTGAGGCCGCTTCTCACCCGCCGCTCGAAACGCCGGCGGTGGGCCGCGCTCTTCGCCGGCTCGCGCAGGATGCCGTCGACCGCCTCGGCGGCATATTCCGCCCCCTGCATCGCGAGATAGACGCCGCTGGAGAAGACCGGATCGATGAAGGCGTAGGCGTCGCCCGCCAGCAGGAAGCGCTCCCCCGTCATCCGCGTGGCACGATAGGAGAAGTTGCCCGTCCCCTGGATCGGCCGCCGGGCCGACGCCCCCTCCATGCGGGCCGCAAGCCCGGGCGTCGCGCGGACGGTGCGCCAGAACAGGTCCGCCATCGAGCCCTCGCGCTCCTTCAGGTAGCGCGGATAGCAGACCATGCCGACGCTGGTGCAGCCGTCGCGCAGCGGGATGACCCAGAACCAGCCCTGGTCGAACCAGTAGATGCTGATATTGCCGGCCTCCTCCCCCGGGCGCGGCGCGACGCCGTCGAAATGGCCGAAGACGGCGGCGCTGGCATGGTTGGGATCCCGCTCGCGAAGATCGAGCTTGCGGGCGAGGAAACTGTCCCGGCCGGAGGCGTCGATCACGAAGGCGGCCTCGATCGCGAGCCGGCCCTCGCCGTCGCTTTCCGCCCGGGCGGAGACCCCGTCGGCCCGGAAGTCGAGATCGGTGAGGCGCGTCTCCTGCAGCGCCCGCACGCCGTGCCGCGCCGCATTCTCGAACAGCATCTGGTCGAGCTCCTCGCGGATCACCTGGAAGGCGCTCGGCTCGTCCGGCGCCAGCGCGTCGGCGAAGTCGAAGACGATGTGGTCCCCGCCATGCTGCTCGGAGAAGTCGGCGCCGCGTTTCGGCACGCCGATGCGGGCCAGCGCGTCGGCGAGGCCGAGCCGCCGGAAGATCGGCAGGTTCCGGGGCAGCAGCGATTCCCCGATATGGAAGCGGGGATGGCGGTCCTTCTCCAACAGCAACACCTCGTGGCCCTGCTGGGCGAGAAGCGTCGCCGCGGTCGAGCCGCAGGGACCGCCCCCGATCACCAGGACGTCGCAGCGCAGGCGTTCCTCCGCCGTCGCGGGGCGGGACGGCTGCTCGCTGCCGGTTTCAACGGTCGCCATGGGGGAACACCTTCACGGTTCGGCGGCGCGGGACGGGCACGCAATCGGTATCGGCGTTTCTATCCCGGATAGCAGTAGCCCATCGTCGACGGCGGGGGCAAGCCGGCAGGAGCGCGCGTCCCGTGCCGCGGTCGCCGCCGGTCAACGATACGGTTCACGGACGGTCAGGAGCTTCACCTCTTCGACGCCGGCGCCGCGCAGGCGCTGCATCAGGTCGACCGCCTGCGCGGCCTTCAACGACCCGTCCGCCTTGATCCGCACGCGCGCTTCCGGCGTCTGCGACAGGCGCTCTCCCACGGCCGCGATCAGCGCGTCCCGCGCCATCTCCTCGCCGTCGAGGGCGAGGCGTTCGCCCGCGCCGACATGGATCACCAGATCGTGCGCGCCTGGGGGTCCCTCGCTCGCCGAGCGCGGGGCGGCGACCTCGAACGGATCCGTCGCCGTCAAGGCGCCCGCCAGCATGAAGAAGATCAGCAGCAGGAATACGACGTTGATCAGCGGCAGGATGCGCTCGTCGTCGTTCTGCGGTCTGGGCGTCGGGAAATGCATCCGCATCGCCTTCCTAGCGCGCCGGCTCGCCGACCAACGACAGGGCGGCGAGATCGACGGCGGCGAGCGCGTCCATGACGTCGATGGTCCGCTGCAGCGAGACCTCCGCATCCGGGCGCAGGAAGGCCCTCAGCTCGGGATTCGTCGAGACGCGCGCGGTGAGTTCCGCGACCGCTTCCGCCACCGACATGGACTGGCCGGAAAGCCGGACGTCGCCCGCGCGGATATCGACCAGCACCGCCCCTTCCATGGCGCCGCCGCCGCTCGCCACGCGCGGCGTCTGCAGCGAGATCGCGCGCCAGTCCAGGAAGCTGGACGCCAGCATGAAGAAGACCAGCAGGATGAAGACCACGTCGATCAGCGGCGTCAGGCTGATCAGCGCGCGCCGCGGGCGGCGCCGGTCAGCCAGCCTGCGCGGTACGATAGCCTGCCGGAGCATCGCGCCTGTCCTCGTTTCCGATGCCGACCTCGCGGCGGCCGGCCACGGCGACCAAATCCTCGGTGAAGACCATGGTGACCAGATCGTCCATCTCATGGGCGAGCCGGTCGACCCGCCGCTCCAGCCAATGGACCAGCGCGACCGTCGGGATCGCCACCGCCAAGCCCGCCGCGGTGGTCAGCAGCGCTTCCCAGATGCCGCCGGAAAGGATCGCGGGATTGACCTGGTTGCCCGCGGCCTCGAGCTGCTGGAAGGCCGAAATCATGCCCAGCACCGTGCCGAACAGCCCCAGAAGCGGGGCGAGCGAGGCGGTCACTTCCAACGGGCGCAGCCAACCGCGCAAACTCTCCAGCGCCGCCGTGCCGAACCGCAGCACCTCCTCGCGCACCATCGCTTCGGGCAGGCCGCGGTGGCATCCCAGCATCGCGCGCAACATGGCCTGGGCGGCCGGGTTGCGCGAGCCCTCGGCGCAGGCGAAGGCCTCGCCCCGGCGGCCCTGGCGCCACAGCGTCAGCGCCCGGCGCGCGGGGCGGCGGTCGTCGATCCGGGCGGTGCGGAACTGCATCAGCTTGACCAGCGTGATCGCGACCGCGGCGACCGACATCGCCAGCAGGATCGCCACCACGGCGCCACCCGCGGCCAGCAGCTCCTGCGCGCGGGCGAGCGCGCCGTCCGGCCCCGGCAGGCCGCCCGTCATCGCCGCCCCGGCGACGCCGCCTTCAACCGTCTCGTCCATTGGCTTCTCTCCGTCCTCGGATCGCGCCGCGATGGGCGGCGCGTCCGCTACTTGATGAAGGGAATGTCGGTTCGCGTGCGCGGCGTGATCGCGGCGAGGCAGCCCGTGCGCTCGCCCGCTGCGCCGGCGCAGGCGGCGACGTCGTTGAGCAGCAGCCGCCCGGCGCGCTCGCAGCCGACTCCGGCCATGTCGAAGACCGACAGGCTGGTCTTGCCGGCGGCCAGTGGCGCGGTCTCCACCGCCAGTCGCTTGGCGACGATGCCCTCGCGGTCGAACAGCACGAGATCGAGCTTCAGGCTCTCGAAGCCCTCGCCGGAGCCGTTCTCCAGCACCAGGTAGGCGCGACAGGCCGCACCCCTGGACTCCAGCTTGTTGAGCTCGACCGCCACGCCGCCATCCTGCGCGTGGGCGATGCCCGCCGTCACGGCGAGCAGGAGAAACATCGTCGCGACCCGCTTCACGATAGGCTCCCTCCGAATTGACCGGCGCACCATATTGCAAATGCGACTCGCTTGCAATTGAGTCCACGCAGTCGGAAGGGCCTGGATTTTCAAGCGACGCGCGACTGGGGGTGTCAGAGGGTGGCGACGCTACTCGTCGCGGTACTTGTCCTCGAGCTCGCGCATGCGCTGCTTGAGGACGGCATTCGACGCGTCGGTCGCGGCATTGTACTCGCGACAGTCCGGGCAGAAACGCAGCAGGGGCGGCGGGAACTTGCTCGCCTCGCCCTTCTCGACGGCCTCCTTCAGGACGTCGTAGGTGATGCGGTCCTCGGCGCTCATCCGCTGCACCGTGCGCCCGTCGGAGGCCAGGGCGGCCGACGGCGGCAGAAGCAGAAGCGCGATCAGGACGAGCCGGCGCATGTCACGGCACCTTCCGGAGTTCTTCGGCCGCCTGGAAGGCGGCGCGGACCGTCGCCTCGACGGATTCCCGGGCCGTATTGGCACGGAACATCGCGTTTCCGGCACCGCCCGGGCCGCCGAAGGCCGCCTGGTGAACGGAATCGCGATAGGCCGTCTCGAGCGCGGCGCATTGCGCGCGCGTCTTCGCCTCGTTGAGCGGAATGCCGAGATAGCGCGTCTGCAGCACCGCATGCGCGAACAGGCAATTGCGGAAGTTGGCCCCGTTCTCCGCCAGCGCCTCGGCCGACGCCTGCTTTTCCTCGAAGCTGGCCTGCGGCCCGCACCCCGCGAGCACCGCCAACCCGGCGGCCAGAAGAAGACTTGCAGGGCGAAAGAGAGGGACGCGGATCGAAACCAGCCTCGCTCGTCGCATTTTCCGATCCTGCCGCCCCACGGCCCGTCCCGAAAATCGGGCGATCGGCCGTCTCTTCCAAAGACGCGAAATGATCTCCCAAAACGCGTTTGGGCGCAACAATGCATCTTCTGCGATCCGCGGGCGGCCGCCCGCCGGGACAGCGACCGACAAACGGACGCCGCGTCCATCGCGGTTCTTCGAGATCGAGGGCGGTCGATGGTGGGCCCGGCAGGACTCGAACCTGCAACCAAACCGTTATGAGCGGTCCGCTCTAACCAATTGAGCTACGGGCCCCGCGCCGCGGACTCGAACGGCGGGAGGATTTACCAGCTTTCCGGTAGGCGTGAAAGATCGGGCGTTGACGTCGAACCATCCCCCGCGCCATTTGACGGCGATGGACACCGAGACGAACCGAGCGCGCGGCGACGTCCCGACCCGGCGGATCGTGCGCGGCGATGTCGCCTTCACGGTCGCGTTGCCTGAGAAACTCGACCGCGACTATTGGGCCAAGGTCGCCGACCGGCGCTGGGAGCCGGAGACCTTCCGCCTGTTCGACGCGCTGTTGGGGCCGGGCCGACAGCTCGTCGATATCGGCGCCTGGATCGGCCCGACGGCGCTCCATGCCGCCGCGCTCGGCACCGGCGTGACGGCGTTCGAGCCGGACCCGGCGGCGCTCGCGAAGCTCAGGGCCAACCTCGCGCTCAACCCGGACCTCGCGGCGCGGATCGATCTCCGCCCCGTCGCGCTGGTACCGGAACTGGCGAAGGGCGCGGAGACGACCGCGCTTTCGACCGAGGAGCCGGGCAACAGCATGTCCGGCGCCTTCCGCGACGCGCCACACCGGCTGGAGGTGCCGGCCGCCACGCCCGAGAGCGCCGGCCTGGACGCACTCTTCGCGACGGCCGATCTGGTGAAGATCGATATCGAGGGCGGCGAATTCGCGCTGCTGCCGGCGCTCACGCCGCTGCTGGCGCGCCATCGCCCCGCCCTCCACCTTTCCTTCCACGCGCAGTTCCTGCCGGAAGCGCAGCTCGGCGCGGCGCGGCGGACGGCGATGATGTCGGAAACGGTATGGGCGCTCGCCCCCTATCGGCGGCTCTACCGGGCCGAGAGCGGCCGATGGCGGCCCTGCGACGGCGCGCCGGTCGAGACCCTGGCCGCGATGATCGAGCGGGAGCGGGCGGGCGGGCGCGGCCTCGTCGGCTCCGCAGTGCTCGCGACCGGCGACCTGCCGATCGCCTCGCGACAGGCGGCGGTCAGGTCGGTATAGACCTGCAGGCTCCCCGCCCATTGCCCGCCGAGGGCGTCGATCAGACCGGAGAGCTTGTCGAGCCGCTTGCCCAATTTCTCCGACCCGCCGGCGGCGAGCTGTTCCGCCGCCCAGGCGCCCGCGTCGACGCCTCCGCCGGCAGAACCTTCGGGCCATCCGCCTCCGTTGGATCGCGGTCCGCCATGGCGCGGGCAGCCCGCCTAGCCCTGCGGACACGAAGTCGCCTTCAACACCGAAAGCAGGGCGAGCATCGTGTCCGGCGTATCGGACTGCGCGATCTTCTGGGACACGGTCGCATTCGCGAACAGCACCGCCATCGAATGGGCCAGCGCCAGCTGCATCGTCCCCATCGCCACCGCCGGCGCCTGGCCGAGAATGGTGAGGTTTGCCTGGGTCACCGCATCGGTGATCTGGCCGTTCACGGGTGTCGGATCCGCCATCTCTCGTGTCCCCCTGAGTTGCGGGCTGAGTTGCGGGCTGAGTTGCAGGCAGCGTCGCGCCGCCCCTTATGCACGCATTTTATGGCGGACACCCGCATTGGCAGTAGGGGAAAGTTCAGCCCCGATCGAGCAGGTCCAAGAGCCGCTCCAGCGGGGCCGGCTGGGCCGGCAGGCCGAGCGAGAGGGCGAAATGGCCCTGGCGGCGGACGAAGCGGTTCCTCGGCGGGATGCCCCAGGCCTCGCACCGCCCGACGCCGGTGGCATAGGGCACGACCCGATCCTCGCGGCCGAGCGCGACCAGGATCCGCTCCGGCGCGAGATCGGGAAGCATCCCCGCCGCCGGCTCGAACAAGACACGCAGCGCCGCGATCTTCTCGGGCGTCCATCCCGCGTCGTGCAGGCCATCGGACGCCCCGATCCCTTGCGTCAGGGCGCCTTCGAACACCGTCTCTTCCACGTTGTCGGTCGGCGAGACGAGGAGCGCGGCGTCGGCTCGCGCGTCGGCGGCCCACCCGCCCGCATGGGCGAGGACGAGCTGGCCCGTCAACGCGCCGAGCGAGATGCCGAGCAGTCCGACCGGCACGGACCAGCGCTCCCGCGACCAGGCGGTGAGGCGACCGAGTTCCGGTACATGGGTCTCGAAATAGCCGATCAGCCCGGCCGGCCCGCGCGCCACCACCGTCTCGCCGCCGTAGCGCCCGCCGTGGCGGCCGTGGGCGCGCCGCCGCCCGTGCCACGGCCCTTCCGGCAACAGGACGCCCACCCCACGGTCGAGCAACCAATGGGTCAACATCGAATAGCCGCCCCAGAAATCCTCCTCCATCGCGATGCCGTGGGCGATCAGGACGATCGCGCGCGGCGGCGCGTTCGGAGGCAGCAGGACGGTCGCGCGCAGCGGACCGGGGCTTCGGTCCGTCGCCTCGGCGGGGCCGTCCTCGCGCAGATAGAAGCGGGAATGCTTGTCGGTTTCGATCGCCTGCGAAAGCCGCAGGGCGGGCGCCGCCCCGGGCAGGCGGAAGGCCCGTTCCGGCGCGGCGAGCCGGCCTTCGACGGACACCCGGACCATTTCGGGCGGATCGATCGCGAAGCGCACGGCCGGAAAGCGCGCACGCACCTGCTGCAGCCCGAAGAGGGTGCGCAGCCCCATATAGCGTACCGCCGCCTGGTCGCGCTCGCCGGCCAGATCGCCGAGCGGCCGCGGATCGGAACGCCCGGCGAAGAGCGCGTCTTCCAGCGCCGCCTCGGCGTCGAGATAGCGCCGGCGCCCCTTCGCGAAGAGGGCGAGCGTCGCGCGGCTCGGCACCGCCGCGCGCGGGCGCGCGGCCGTCTCGCCAACGGCGGCCGCGAAGGCGGCTTGCGGATCGCGCCCCTCGCCTTCTTCCGCCGCCGCGGCGGCATCGGCCGCCGCCCAGGCGCGGCTCAAGGGGAAGATCAGGGAGGTAACGAGCGGCAGCGAGACCCGGTCGTACCAGGGCCGCCAAAGCAACTGGCCGAGCGGTCCGTTGTGAACCAGCTCGGCCAGCTTGTCGCGCATGATGGGTGCGACCGCCCTAGTAGTCGAGGAAGCTGCGGAGCTTACGGCTGCGGCTCGGATGCTTCAGCTTGCGCAGCGCCTTCGCCTCGATCTGGCGGATACGCTCGCGGGTGACCGAGAACTGCTGGCCGACTTCCTCCAGCGTGTGGTCGGTGTTCATGCCGATGCCGAAGCGCATGCGCAGCACGCGCTC
>MRWG01000966.1_pt1 | contig 22272 bp, 14 predicted proteins | sample 1013341 | NCBI WGS metagenome assembly MRWG01 (sample SAMN06117577, study PRJNA244670) | biofilm metagenome | biome: Water; feature: Cathode Biofilm; material: Biofilm; isolation source: microbial consortium enriched at the cathode of a solar microbial fuel cell | place: USA: District of Columbia ... | reverse complement strand
GATGTTTCTCGCGTTTTGGCCTCCTACTATTTTGGCATTTATGATTTATTTTAAAGATAGGGATTAATGGATTTCGTGTTGGCATATTCCATTTTTGTAGCCATCATTTTCCTGATGTGGTTGCTCTTTGTTATCAAGATGTACCGGAAGATGAAGTAATCCCCCCCCTGCCCGGACGTGGCCTGAACGTCTTACCTCCCCGCTTTTCAAACGCCTGCTTCCCCCAGTTGTATCGTATTCCCGGGGTGCCGGATACAGTACGATTCCAGCAAACGTTCTGTTTCCAGGGTATTTTGTTGTGGCCTGATAAAGGCCAGCGCGTCTTCAATCCCCGGGATGGGGGCGTCTTTCTCAATAAAGCCGTAGCCGCAGTACTTGCCGTCTTTTACCAGTACGATCGCCGATTCATTGGCGTCCCGCCCCTTTTCCCTGATGATCAGGTGGCGGTGCTCCCTGCGGATCGCCGCGATGGCCTCGGCTACTTTACGGTTGTATTCCGCCACACTTTCGGCCCCCCTGCAAATGCCCCCGCAACCGGTTATCCTGAAATGGTTGCAGGCCCCCGGCTGTTCCTGTAAATGGCAGTACTTGGGGCAGAGCCCATAATCCCTGCACCATTGCTCCAGGAAGAGGCGGCAATCTGTAATCGTATAAAAACGCGCCAGGGGCGAGGGCGCGCCTTTGGCCCTGTTGAAGGCCAGGTGCCTGATGCCCCTGCGGTCCTCGTAGGAGAAGATCGCATAGGCGGGGTTCTTGCGTTTTTGGGATCGGTTGTACAAGGGGAAAAGGCGTTTGATGGCGGCCGATTCCATCAACAACGCCAGCAACTCGCTGCCCGAACGTTCAAAATCTATATGGGTGGTTTCCCGGCACATTTGTACCTCTTTGTCGGCCTTGTCATAAAAATGGGACAATACCCGCTTCTTGATGTTCTTGGCCTTCCCCACATAGATGGCCTCGCCCCGGGCGTTTTTGAAAAAATAGACCCCGGGCTCGGCAGGAAGCCGTTCGTAGACCGCCCTGGGCAAGCCGGGTGGCAGGGTAGCCTCCTGGGAGCGCGCGTTTAAAAAGTGCGCTATGACCGGGCCCGCCCCTTCGCTGCCGAGGATTTTAAGGAAAAGCGATACGGTGGCCCTGGCATCGCCCCGTGCCCTGTGCCGGTCGGTCAGCGGGATATCGAGGGAGGAACAAAGCTTGCCGAGGCTGTATGAGCGCAGCCCGGGGAACATCCTCCGCGACAGGCGCACCGTACACAAACGCTTCCGGTTGAATTCCAGCCCCAGATCCCGGAACTCGTTCCGGATCACGTGGTAATCAAAATTCACGCTATGGGCCACAAAAATACTGCCGCTGGTGATGCGGATGATTTCCGGGGCGATCTCCCCTAGGCTGGGGGCATCGCGCAACATGGCAGTGTCTATCCCGGTTAGGGCCGTAATATAATGGGGGATTTCACAGCCCGGGTTCACCAGGGAGGTGAACTCTTCGGCAACCTGCCCGTTTTCCATGCGGAAAATGGCGATCTCGGTAATCCGGTTCCCCCTGATACCACTCCCCGTGGTCTCTATATCTACAATCGAATACGGCTGTTTCACTGGATTGGGCTGCTGTCTCCCCGAAATTACTAAGAATATTCCATTCCCGCGGCCGCCCCAAGTGGAGATGGGGGCCTTAATTTGGTGCGGATGGAAGGTATTTTGGAAATTATATATAGATTTAGGGGTTAATAGGGAGAATTGATGAAACTTCATTTCCATTCGCACGCGATACTGAAACTGGCCTCCTGCCTGATGCTGCTGGTATCTGTTGCCTGCAATACCGATAAAAAAAAGGCTACAGGCCAAGACCAGGCCTTTGAAAAAACGATCGGCGCCTCCCTGGATACCCTGGTACGCGTTTGGTACCCAAGGGTGATCGACCGGGAGCATGGGGGCTACTGGTCTGATTTTAACTTTGCCTGGCAGCCGGAGGGCCCCCAGAACAAAATGGTGGTCTCCCAGGCCCGGCACGTCTGGTCTGCCGCTACCCTGGCCGAATTTTACAAAGACCCGGCCTATACCGATATGGCCCGGCATGGCTTCCATTTCCTCCGCGACCACCTGTGGGATAAACAGCATGGGGGCTTTTTCCTGCAAAAGGGGATCGACGCGGATTCCCTCCGGCTGATGTCAAAAACCAAAAGCGCCTATGGGAATGCCTTCGCCATTTACGGGCTGGCGGCCTACTACAGGGTGTCCGGGGATAAAGCCGCCCTGGATCTGGCCAAAAAAACCTTCCACTGGCTCGAAGGACACTCCCACGATCCGGAATACGGCGGGTATTTTGACGTTTTGAAACAGGACGGCTCCTGGCTGCTGGAGGTGGAAGAAAATACGGAGGGTTATGAAAATTTCAACCGGCGGAAATGGAAAGACCAGAATTCGTCCATCCACCTGATGGAGGCCTTCACAGCCCTGTACGAAGTGTGGCCCGACCCGCTGCTGAAGGAACGCCTGGAGGAAATGCTGCTGCTGGTACGGGATACCATCACCACCGACAAGGGCTACCTTAGCCTGCACCTGGAGCGCGACTGGACGCCGGTTTCCTTCCGGGATTCTACCGAATCGTACCGGACGGCCAATTTCTACCTGGACCACGTGTCTTTCGGGCATGATGTGGAAACGGCTTTCCTGATGCTGGAAACCGCCCATGTGCTGGGGCGCGAAAATGACAGCACCACCCTGCGAAAGGCCAAAAAAATGGTAGACCATGCCCTGGACAATGGGTGGGATGCCCGGCTTGGGGGCTTTTATGACGGGGGGTACTACTACCGGGGGTCAGAAGTATGCGCCATAAAAAGCGATGCCAAGGTATGGTGGTCCCAGGCCGAGGGCCTCAACGCCCTCTTGCTGATGGCCCGCCTTTTCCCCGAAGAGGAACGGTATTACCGGCATTTCACCGAGCAATGGAAATATATCGACCAGTATATGATCGACCATAAAAACGGGGGGTGGTACCATGAAGGCCTGGATACCAATCCCATGGCGGCTACCCATGCCAAGGCCAATATCTGGAAAACCAGTTACCACAATGCACGCGCCCTGATGAATGTCGTCCGGATGCTGCAGGGTACCTACCCGCTCACCGGCGAACCCCACTGATGGGGGGGCAGCCCAAAAGCAGGACTTGATGAATTAGCGGGGGGATATGCCCTATCCGATGGGGCTCCCTGAATACGAAAGCGAATAAAAATACCAATATGTCTATGCCTTATCAACTAAACGGAAAGACCGCCCTGGTAACCGGGGGCGGCAGTGGGATCGGAAAGGCGATCTGCCGGGTCCTGGCCGGGGCGGGTGCCCGGGTCCATATCCTTGACCGCGATATCAGCGTGGCCAAGGCCGTGGCTACGGAACTGGCCGGCGAACTGGAGGACAGCCATATCGAAGCCCACCCCTGTGATGTCGCCGACCAGGCAGCGGTGGAAGCCTGCATCAACGGGATTCGGGAAAACAGCTATATCGATATCCTGGTCAACAATGCGGGGATCGCCCATATAGGTACTATCGAGGCCACCAGTTCCCAGGACCTGGACAGGCTCTATGAAGTCAATATCAAAGGGGTTTTCCACTGTAGCAAAGCCTGTATCGCCACCATGAAGGAACGGGGAGGGGTCATCCTGAACATGGCCTCCGTAGCGGCCACCCTCGGGATTTCGGAACGCTTTGCCTATTCCATGACCAAAGGGGCCGTACTGACCATGACCTATTCCCTGGCCAAGGATTACCTGGACTACGGCATACGCTGCAACAGTATTTCGCCCGCACGCATCCATACCCCTTTCGTAGACGGCTACCTGAGCAGGAACTACCCCGGGAAGGAAGCCGAAATGTTCGAAAAACTTTCCAAAACCCAACCCATTGGGCGCATGGGCACCCCCGATGAGGTGGCCCACCTGGTACGCTACCTCTGTTCGGACGAAGCCTCGTTTGTGACCGGTACGGATTTTCCCATCGACGGGGGGTTTATAAAATTGAACGGATGAAGGCCAGACCCGGCATTGCGACAGGGGTGAGGGCGCATCAAACACGCGCTGTGGTTTGAAAAATACCCCAATAATATCCCGGTGGTTCTGGATGTGCAGTGCCTTGTGGTGCCTGCTGGCGGCCCTGGTGAGTTGCAGGGGGGGCGACCGCGGCCAAATACCCGATACACGAGACACATCCCGGCCCAATATCGTTTTTCTTTTCACGGATGACCAGAGTTTCAGGGCCTTGCACGCCCTGGGCAATACCGAAATCAAAACCCCGGCCATGGATGAATTGGTGCGTAAGGGCACCACCTTTACCCACGCCTACAACATGGGGGGGTGGAATGGGGCCATCTGCGTGGCCTCCAGGGCCATGATGATCAGCGGCCGGTCTATCTGGAGGGCCGAAGAGGTTTCCAAAAGCTATGCCCAGAATGAAAAAACCGGGGAGACCTGGCCCAAACTGATGGAACAGGCGGGGTATGAGACCTATATGACCGGGAAATGGCACATCCCGGTGCCCCCGGAGGCACTTTTTAACCATGTCAGGGACGTACTGCCCGGGATGCCGGCCGATACGGCCCTGGGGTACAACCGCCCCCAGGGGGTGAACGACACCTTATGGCAGCCCTGGAACAAAGAATTAAAGGGCTATTGGGAAGGTGGGACCCACTGGAGTGAGCGGGTGCGCAAGAACGCGGTGGATTTTATCGATGCGGCGGCAGGCAAAGAAGCCCCTTTTTTTATGTATATCGCTTTCAACGCCCCCCACGATCCGAGGCAAGCGCCGGAATCCTATGTAAGGCAATACGACCCGGAACAGTTGGCGGTCCCCGAAAGTTTTGTCCCTGAATACCCCTATGCCGTGGACATGGGGGCAGGGCCAGACCTCAGGGATGAAGCCCTGGCGCCCTTTCCCAGGACCGGATACGCTGTCCGGGTACACCGGCAGGAATACTACGCGCTGACCACACACCTCGACACGCAGATCGGCCTTATCATACAGCGCCTGAACGAACATAAGCTCCTGGAAAATACCTATATATTCCTGACCTCGGACCACGGGCTGGCCATTGGGGAACACGGCCTTCTGGGCAAGCAGAACATGTATGACCACAGCTTGCGGGTACCTTTCGTCCTGGCAGGGCCCGGGGTGGGGAAAGGCACGAAGGTAGCAGCGGATATCTATATACAGGATGCCATGGCCACGGCCCTGGAGCTTGCGGGCGCCCCAAAACCGACGTATGTTGAGTTTAACAGCCTGCTTTCCCTGGCTGCAGACGGGGGCGGCGACAGCCACTACCCGGCTATCTACGGCTGCTATGAGCGGACACTGCAGCGGATGATACGAAAAGACGGATACAAATTGATTGTTTACCCGGGCATAGGAAAGTTGCTTTTGTACGACCTCAGGGCAGATCCGCTGGAACTGCACGATATTGCCAACGCGCCGGCCCAGGCAAAACGGGTAAGGGCGCTTTTTGACGAACTGGCAGGACTGCAACAGGCCATGGGCGACCCCTTACGGCTTGCGGCCCCCGATTATTTTAAGGCACCATGACGATAGACAGCCACCAACATTTCTGGAAGTACGACCCTAAACGGCATTCCTGGATCACCGATACGATGGCGGTCTTACGGCGCGATTACCTCCCCACCCACCTGGAACCCCTATTGCAGGAGCAGGGGGTAGCGGGTTGTGTGGCCGTGCAGGCCGATATGTCGGAGGCCGAAACGGAATTCCTGCTGCAATGCGCCGCGGAACATCCCTTTATCAAAGGTGTGGTCGGGTGGGTCGACCTGCTCGATCAGGGGGTGGGCGAACGCCTGGAATACTTTGTCGGGAACCCCTTGTTAAAAGGGATCCGGCATATTGTACAGGACGAGGCGGACGACCGTTTTATGCTCCGCCCCGATTTTCAGGCAGGCATCGCCCGCCTCGAAAGCCTGGGCCTTGCCTACGACATCCTGATCTATCCGAAACAACTCACCGCAGCCGTGGAATTGGTGCGGCGATTTCCCGCCCAGCGCTTCGTGATCGACCATATCGCCAAACCCCGCATCTCCCGGGGGGTAGACCCCTGGTGGAAGAAACAGATGCAAGCACTGGCGGCTTTTCCCAACACAGCCTGCAAACTCTCGGGCATGGTCACCGAAACCGACGGCTTCCGCTGGGAACGGGAGGATTTGTACCCCTTTATGGATGCCGTCCTTGAGGCCTTTGGGGCAGACCGCCTCCTGTTTGGGTCAGACTGGCCGGTATGCCTGCTGGCGGGCAGCTACGAATCGGTAAAACAGGTCGTGGACAGCTATACGGGGGCGCTTACGGGCACCGAGCGGCAGTTGATCATGGGAGGCAACGCCAGGCGCTGGTATGCCTTGTAAGGCCGGGTTTTGACGGAAAGGAAAAACTCGATGTATGGAACGGATACGGTTTGGATACCTGGGAGGCCCGGAGCCTGTTTCGGGAATATGCATTTTACACGGCCACGGATCGCGGGCAGTGGCAACGGGTAGCCGCGGGAGAATTCAGCAACATTCCCAGCAACGCCGTCGAACAACGGGTTTCTTTTGAGGTAAGCCCGGCCAGAATTATTAAATTGAGGGCCCTGACTATCCATGGCGAAGAACAACGGGCTTCCTTTGGGGAGATCGGGGCAGTAACCGTAAACCCACAAGTATGGACCTGCAACTGCAAGAGAAAGTCATCATCGTAACCGGCGGGGCCAGCGGGATTGGCGCTGCTATTTGCGGGGCCCTGTCCGCGGAAGGGGCCATCCCGGTACTTATAGACCGGGACCACGACCGTTCCGGGAAAGTACTACGTGGCATAGCCGAATCCGGGGGGAGGGCCTCTGGGGTAACCGCAGAACTTACCGACCCGGAGCAATGCCGGGAAGCCATCGGGCAGGTGGTTGCTGAATGGGGACGCATTGACGGGGTGGTGAACAACGCAGGCGTCAATGACGGCGTAGGGCTCGAAAAAGGCAATTACGCAGACTTTATGGCCTCCCTTCAAAAGAACCTGGCCCACTATTACCTGGTAGCGCATTACGCCCTGCCGGAATTGAAGAAAAGCCGGGGCCCTATGGTCAATATAGGGTCTAAGGTCGCCGTCAGCGGGCAGGGGGGGACCTCGGGCTATGCCGCTGCCTGCGGGGGCCGTAACGCCCTTACCCGGGAGTGGGCGGTAGAATTGCTGCCGTACGGGATCCGGGTGAATTCCGTGATCGTAGCCGAATGCTTTACGCCCCTCTATGAAAAATGGATCTCGGGCTTTGAAGACCCGGAATCCCGCCTAAAGGAAATCACCCGGAAGATACCGCTGGGGAACCGTATGACCACCCCCGGGGAAATCGCGGATGCGGTCCTGTTTTTACTTTCGCCCAGGTCGGGCCATACCACCGGGCAATGGCTGTATGTGGATGGGGGGTACACCCACCTGGACCGGGCCATAATATCGTAGTGAAACTGGCATGAAACAACACAACCAACCCCCTGAGGTGCGCCGCAATGTGCTGCTCCCCTTTATCCTGATCACCTCCCTCTTCGCGCTCTGGGGCTTTGCGAACGACATTACCAACCCCATGGTTTCGGCTTTCAAGAAGATCCTGGAACTCAACAATACCCAGGCCTCCTGGGTACAGGCCGCATTTTACGGGGGGTATTTCACCATGGCCCTTCCGGCGGCCTACCTCGTAAAACGGTTTACCTACAAGCTGGGGATCAAGGTGGGCCTGGTGCTGTATGCCGCGGGCGCCCTGCTTTTCTACCCGGCGGCAGCCATGGAGAACTACTTTTTCTTCCTCCTGGCCCTGTATGTGCTCACATTTGGGCTGGCCTTCCTGGAAACGACCGCCAACCCATATATCATGGCGATGGGGGCCGAGGAAACCGCTACCCGCCGCCTCAACCTGGCCCAGGCCTTTAACCCGCTGGGGGCCCTTACCGGGCTTTTTGTGGCCCAGACCTTTATCCTGGGCGCCCTGCAGTCTGATGACGTGGATGGCCACGGGAACAGCGTCTATGAAACCCTGACGGGGGCCGCCAAGGCCGCTGTGAAGAGCTCGGACCTGATGGTGATCCGGAACCCCTACGTGGGGCTGGGGCTTTTTGTGCTTTTGATGCTGCTGCTGATCAGCCTGGTCCGAATGCCCGAAAAAATGGATGCGGAAAAAGGTGGTGGCATGGCGGCGGCCATCCGGCGGATATTTAAAAAGGAGCGGTTTGTGGGAGGTGTCATCGCCCAGCTCTTTTATGTGGGCGCGCAGATCATGTGCTGGACCTATATCTACCAGTATGCCGAGAACCTGGGGATCGATAACCGGGAGGCGGTCAACTACGCCTATGTGGCCCTGGGGGTCTTCCTGGGGGGGCGCTTTTTGTTTACCTATTTTTTAAAGTTCGTCAATGCGGGAAAACTGCTGATGATACTGGCGCTGGGGGCCATGCTGTGTACCCTGGGGGCCATTTTTGTCGAAGGGATGTGGGGCCTCTACAGCCTGGTTGCGATCTCATTCTGCATGTCGCTCATGTTCCCCACCATTTACGGGATCGCGCTTACCGGGCTGGGCGATGATGCCAAACCGGCCTCGGCCTTTTTGGTCATGGCCATCGTGGGCGGGGCATTTATGCCTATTTTGCAGGGCGGGATCCTGGATATCGGGGGCACAGGTTATGCCGATGTACGGCTGCTGGGCGTCCCGGAGGTAAATTTCTCCTTTGTGCTGCCCCTGCTGTGTTTTCTGGTGGTCGCCCTCTATGGGTACCGTGCCGCCCATACCTATGGTGCGGGCTGATGCCTGCCCTGGGAAAATAATGTTTAACCACTAATACGCAAGGAAAATGAAACGCTATTGCCTGGCCCTGGACCTGAAAGACGATCCGGAACTCATTGAACAATACGAACGGCACCACCGGCATGTCTGGCCGGAAATCAAGGAGAGCATCCTGAGTTCGGGTATCCTGAAACTGGAGATCTTCCGGGTGCATGACCGCCTGTTTATGATCCTGGAGGCCGAAGACGATTTTTCCTTTGAGGAAAAAGCGCTGAGGGATCGACAAAACCCTATCGTCCGCGAATGGGAAACCCTTATGTGGACGTTTCAAAAGCCTATGCCCTGGGCCGTCGCGGGCGAAAAATGGCAGTTAATGGACAAGATTTGCGAGATTAGCCGCACCCGGTGAACATCTAAACAGGGGAACCATGAGAAACAGTGACAAGATCGTATTCAGCTCCCGCTACCCCAGGGTAGAGGACCTCAGGGAAAAAGCGCGCAGGCGCATCCCCGGCTTTGCCTTTGACTACCTGGATGGGGGCTGCAACGAGGAAATCAACCTGCGCCGCAACACCCGGGAGATCCGGGAGGTGCAATTAAAGCCCCACTACCTGCGTACCTATGGGGGTGCCCACATGAAAACCAAACTCTTTGGCCATACCTACGACGCCCCCTTTGGCGTGGCCCCGGTGGGGCTGCAGGGGCTGATGTGGCCCAATGCCACCGAAATCCTGGCCCGGGCGGCCTTTGAACAGAACATCCCTTTTGTCCTGAGTACCGTGGCTACCACAGGCATAGAACGCGTCAGTGAACTGACCGAGGGCAGGGCCTGGTTCCAGCTCTACAACCCGTCTGACGCGGGGATGCGCCGGGATATCATCGACAGGGCCCGGCAGGCCGGCTGCCCGGTGCTGGTGCTCCTGTGCGACACCCCGGCCTTTGGTTTCAGGCCCAAAGAAATTCGCAACGGCTTGTCTATGCCGCCCCGGATGACCCTGGGGAATATCCTGCAAATCCTGGGGAAACCACAGTGGGCCCTGGCCACTCTAAGGCACGGCTCCCCCGAGTTTGCCACCCTGAAACCCTATATGCCCAAAAACCTCAGCCTGAAACAACTGGGTAAATTCATGGACCAGACCTTTAGCAAACGGCTGGACCCCGAAAAGATCGCGCCAATCCGCGAACAGTGGAGGGGCAAGCTGGTCCTCAAGGGGGTGGCCACCGAAGAAGACGCGGCCCTGGCCATCGCCATGGGCCTGGACGGGATCATCGTGTCCAACCATGGCGGAAGGCAACTGGATGCCGGGGAATCTACCATCGCGCCCCTTACGCGCATCGCCAAAAAGTACGGGGACCAGATCTGTGTGATGATGGACAGCGGGATGCGCTCGGGCCCCGATGTCGCCCGGACCCTGGCCAGCGGGGCGCAGTTCGCCTTTATGGGGCGTTCGTTTATGTACGGGGTGGCCGCCCTGGGCAAACAGGGGGGGCACCATACCATCTCCCTGCTCAAAACCCAGTTGCAACAGGTGATGGAACAACTGGGTTGTGAACAGGTAAGCGATTTCCCCAGGCACCTGGTGCGGTAACCCCCCACGAGCCCCGACTGCGATGAAAAACCCCTCTACCATGAAAAGCAATACCCCGGCCCTGTATGTACTTGTTTTAACGGCCCTGCTCCTGTGCGGTCCCAACCATGCGGTACAGGAGCCCCTGGCAGTCGCCGGGGGGGTGCAGATAAGGGAAGCCATGATCCCCATGGACGACGGTACCCTCCTGGCGGCCGACCTTTACATGCCCGCGGGGACAGGGGAAGAGGGGCCGTACCCCGTTGTACTGGAATACCTGCCCTACCGCAAAGACGAGGGCCGTACCCACCGTTTCCCCCTCTTCTCCTATTTTGTACGCAGGGGATATGTCGTCGCCCGGGTCGATATCCGCGGGACGGGCCGAAGCCAGGGGACCCTGGTAGACGGGGAGTACTCGGAACAGGAGCAACGGGACGGGGAACAGGTGATCGACTGGCTCGCCCGCCAGCCATTTTCCACCGGGAAGGTGGCCATGTTGGGGATCTCCTGGGGCGGTTTCAATGGCCTGCATATGGCCATGCGGCGCCCGCCTGCCCTGAAGACCGTGATCTCCCTGATGTCTACCGATGATATCTACCAGGATGACGTGCACTTCATTGATGGCATGATGCATATAGACGCCTATGAAATCGGGCAGGACCTGACCAATGCCCTGCCCGGGGCCCCGGATTTCACCATAGACGAGGCGTATTTCAGGGAACGTTTTGATACGCCCCCCTGGCTGCTGAAATACAAGCGACAACCCCTGGACGGCCCCTTCTGGGACCGGGCATCCCTGAATACCGACTACTCCCGCATCGATATCCCGCTCTTTGTGATTGGCGGTTGGTACGATGGCTACCGCGATTTTATCCCCCGGATCCTGCAGCATGCCGATGTGCCGGTAAAAGCCCTGCTGGGCCCCTGGAACCATATCTGGCCCAACCGGGCAGCCCCCGGCCCGGCCATAGAATGGCGTGAAATGGCGGTGCGCTGGCTGGACCACTGGCTGAAGGGCGAAGACACCGGCATGCTGGAAGAACCCAGCCTCTATGTCTACCAGCGCCATGGGCATCCCCCGGGGACGGACCTGGACCATATCCCCGGGCACTGGATAGCATCCGAAGGCTGGCCGGCCGCAAAGGACAGCCTGTGGTATCCCGGGAAGGAGCACCAACTGGCCCCCGCCCCAGAGGCTATTGAAATGGCCCTGGAGTATAAACCCACGCTGGGGGTAGAAGCCAGCGGGTCTGTCATGTGGTGGGGCGACTGGGCCCCGGACCAAAGCGCGGTGGATGCCCACAGCCTGGTGTATGATTCGCCACCCCTGGCAGACAGCCTGGCAATCCTGGGGATGCCAGTGGTGCAGTTGCAGGCCGCCGTAAACGCACCCGCGGCGCACTGGCTGGTGCGCCTCTCGGATGTGGCCCCGGACGGGAAGGTTACCCAGGTCACCGGGGCCGGGTTGAACGCCAGGCACCATAAGGGCGCGGACCGGCCCGGGGACGTGGTCCGGGATAGCGTTTATACGTTTGCCATTGAAATGCATGCCGCCTCCTGGACCTTCCGCCCGGGGCACCGGATCCGCCTGGCGGTGAACAACGCCCAGTGGCCCATGATATGGCCGACACCCTATCCCATGACCGCCCGGATTTCTTCTTCGGCAGCGGCCCCTTCCTTCCTGAAACTGCCCTTGTTGCCGCCTGCGGCCCAAAAAATGGGGACGCCGTTTCCCCTGCCGGTGGCAGACCCGGTATTGCCGGGCTACAGCGCCCTCTCTGCCGAAACTGGCTCGGGCTTTGCCGAGGTTAACGAGGTCCTAAGAGATGAGGAGTCCCAGACCAGCAGGGTGGTTGCCACCAATTCGGGGGGCGACCGCTATCCGTGGGGGACGGTGCGCTATGAAGAACACATTGCGCACAGCCTGAGCGACCCCCGGCCGGCGGAGGCCCGGGTAGCGAGCAGGTACAGCATTGTCGTAAACACCGGGGACCGGACCCTACGGTGGACCGGCCTGCTGGAGTTTTACAGCGATGAATACCATTATTACTATGATTATACCCGTATCCTCGAAAACGGGGAAGGGGAGGAACTGCGGCGGAAAAACTGGACCGAGCGCATCCCCAGGAGGTAGGCCGCCGCTACGATGGGTGCAGACCCCTTGCAATTTATCGCTGCCGGCAATACGTACGGAGCAGTACCGTCGCTCATACCAGGCCAGGCTGCGGTGTGGTATTGAGGGGCCCAGCCTTAAGTAGCAGCAAGGGGTTGCAAGTGGCCCGACCGTATGGCTCCCGCTTTACAGGAAACGCTGACAGTACGCCTTTGCATAGCGGGAAATTTTCTTAAGTAAGCACGATAGTATGTAAAAATGTAAGAAAAAACCATCAAAAAGGCGCATTAAAACGTACCAAATGTATGGGAATTATTACAGTTTGTGAACCCATGTATACCGTTCATACATATTGATATCATCTGTAAATCAACAAGTTGTATCTTTAATCTGTCACCCCAGACAGCCCCACAACGATGAGCAGCCCAGGTGAAATATCCGCATTCCTGCCCTTGAGCATTCAGAGCGAACCCACTTTTGTTTTAAGGTTCTCAAAAATTCTGAAAGCTTGTGAGTGTTCAAAAAGTTTAATGGTGGTACTCTATCTAATCGAAAACGAACATTTCCTGTACGGTAACAGGGCTTTTAGAGAATTCCTGGGGCGCAATTACAGGGAATTGCAAAAATCGGGCTGGGATTATTGGTTCGCTCAAATAGACCAGGCAGAGGTTTCCACCATCAAAGAAAGAATCTTCAGGTTTCTTACCAACCCTGACCCTGACGAGCCCATGATACTCAAATACCACCTGGATGATTGCCGCGGCAGGAGGATTTGTGTGGAACATGAAATCCTCATACACAAAATACGCGATTACTCCCTGGCCATAAATTACTTTTTTGATGTATCGGAGAAGGAACGAATAGAACATTGTTTCAGGTCCAAATCAGGCAATGGGGGCAAAGGTGGGCGAAAAACCCTGAAATACACCATATCTGCCAGGGAGAAGGAAGTATTGCGGCTCATCAGTGAGGGGTACTCCTCAAAACAAATTGCGAGCCGCCTGTATATAAGCAATCATACGGCGATATCCCACAGGAAGAACCTGATAGAAAAATTCCAGGTAAAAAATACGGCCCATCTTGTCAGGCGTGCCCTCGAGTTCTTCGTTCTTTAGCGCTACAACCATACTCCTTAAGCCACCCCATCAGCCCGCAGCGTATAAAATCCCCAAAAATGGGGATTGACTGTCCTTTGATAATAACAGACCTTTAATATCGAATATTCAGGTTGCTGGTGTCCATTGCACCACCGGCGAAACGCAGCTGGCCAATCATGTATTACCGGGCTGTCGGTCTATTGCCCAAAACTATCCCCATCGCCCCCTGAATACCACATTAGGCATGAGCAATCCTGAGGTAATGGTCAGGCAGCAGTGAATACTTCTTTCTTAAATCCTAAATAAAGTAAAGCGTTATGTCCAATTTTAAGTTAAATCTACCAACAGACATTCCCTGGGAGCGCATCTGTGTTACTGAGGATATGATTGATCGAACCGTATGTGATAAGCGTCTGCCGGCTAAATGGCAGACATCGATGGCGGTGTTTAAATACAGGCCGGAAGACGAGTACCAGCTTTTTCCGGATTATAACATCACTTATCTTAAGGTAACGGCGACCCTTACAGGATACCAGCCCCTGGACAGTGAAATCCAGGGAACCATTGATTGGAATGGTGTCGATGTCTCTACCATTCCCGGACTAACCGATTTGTTAAACTCCTATAATCCTTGCCATGGCGCTATTTTGCAGGTAGTGGTAGGCCCCCATGGCCATAAGAAGAATATCCCCTTGAAAGACTATCCGTTTTTTATGGATTTTGAACCTAAAAAGCGGGAATTGTATGAACTGGCCACGGATACCAAGGAAAAGCAATCGCGATCCATTGAGGCCTTGAATATCACGAAATCTGCCGGTTCTACCCAATCCCTTGAAATCCTGGATGTTGATATGGGGGGTGGCGGATTTGGTGCGCAGGCTTCCTATGCCGGTACAGGGGGAGGTTTTAGCTATTCCGCGCCCAACGGACAATGGGGAACCAAGCGCCTGAATGCTGATGAAAGCCTGTCATCCCGATCCTCGGATGTAGCCCAGGAGAAGCGTGAGAGCTATTCGTATTCAACACAGTTGTCCCAAATGTATCATTTGCTAGACAGCTATCATTTGGGGACCAACCGGGTGGTGTTCTTTGTTCAGCCAAGGCCCCACACTCTGGAAGAACCTTCGGGCTTTGTAAGGGGCCCCCGTCCGGTAGAAGGCATACAGGAGTTCTTCCTGGTGGTAGCCCAGCCAAAGGACCAGAAGGATTTTTGTGTATCCTTAAGGCTGGATACCAGCCACCTGACCAAGACCCCGATCCTGGATTTTGAACGAAAGACCGATGTCTCGGAACTGGCCTCCGCCTTTGCGCCTATCCCCACAAAACAAGATACCATGGGAAAACGGGAAAAATGGGGCGAAGCCTGTTTTATCAAGTGTTGGGACATGTATTACCAATGTTATCTGACGCATGATGCAGATGACAAAGTGTACAATGCACCCAGCGGGTTTGTTATTGAAGGATATTCCAACTTGATTAACGACAGTAATCATGGGAGTTCTAGCGTAAGCATATCACCATCCGGCACGTCGCTTACGATCCATGCCGAAGCCAATGGCAAAATATGCTATGAGGATACCTTTGGGTGCGTAGATTGCCCCGATGAATGGCAGAAGCGTTCCGGTAGCGCCAGGAGGCAGGTTGAGGTGAATCTCGTATCCACGACGCCCACCAAACAGGTGGGAGAAGAAGAAGTCCTGATGATCACTACCCGGGGGCTTTGTTGTTGCTCATCGCTCCTGGAAAAGTTTCCCATGAAAGAATTTGTGGTGGATATCAAACCCATCCCGGCCAACCTCAGCTTCTCCCGAAGCCTTATGGCCAACAAATCTTTTTCCAGGGGTGTCAACCCCATGGCAGAAGAGGGCAGGGTTTCCAAAAGCGAAAAATCATCCAGCTGCAAATGCCATGATTCCAAAGAAGAAGCGATGGCAGTCAGGTCAATGCAGCACGCACCTGCCTATAGTATCAGACAGGCCAATGAGTTAAGTGAGTACCTTAAGGTTGAGACCTTAAAAAGCCTTAATGACCCCACCGTGAAACTACAGAAGTTCGCGGAGACGGATTTTTTCGCCAAGCAGTTGGAATACAAAATCATTCAATTGAAGCAGGGCCGCGAAATTTTGAATACTTCCGTGGTTAAGGACATCCCCAGGGAAGCCCTTGCAAAACTCGAAAAACATTTTGGCAAGAGTGGCAAGGAAATTACCCGTCAGGACATGTTATCGCTGCGATCTACGGAATTAACCAGGATCACCGGGCTTAAAACCCAGCAGGTACAGCGTATTAAACTAAGTTCCATGGGGGTGAAATTCCAAAAATCAAAGGACGATAAGTAGCCTGATAGGGAGATACAACCAGGGTATTAAAGCGGTACACCATGAAAGTCGATTTATTTTTTGGGCCCGACAAATCACCTTTTGAGTTGACCTCCGGCGGCAGGGCCGTTGCTCTTGATGGATCTGTTCCTTTTCACGGGATCATCAGCCGGGGACTTTTAAAAGCGTGTTCGCGGTTGGGGTGGCAGCCAAGCTGGAACGAGCTGGCCCATAAGATGCACGCCCATGTCCCGGGTCCGGAAGATACCCGGCTGCAGCGACTCAGGCACCTGGCCAACAAATGCGGTGTCCTTTCATTTGAAGCGTCCACAACAATGGCCCTGACCTATATCATGCAACATGCCTTGGACAACAGGCAAGCGCCTGATACCATGGAGTTGTGGAACATAAAGGAAGGCCATACCTCGAGTGTCTGGAAGGTGGACATTACCTCAAGGGCCGGAAACCAGACGTTTGTCCTGAATGTTGCCAGGGACCGGGAAGCCGGGAAGGAATTATGGAGGACCTCCCGTAAGATGCAGCGTATCGGGAACAAAGTTGGGCATGTGGGTATGGCCGCGGTCCTGGATATGAAAAGGCTGAGATTGCCCGGTGCCCCCCATGATGTGGTCGTAACGCGAAACACATGGGTCCCCGACGCTTTTGAAATACATACCAGGAATACGGGAAATTCAAAGGAAGATGTGGAATTCCTTTTAGTGGAACGGTTTATAACCCGGCAAGATGCTCCCGCGGCCATCACGCAAATATATGGGAGGTGTTGTTCCGCTTCCGAGAAAACCAAGATTAGAAATGATATTGAGTTATTTATTAATACGGCAACGACGTCTTCCAAAGAACCGGTCGCAATTAGTTTAAATGACGGGGATGTGGTTTGGAACGGCCAGGAGGCCATAGTGGTTGCCATAAACTGAATGTAACATGCCCGGACCTTATAGCGGAGTACTAAACGATGGGATCAATTCCTTTACTTACGACGGGAAGCAATACAAAAGCGGGGAGGCTTTCGGGCCTTTTACGTCCTGCGAAGCCAAGGCTTTTATCAACGAATTGTCTCAGGCCAACCAGGACAAGGGTTTTGCGGCCAACCATAGGAGGGTCATCGATCAGATCAACAGTGAATGCCCCGCTACGGCCAGCAATGCCCAGCCCGTCAATGCCCCCCAGGGGGCACCTGTGGAGGAGAACCCCCCCGGCGGGGTAGACAACCCAGATCTACAGGCGGCCCCAAACCCACCGGTATCCGCGAACTTCTCGGAGACACCAGATCCATCAACGCCCCCTTCGCCTCCGCAGGGTGAAGAACCTCATGAACCACCGGCCGGACAGGAAGATCCCGTAAACAACCGGGATGTACCCCATGAACAGACCAATGGCGGTGATCCGGTAGACCTGTTCAACGGGGCGTTTTACCTGGAAGAAACCGATATTTCTATTGGTAATACCATTTTGCCCATGGCTTTTATCCGGTTCTACAGGAGTGGAAGTCCGGCATATGGGCCTTTCGGATGGAACTGGGACCATAACTTCAACCTCTACCTGCGGGAGCTCACCAATGGCAATGTCGCGCTTTGGCGGAACCTCAATGAAATTACCTTCACATTCAACGGGGCGACATTTGAGCCCCCGAGCGGCAATTTTGAGGTGTTGGAACGATTGGCAGCACCGGCACCCATATACGAAATTAAAGGCAAGGGGGGTAGCCTGATGCATTTTGAGCGCCCTCCGGGGTGGCTGCACGCAGAGCGTATCCCATTGTTGTGGATAAAAGATGCCGCCGGCAACCAAATTGCATTTAGCTATGGCCCCGATGACCACCTGCTGGAAGTACGGGATGATGATGATCGTTTTTTCCGGTTTGCCTATGACCAATGCCAGTTGCTGATCTCGGTAGAGGACCATACGGGACGCACGGTCGCCTATGCGCACGACGAAGAAACCCAGCAGCTGACCTGTGTCTCCCTGCCGGCCATTGAAGAACACCCCGACGGTATCAAAAGGGAGTACCACTATGAAGTACCCTGGGCGCTCCCGGAGCTACGGCACAATATAGTGCGGGTAACCGACGGGGCGGGGAACACCTTCCTGGAAAACACCTACGAACAGGACCCGGCCAGTGCGCGTTATGCACGGGTTATCGAACAACTTTACGGGGGATACCTGTACCAATATGACTATACCCTTTTGCAATATGTCCCCCGAGACCCTGTTTACATGAACCTTCCGGCCCAACGGGTGGAAGTGATGAACCCTGATTTTGGCCTTGAAACCTATACGTTTAACTACAGGGGGGAACTACTTGACCGGCGGTACCGCCTCATCAAGGACAAATCCTTCAGGATGGTGGTGTGGATGTATGGGTATGACGACCAGGGCAATCTCACAAAAACCGTCCGGCCGGATGGTAGCGAGGAACTCCAGGTGTATGATAACAGCCACGCCGACCCACGCATGCGGGGTAATTTGCTGAGGCGGGAATTAACCGCCGCATCGGGATTTCCGGCACCCAGTAGGATTATATGGAGGGGAACCTACGAAGCCGTTACCCAACAGCTCAAGGAAGAGAAAAATGAATCCGGTGCAACCACCCGGTACCTGTATGACTTTGATGTAACCCCTGCCAACCCGGCAAATTCCGGAAAACTCATCAAGGTAATCCACCCGGATGTCACCCTGCCCGACGGCAGCCTGCAACAATCCCAAACCCTATATGAATACAATGCCAAAGGTCAGCTCACGGCCACAGTACTGCCCGATGGTATCCGCCATGAATGGCACTATGGCAACCTGGCAGAAGCCAAAAGCCGGGTCATTAAAAGGCGCTATGACACCGCCACGCTGCAAATTGAAAACCAGGTAGCCTATGACGCCTGGGGAAATATCAGGGAACAGGTAGACGGCAACGGGCATAGTACGGAATACGTGTTCAATGCGCTTGGCTTGCAACAGGCAATCATTCATCCCCCGGTAAACGGGCAACAGGCGTTTTACCACATATATTATAATTCCGATAGAAAGCCCGTAAGATATGAAAACCCCATAGGGTCGCTTACCGACCCGGAACTCGCGGATCCATTTATCGTAACCCGGACGGGACGCGATGTACTGGGGTATCCGGTAACCTATGAGCAGGCCGCGAATACCAGCGAAAGGCGCACCTTTAAACGCTGCAATGATTACCGGGGCAACCCAACCGAGATTGCCTACCCGGACGGTACAATACTAAAAATGGAGATGGACGAAAGGGGTTTGCCTTTGACCGAAACCCTCAAGGGAGCCGATGGTGCGAGCATGCGATCCAAAAAAACCTATGACAGGGCCGGCAAGCTGGTGCGGGAGACCGATGTTTTTGGACAGACCACCCTTTACGAATACGACGGCTTTTCCAGGGTGAGTAAAATCACCCTGGCCAACGGCACCGAAGTACGCCAGGCCTGGCTTGAGAACGACCTTTTGGCATCCCAGGAGTATAGCGGGAAGGACAGGCTGGGTACGATCCGCCAATTGGCGCTGAATTTTTTCGAATACGACGAAAAGAACCGGAAGGTGCGGGAAATCAACAAGGTGTTCACCGACGACCCTTCTGCGGCCGTCCTCAGGACTACCACCTTCTTTTTTGATGCCATGGACCGGGTGCAAAGGAAAATACATCCGGCAGGGGGCGTAACCTCCTATACCTATGACGGCATGGGAAGGGTCATCGAGGAAGAAGATCCGGCGGGGAACCTAGAAGCTATGCAATATGACCCGAACGGGAACCTGCTGGTGAAGGATAGCAAGCATGTCAATCCCGACGGCACCCTAAGCACTATTACGAAGCGATACGAATACGATCCCAGAAACCGCCGCATCGCGCTGATCGAACCCGATGGATCGCGCATCACCAGCGAGTATGACGACAGGAACCTGCTCGTGCGGCAAACCGACCGGGCCCTCAGGGAGACCCTGAGGACGTACAATTCCTATAGTAAAAAGACGGGCGAAGTATGGGACCCGACCGGGTTGGCCATTCAGCACCAGTGGGAATTTGACAGTATGCAGCGCCTTCTGAAATACACGGATCCCCAGGGCCAGGTATCTTCATATGCCTATGACACCCTGGGAAGGACACGGTTGATTACCTACCCCGGAGGATTCACAACAGAAAAAACCTTTAATGACAGCAACCAGATCATAGGGGAGGCCTTGAGTAGTGGCACCCGGTTTGAATACCGCTATGACAGTGCCAACCGGCTTGTCCAACTGAAAAACCCCCTGCATCCCGTACCCCTGAAGAAAGTGGAGGACCACCTGTTTGAATACGATGGCCTTAACCGCCTTACGAAGGCGACCTGCGGGACCCTGGTTGCCGAAAGGGATTATGACAGTTTAAACCGCTTAATTTCTGAATCCAATCATGGTTTTGAGCTCAGGGCGGTGTACGATGATGCTACAGGTACCGTACAAAAGATCTGGCCGGATGGGCGAACCGAAACATGGGAACACAACGCGAATGAAACCCTGGAGCGTATTCGTGAAACCACCCATAGTGCCATGGGAGGTGGGATTACGCAACTTGCAGCTTTTAAAACCAGCGGGAAGGGTATGATTGCCGAGGCCTCTATGGCCGGCGGCCTGACACTGACGAACAACTTTGATGACAGGAAACGGATCACCGAACTGGCATATCAAAGCCCCTCGGGGTTACAACAACATATACAGTACAGGTACAACAGAACCGATAGGAAGCAGGTTGAAGCCATACAAGGGGCAGCCAGTTCCCTGTATTATTTTGAATATGACCAAAAATACCGCCTGGCCCTGGCCAAAGACGGCTTTTCAGCGGTCATCCCCCCTGCAGCGACACAACCGCAACACGACCTTGCGATCAGCGCGATTGGGGCGGCATCCGGGGGCGCTGCAAGGACAGCATCCTTCAATTATAACAATTCGGATGCCCGCCTCCTGCACAATGACTCCCTGGGGGGTGTAAAAAACTATACCTATACGCCGGGGCACAGGATGCAATCAGACGGTTCCAACCTGTTTTCCTATCAGGTAGATGGTACCCTCCAAACAGACGGGGTTCGCAACTATGAATGCGACGCGCTGGGACGCATCGTGGCGATTGCAATGGGCGGAAGTTCGCTGGCCACGATTGCCTATGATGCATTAGGCCGGCCAGGCATCCTGCAAGAAACTGGGCAACCTGTACGGTCTTTCAATTACTTTGGCGGATTTGTCGAACAGGAAAACACCAATGGGATACCCACAAGGCATATCACGGTACAACCGGTCACCGGTGTCCCCATTGCCTACCACGACCAGGGGGTTACAAGGTACCCCCTGTTTGATACCAGGTTCAATCTTATTGCCCTTGCCGATAGTGCGGGCCAATTGCTGGAGACCTACCGTTACAGGCCCTTTGGGGAACCGGGTATCCAGGATGCGAACGGCAATGCGTTGGCGCAATCTGGTTTCGGGGTTGCACCGGTGTTTGGCGGGCAGCGCTATGTAGCTTCCAGCGGGCATTACCTTTCCAAAAAAAGGTGGATGGACCCCCTGAATGGGGTATATCTTTCAATGGACCCCAAAGGGTATGTAGATGCGCCCTCACTCTATGTGTATGCCGCACAAGACCCTGTAAACAACATAGACCCCAATGGGGAAGTGGTCCCGTTTATTATCGCGGCATTCGTCATTGGAGGGGCGTTGGCAGGGGCAGGCTACAGCGCGTATGATGCCTACCACAACCCCAACCGATATGAGGGGTGGCAGGGAAGCCTGCGCGTCCTTGGCAATGTATTTGGCGGAGCCGCCATCGGCGGGGTGGCTATTATAGGTGGCGAGGCCATCCTGGCGGTGGGAGGTACCGGACTGTTCGCCACCGGGGCATCCACCACCACCCTGACGGCAAGCCAGGCGTTTGTACTGTATGGGTCTAGCAGCGTGGTTTCAGGCGGGGTCCTCCGTGGCGGATTTAACCAGTTGTTTCCGGAATATGTAGATCCTGTTTCGGCCCGTTCCGTTACCATAGATTTTGTGGCCGGGGGGGCCATTGGCACCGGTCTGAGGGCCGTCACCAACTATGTTACAAGCCCCGGGTTTGGCACGTTCCCTGGCGTCCCTGCGGGGTCCGGGAAATTTGCGCAATGGTTCCGGTTTGGGGCGGATGCAGGCGGTGAAGAAGTGATTACCGGCAGTTTGGGGGCCTATCCCGGTAGAATAGGCCAATGGCTTGACAAAATAGGCATCCGGCAGGGATATCAGTCGACGGTCAATAATTTCGATGCGGGCGGGAATATCTTCGCCAGGGTAGACACCGGCGCCCACGAGGGCTTCCACGCCCTGGTGTCACGCTACCAGCCCACCTTTAAAAACCTGTCTTC
>MRWG01000964.1_pt1 | contig 22337 bp, 20 predicted proteins | sample 1013341 | NCBI WGS metagenome assembly MRWG01 (sample SAMN06117577, study PRJNA244670) | biofilm metagenome | biome: Water; feature: Cathode Biofilm; material: Biofilm; isolation source: microbial consortium enriched at the cathode of a solar microbial fuel cell | place: USA: District of Columbia ... | reverse complement strand
GCTCTTCGATCCGGATGCAGAAGGCGCCCGTTTCCGCGCGATGACGCAGCCGGAAGGGTTGCTCGGCCAGTTGCGTCCGTATCAACTCAATGGTCTTTCGTGGCTGGCGTTTCTGGATGAGCTTCGATTGGGCGCGTGCCTCGCTGACGACATGGGCCTCGGCAAGACCGTGCAGCTTCTGGCGCTGGTGCAGGCGGAGCGAGAACGGCTCGGCCCCGATGAAAGCGTCGGCCCGACGCTGGTCGTGGCGCCGCTTTCGGTGATCGCCAACTGGCGACGTGAAGCGAATCGATTCACCCCTGACCTTCGCGTGATGATCCACCACGGCCCGGAGCGATTGGCGGACGACGCCTTCGTCGAGCGCGCCGAATCGGTGAATATCGTCATCACGACGTTTGCGCTTGCCAATCGTGACGTGGACACATTGTCGCGCGTGCATTGGCGACGCGTCGTGCTCGATGAAGCGCAGAACGTGAAGAACCCGACCGCGAAGCAGACCAAGGCCATCATGCGGCTGCCGGCGAGTCGCCGCATTGCGCTGACGGGCACGCCGGTCGAAAATCGACTGAGCGAACTCTGGTCGATCATGAATTTCTGCAACGAGGGTTATCTCGGCTCGCTCGGCGAGTTTCGCCGTCGCTTCGCGGCGCCCATTGAGCGTCGGCACAATCGAAGCCGTGCCGAGCAGCTTCGCAGTCTGACGCGGCCATTTATTCTTCGACGTTTGAAGAGTGATCCGGCCGTCGCGGCGGACCTGCCCGAGAAGATCGAGAACAAGGTGTACTCACACCTGACGCCGGAGCAGGCGGCGCTCTACGAAGACGCGGTCAATGGCATGCTCGGCGAAGTTGATCGCGCCGAAGGCATGCGCCGGCGCGGCATCGTGCTGGCGACGCTCATCAAGCTGAAGCAGATCTGCAACCATCCCGCGCAGGCGCTTGGCGAATCAATCGAAGGCCCGAATGCGCTGGCGCCGCGACGCAGCGGCAAGACGCTCCGTTTGATTGAGATGCTGGAGGAAGTGCTCGCTGAAGATCAGCAGGCGCTCGTGTTCACGCAGTTCAGGCAGATGGGCAAGCTGCTCGCATCCATGCTTCGCAAGAGCCTGGATCGTGATGTGCTGTTCCTGCACGGCGGCACTTCGCAGAGTGAGCGGCAACGAATGATCGATCAGTTCCAGTCGGCCGATGGAACCGCGCCGATTTTCTTGCTGTCTCTGAAAGCCGGTGGATTTGGTCTCAACCTCACCGCGGCCAGTCACGTGTTTCACTTCGATCGCTGGTGGAATCCGGCGGTGGAAAACCAGGCGACGGATCGTGCGCACCGAATCGGTCAGACCCGAACCGTTCATGTGCACAAGTTCATCGTGGCCGGAACGCTGGAAGAGCGCATCGACCAGATGATCGAAGAGAAGAGCGATCTGGCGGATCGAATCATCGGCTCGGGTGAGCGCGGCTTGACCGAACTCTCAACAGACCGCCTGCGCGACCTGCTGACGCTCCGGTCCGATGCGGTCGAGGATGAACCGCTTGAAGCCGAACCGGCGTTGGTGGAGGGATAAACACGACCATGGCGTTTGATCCTCGACAACCTCGGCCGCGAGCCCAACGCGAACAACCTCGACGCGTTGTGGGGGGCGTGAAGCTCCTCAAATTGGAGCCGGATGAGCGCCACTGGGCGGCACAGCGATGGCTGCGCCTGCTGGACGATGTGCCCGACGGCGATGTGGTCCTGGCGGGCATGGAATACGCCCAGCTTGGCCAGACCCGGAGCATGGAAGTCCTGATCGGTTCGATCGAAGGGCTCGTGCAAGGGCGCCGGCAGCGCGCCTATCGCGTGCGGCTCGATCTCCCTCCGATTTCGCCATCTGAGTGGGACGAAGTCGCTGATTCGATCATCGAGGAATCTGCGTTGGCCGCGCCGCTGCTGACCGGGCAGTTGCCTCGGAATATCGAAGACGTCTTTACAAACCCCGATGCGCCGCTCTTTCCATCGAGCGTGCTCCAGTTTCGACCGTCATGCGGATGCCCTGAGGTCCAGGATGGCGAATGGTGCAAGCACGCGGTCTGTGCCCTTCGGGTTGTCGCGGACCGGCTGCATGAGCAGCCGCTGCTGATCTTCCGAATGCGTGGCCAGAACGTGGGCGACTTGCTCGAGCGGCTTCGACGCCGGCGGGCGGCTCAAGGGTCGGCTCTTGGAGTGTCGCCCGCGTACGCGCCGCGGATCAATCTCCCGGCGGAGTCGATTCCGGGGTCGCTGGAGGAATCCGTCGATCAGTTCTGGAAGGGCGACCCTGCCGCAGCTGCTCGGGTGGACACCTCAGCCCAGAAACCGGAGCCGACCCACGCGCTGCTTCGGCGATTGGGGCCATCAACGTTCCTGGAGGCCAAGTTTCCGCTCGTTGGTCTCCTGGCGAGCTGCTACGACGAGATCGCGGCCCGCGTGGAGCAATCCCTGCTTGGCGATGAGACGTCGGACTCGATCGACGTCTCGGATGACCTGTCAGATTGACCAATCGGCGGGCTTTTCTACACTGTTCCGTCCTGCTCTCAATGTGTGAGCACCTCGACCCGGATTGATTCGGGTGGAGAGGGGTCCTCCCATCGCGGCTGATGGAGGGTCCGGCTCCCGGGAGCACCGCCGCGGCCTCGCCAAACCTCACCTTCGCCAACTCGGCGAATCAGGGGTGAACGCGGACCGCGTGACGCTGGTTCGAGTTCACGCCGCGAGTCGCGATCTTTTGCGCTCGCCACAGGTTGGAGGTTTCTTCGCCGAGGTCGTTGGCCCGTGGTGTAACGGTAGCACACCGGCTTTTGGTGCCGTTGGTCCAGGTTCGAATCCTGGCGGGCTAGTTCGATGTGTTCGCGCCCCATTGGCCGTGCGAGCAACTGATCGATCGCGTTCGGAACATTGTCGTCATGGATCAATCTCTCGTCGCCATCATTCTCGCCGCGGGCAAAGGCACGCGCATGGAAAGCGACCTTCCAAAGGTCGTCCATGAAGTCGCTGATGCGCCCATGGTCGAGTGGGTGGCGCGAGCCTGCCGCGACGCCGGATGCGGACGAATCATCATCGTCGTCGGACATCGGCAGGAACTCGTTCGAGCCATCTTCGATGGCGACGACGATGTCGAATTCGTGGTGCAGGATGAGCAACTCGGCACAGGGCACGCCGTGCAGTGCGCTGAAGACACGCTCAAGGGTTTCGATGGCGACGTCATTGTGCTCGCTGGCGATGGACCGCTCGTTCGCGCTGAGGCGCTGCGAGGTTTGGTAGAGCACCACAGACGTGTTGACGGCAGCGCGACGCTCGCCACGGCCATCGTCGATGATCCGGCGGGCTACGGTCGAATTCTCCGAAACGACGCAGGCGTCTTCACCGGCATCGTCGAAGAAAAAGAAGCGACGGATGCGCAGCGGTCTGTTCAGGAGATCAATCCGAGTGTGTACTGCTTTAAGGCGGACGAGCTCTTCCAGGCGCTGAGCGCTGTGAATCGCAGCGAGACGTCGGGCGAGTACTACCTCACGGATGTGCCGGCATTGCTCGCTCAGGGCGGTCGCCGAATTGACGCGGTGAACTCATTGCAGCCGGACGAGGCGTTGTCCATCAACACGCCCGCTCAGCTGGCTGAGGTTGACCGAATTCTTCGAGCGCGTCTGGCGCCGACGGGAGGGGCATAAGCACACATGGCTCGGAGCGATGCCAACAGCCTGAAGATCTTCGCCGGTCGGCGACACATCGACCTGACGCAGCGCATCTGCAAGCGTCTTGATCTTTCGATGGGCCAGGCGGCGACGAGTGAGTTCCCCGATGGCGAACTCATGGTCAAGACGGATGAGGATGTGCGAGGCCGCGACTGCTACGTCGTGTTGTCCACCTGCCAGCCCGTCAATGACAACCTGATGGAATTGCTCATCTTCCTCGATTGCTTGAAGCGCGCCAGCGCCGCGCGGGTGACCGCGGTTATTCCGTACTTCGGGTACGCGAGACAGGATCGAAAAGATGAAGGCCGCACGCCGATCACGGCGAAGCTGGTGGCCAACCTCATCACCACAGCGCAGTGTGACCGCGTGCTCGCGCTGGACCTGCACGCGGCCCAGATTCAGGGGTTCTTCGACATCCTGGTGGACCACCTGTCGGCGACGCCGGTGTTCATCGAATATTTCCAGAGCATTCGCGAAGAATTGGGCGACCTGGTCGTGGTCAGCCCGGACGTCGGCAACGTCAAGATCGCAACGATGTACGCCGGGCTCCTGGATGGAGACATCGCCATCGTTGATAAGCGGCGCGTGTCGGGCTCTGAAGTGAAATCCAGCAATCTCGTCGGCGATGTGTCGGGCAAGACCGTGCTGATGATGGATGACATGATCTCGACGGCGGGCACGATTTGCGAAGCCGCCCGCGTGGTCATGGACAAGGGCGCCAAGCAGGTCATCGCGGCGGCGACGCACCCGGTGCTGGTCGGCCTCGCGATGGAGCGGCTGGCTGAGAGTCCGATCAGCCGCGTCGTGGTCACCAACACGATTCCGGCGAACGGGCGCTTCGCGCCAATTTCAGACAAGATCGTTGAATTGTGCGTCGGCCCGTTGCTGGGCGACGCGATCCACCGCATTCACCACAACCTGTCCGTCAGCGCGCTGTTTCGCGGCGGGTCAGGCACGAAACGTTGAAACGAGGGTGGCGCGAATCGCCATCCCGGTCAGATCAGAAGGACGATGCATCCATGAGTCAGACACACGAATTGTCCGCGGAGACACGCGAGGCCGTTGGGACCCGCAACTGCAAACGTCTTCGCGAAGAAGGCAAGCTGCCGGCCGTGCTGTACGGCCACAAGCTGGGCACGGCGCACATCGCGCTTGACGCAAAAGAAGCAATTTCGCACTTTGAGGCTGGCGAGAAAGTCTTCGAGCTCAAGCTTGAAGGCAAGTCAGAGACGGCGCTGCTCAAGGATCTGGCGTACGACTACCTCGGTCGCCGCATCATTCACGTGGACTTCGAGCGCGTTGATCTCGACGAGAAGGTCACGGTGAACATTCCGATCCACCTCAAGGGCGACGCCAAGGGCCTGCGAGCCGCCGGCGCGCTCATGATTCACCCGGCGAACGACATCGAGATCGAATGCCGCGTGCGCGACATGGAAGACTCGTTCGATGTGGATGTCAGCCACCTTGAGGTCGGCGACTCACTGCATGCGGGCGAATTGAAGTTGCCCGACTCGTGGGAGCTCAAGTCCGATCCGGAAACGGTCCTCGCCGCCATCCTGGTCAAGCAGGAAGAGGCTGAAGGCGAAGAGGTCGAAGTCGAGGCTGGCGACGGCGAGCCGGAAGTCATCGCTGAGAAGAAGGATGACGCCGAAGCGGGTGAGTCCAAGGAGTGAAGCTGATCGTGGGTTTAGGCAATCCCGGCGCCGAATACGAACGCACGCGGCACAACGCGGGGTTCATGGCTGTCGATCGACTGATCGACCGTCATGCGCCGGGCGCGGTCGCGCGGAGTCGGTTCCACGCGGCGACGTATGACGTCTCGATTCGTCGAGGCGGCGCTGAGACGCGCGCGTTGCTGCTCAAGCCCACGACCTACATGAATCGCTCGGGACTGACCGTTGCGGAGGTCACGCGGTTCTACAAGGTGCTTCCCGCTGAAGACCTGTTGGTCCTGGTGGATGACATCGCGCTTCCCGTCGGCGCCATTCGCATTCGGGCCAAGGGCGGCGCCGGCGGTCACAACGGACTCGCGGATATTCAGCAGAAGCTCGGCGGTGTGGACTATCCGCGCCTGCGCATCGGCGTTGGCGACAAGGGCCGCCAGGCGCAGCGGGATTACGTGCTGGGGCGATTCGCGCCGGACCAGCTCGACGGATTGAACAGTTCGCTGGACAAGGCAGCGGACGCGGCGGAGGCGTGGGCTTTCGACGGCGTCGTCGCTGCGATGAATGAATTCAACGCCGCGGACGACGCTCGCTCGTCTGACGCCGGCGGCACACAAGACATGACGCGAAGCGCGGCGACGCCCGCTTCGTCAGAGGATTTCAAGAAGGAACCATCATGAAAGAGAATCGAAAGCATTTCTATGAGGCCATGTTCCTGCTGCGTCAGTCAGCGGCGGCGGACCTCGGCAGCGCCGTGGAGCACATCCGCGAAACGCTCGAGCGGGCCGAAGGCGAGATCGTCGCCATGAAGAAGTGGGACGAGCGCCGTCTCGCGTTTGAAATCAAAAAGCAGAAGCGCGGCACGTACATTCTCGTGTACGTCTCGATCCCGTCGTCGCAAATGGCGTCGCTCGAGCGGGCGCTGAATCTCTCGGAGGTCGTCCTTCGCTGGATGCTCGTCCGTGCGGACCACCTGTCCGTGGATGAGATGAAGGCTGCGGACGCCCAGCAGGAGCTGGCGGACGAGATCAAGCTTCGCGATGAGCGGGCCCGCGAGCGTGAGGACTCGGAGTCATCCAGTGCGACGCAGGCCGCCGGCGCGGAGGCGTGACGCAGCCCTGACGGCGCCCTACCATTACCCGAACGAAACGCCACTCCGGCAAGCGAGGTCAAACATGGCAGGCAGCTTCAACAAAGTGTTTCTGATGGGCAATCTCACGCGCGACATCGAGCTTCGCCATCTCAATGGCGACAACGCGGTCGCCAACATCGGGCTTGCGGTCAATCGCCGCTTTCGAACGCGTGATGGCGAGAACCGCGAAGAGACGACCTTCGTGGACTGTGAGGCCTGGGGCCGCACGGCTGAGACGATGAGCAAGTTCCTCTCGAAGGGGCGCCCTGTGTTCCTTGAGGGGCGTCTCAAGCTTGACCAGTGGCAGGACAAGGACGGCGGCAACCGCTCCAAGCTCAAGGTCGTGATTGATAATTTCCAGTTTGTGGACGGCCCCGGCGAAGGCGGCGGGGGGCGTTCAGGCGGCGGCGGACGCGCCCAGGCGCCGGCGGCGGGGGACTCTGGCGGCTATCAACCGCTGGACGAAGACGACATTCCCTTCTAACCTGCTCGGCTCGGCATCGGGGCGGATGACGCCAATCGCCGACCTGACACTGATTTGCAGAGGACGAGACTCATGCCCAGCACGCTTGAGCTGCTGCTCACCGAAAACGTTGACAACCTTGGCATTGTGGGCGATGTGGTCCGCGTTCGCTCCGGTTACGCGCGAAACTATCTGCTGCCTCGTGGTCTCTGCATGGCGCCCAGCGAGGAGGCGATTAAGTCGCTTGCCGCCAAGCGCGCTGAGGCCGAGAAGCAGCGCCTTCGCCAACAGGAGATGCGATCCGAGATGGTCGAGAAGCTTGAAGGCTTCGAAGTGCATCTCGAACGATCCTGCAACGATCAGGGCCTGCTCTATGGCTCGGTCACGCAGAAGGACATCGCCGATGCGCTCGACGAACAGGGCTTTTCCGTTCGCGCTCGCGACGTTCGTCTCGCGCAGACCATCAAGCGACTCGACACGTATGACGTGCTCGTGAAGTTTGACGCTGAATTGTCCGCGAACATCAAGGTCTGGGTCATTCCCGACCGCGAGCTCGAATCCGAGGATGATGAGCGCGAGGAAATGGAATTCGACAATGAGGGCAACCTCATCGAGAAGCCCAAGAGCGAGCCCGCTGCTGCAAAGGAATCTGAAGAGGCAGCGGCGAGTGAATCGCCCGCGGCCTGATCGCGACAAATTCAGCAACAACGTGTTGCACAATAAAGAAACACCGGGCGCCTCAGCGACGCCCGGTGTTTTTCGTGTGTGATTTCGATCGGGATTGAATCAGCGGCTTCGCACCAGCGGCAGCGGCGGATCAAGCACGATCTTCTCGCGATTCCCGAGATTGAATGATCGGATCTGAACCTGCAGGCTGGGCGTGAAGAGCAGCTTCAGCGATTGGTCGGAGCGGCTGCGGCTGAGCCGCGGGATCTCCGCCATGCTTCGGATGGGATTGCCAGGCGTGAATCGAACTTCGAACTTGGATTGATCGCGGTAGATGTACCCGACCGCGAAGTACTGTTGTCCGATCGTGTCGCGGAGGTTCGGCGTCGCGACGCCCTCAGCGGTGTCGAGCGACTGACCAAGGATCGACATGCGGCTCGGACCGCTGACATCGACCTGCACGATCGTCGTGCCGGCGGGAGGCACAAATTGATCGACGCGAAGCTGGTTCGGAATGTTCTGACCGGCGACGCTGGCGTCCAACGTGGTTGAGCCGCCAGTGATCTTGTTCTCATCATCGAGTTCGAGGCCGCCGCGATTCTGCTTGTTGAAGGGGAAGCCGAGTGATGAGGTTTCTCGGATTTCACGCAGCGATTCACGGTCGCTGGACACGGTCTGCGGCCCAGTGGATTCGCCGCCGACGACCGTCGGCGCTGCGACGCTCTGCGCCTGAAGACCGACGATCTGACCGGATTGCACGAGCGAGTCGCGCTCATCCACTGTCAGCCCTTCATTGCTGATCGCCACATTGCCGACGGGGAATCGGATGTTCTTGACGAGCAGGTCCATGGGTGTGCTGTTGGGGGGCGTGATGAACTCAAACGCCATCTTGGCCTGGGCGGCGCCGCCGACCGTCGCGGCGTACACATCCGGCCCGTCAAAGCGATATCGATTGACCTGAAGCGTTGAACCGCTGGCGCGAGTGACGAATGCAATCGGGCCAAGGCTCATGGCGCCGCTTTCCGGCGTGTCAACGACCAGTCGAATCTGTGACGGACCAATGACTGTCTGGCCCTTCTTTTCTTTGGCGCCGGCATTGAATTCGACCACAAAGCCCACAAGTTGAGAGCCGGGCGCCGGCGATGAGCCATCGGGCAGAACCACGTTCTGCGGCAGGGGGTCGCCAGACGCCGTCAACACAAACGAATCTGAGAGCAGCTCTCGAGGCGAATCCGCGGTGACGGTGTATCGCGACAAGACATTGACATCATCCGGCGACAGCGTCGTGCGACTGCGGTCTTCGTAGGTGACGCGCAGAAGACCAGCCTGTTGATGCACATTGGGCAATCGCTCCGCCAGCGGCGTGGCGGAAGCCAACGAGCCGGCGCTCATTAACTCATACGCTCGCGTGGTCAGCATGTCTGCGGGCACCCACAAGTTGGCGCCGGAGCGAGCGTCCACAGCGCCAGTGGAGGGGTCCCACGCGACGGGCTGGTAGCCCATGAACCCTGCAGGCAGTCGCAGGAATCCGATCGAAATCACGAGTATGCCCGCCGTCAACACGCCGGACACGCCGCCAAAGATTGCGCCGCCGATGAAGTTTGCTGAATCGTCGAAATCGAGATTCTGCGGAACGAATTTGTTGGTCAGAACGCGCAGAATCGCGAGCGTCACCACAAAGGGCCCAAGCAGGCCGATCGTCCAGGCGATGTCCTCCTTCACGCCGAGCAGCACCATGTACGTCAGCGGCTCCCACACCGCGAAGGCGACGGCGCCGGCGATAAGCACGCACACAAAGTGAATCAGTGCGGAGAACAATCCCTGCCCTGCCCAGAAATAGGCGAGGCCAAGAATGATCAGGATGACGGCGATGTTCATGATCGGCATAAGAGTCAAGCCTCTCTCGATGCGTGTCGCTCAGGCGAGCGATGAATTAGCTGGACGTCGCGGCGGGTTTGGCCGGCGCTTTCTGAGCGGGCTTTCGTTGAGCGCTGGCTGTGAGGCGAGCCACTTCCTCGACGCTGGTGACGCCTGAGATCGCCTTGCGAATGGCGGATTCCTGAATCGACGGGAGTCGTTTCTTCTGCAGGGCGCCTCGAAGTCCGGCCAGATCCTGCGCGGCGATGAGCGCCCGCTCCTCGCGGCCGATCTGGAAGACTTCGAAGACACCTTCCTGTCCGTAGTAGCCGGTGCCCTGGCACATCGGGCAGGTTTCGGGCTTATTACGAATCAACACCTGGCCGCCCTTGCGATACAGCTTGTTGACCGTGCCCGGCTTGACGCCCAGTTTCTTGAGCATCTCGGGCGTCGGCTGATACTCGACGCGGCAATTCTGGCACAACTTGCGAACGAGCTTTTGTGAGACCACACCGTGCAGGCACGTGCCCGCGGCTTTGGCGTCGTTGACGGCCTTGATAAACGCCTGGATCGCCATCAGCGAATTCTCAGCCCGAAGACCGACATAGACGCGAGTGCGCTCCTGATCGGCGCGCGTCACTTCCTGAGCGGTTTGGGCGTCGGGAAGCTCGGCCACGGCGAGCACGTCCGGATCGCGGCGGAGAATCGAGCGAACGGTCGTCGAATACTCGGCGCCGTCTTCCAGCGGATCGAACTTGTTGTGGCGCACACCCTCGATCATGCCGATCGGCTCAAGCTCGATCGTCTGCACGTTGGTCGTGTACGCGTCATGCGAACGAAGGATGGCGTACATCGTCGTCGTGCGGCCGCCGAATGGCGGGGCGCCGAGCAGCACGGTGCCGCTGCCTTCATCGATCATGCCCTTGAGCTCTTCAAGCTGATCGGGCAAGAGGCCGAGCTCTTCGAGGTTGAGCTTGATCTGGCCTTCAGGATCGAACTGGCCACGAAGCATGAGGCCGCCCGAGGCGCCGCTGGTCGTGATGCGAAGCGGAACCTGCCCGCCGGCGCGCTCGACCGCGAAATCGCCTTGCTGCTTTCGTCGGAGGTCTTTGACGTCCAGGCCCGCCGCGCTCTTGTAGAAGTTGATCAGCTCGATCGCTTCCTTTTGCGCGAATTGCTTGCCTGCCTGCGGCACGCCGTCCACGGTGTAAACAACGCCATAGCTCTGTTTGTCCACGGGGCGAATTTCAAATCGGCTGGCGCGCCCGTCCATTGCGTCGATCAGGATCGACTCAGCGGCGATGCGAATTTCATACTCCGGCGCTTCCTTGGCCGGCGCGGGGAGAAGGCCCTTGGGCCCGCGAATGCCAAGCTCGACGTTCTTGGCGACCTTCGCCGCTTTCCGCTGTTCGGCGCGCTCCTTCATCGCGGCCAGGTCGAACGACCACTTGTGGTGTTCGGGCACGCGGTCATCCTGATTGCGCAGGAAGGCGTAGATGCCCAGATCCGCCGCGAGGATGAGCAGCATGACCGGCCAGCCGATCCAGAAGCTCGGCGACACGATGGCGGCGATGATGGCCACGGTCGCGGCGGTGATGTGCGCGAGATTCCACGCGCGTCGTTTGAAGTACCAGCGGCCGGCGTCCTTGTCGTAGATCGTTGAAACGACCCACGCCCACCCAATCAAGGGCAGCAGCAGGAGAATCGGCTTCCACGGGGAGATCAGAAAAAGACCCTGCATGTCGGCTTCGCTGCCTCCTGGGTGTGCGCCGCGTCAATCGCGCCGCCTTGGTCGCCGCCGAACGGAATTCACAGAACGAATCACACGATGGCGTTGAGCGTTGTCAACCAATGCCCTTCAGGCGCATCTTGAGTTCATCCACATTGGGCGATGCTTCCAGCGCCACCCGCATGTGAATGTATTCCTGCTCCACAAGCTGCACAAGCGAGGCGTTGAAGTCGCGCATGCCGACTTTCTCCGCCTCCTGGCTCTTGAGAATCGAGGGGATTTCACCCTCACGGCCCTCCAGGATGTACTTCCTGACGACCGCATTGTTGATCAGAATCTCCAGTGCGGGGATTCGTGGGATGTTCTCGTGCAGCGTCGGAAGCAGCTTCTGGTACACGATCGCCCGCATCTGGTACGCCATGATCTTGCGCACCTGCTCACGCTCCTCCGGGGGGAAGAGGTCGTAAATGCGGCTGAAGGTCTCCGACGCGCTGGAGGCGTGAATCGTTCCGAAGACGAGGTGGCCCGTCTCGGCGGCGTGCAGAGCCGCTTCGAAGGTCTCGGCGTCTCGCATCTCACCCACGAGCACGATGTCCGGGTTCTCGCGAACGAGCGCACGCAGCGCGACTTTGAAGTCCAGCACGTCGATGCCCACCTCGCGCTGGTGAATCGTCGCTTTCTGGTCTTCGAAGATGTATTCGATGGGGTCTTCGATGGTGATGATGTGGACAGGCTTCCGCTCATTCACATAGTTCAGCATCGAGGCAATCGTCGTTGACTTACCCGAGCCGGTCACGCCCGCCAGCAGCACAATGCCCTGCGGCTGCATGGCGATCTCCGACATGACCTCAGGCAGGTACAGATCCTCAAATCGTTTAATGTCGCTGGTGATGAGGCGGCAGGCGCAGGAGAGTTTGCCGCGGGACTGGAAGAGGTTCACACGGAAGCGATTGCGCTCGTCGTAGTCGTAGGCGAAGTCCACCGAGCCGAACTTGTGCAGGTCAGTTTTCTGCTCATCCGTCAGGATGTGATCGATGATCTGCAGGTATTCCTCGCCGGTGACAGGTTCGGTGTCCAGCGTCTTGAGGGCGCCGCGAAGGCGAACGACGGGCGGCTTGCCGGTCTTCACCAGAAGGTCGGACGCGCCAAACTTGATGCACGCCTGAAGAAACTTGCCGAAGCGAGTGGCGTGCGGGTCATGCTTCTGGTCCGGGTCCAGCGTGACGTGCCCCTGCACTGGGGGGGCGGCGGTGTCTGAGTTCAGGCTCATCTCGGATCTCTCTCCTGAAGGAGTCGAATTCTGAGGTCAGGCGTCCTGCCCGGTGCATCACCCCGCCCGCGTCGGTCGTAGAAACAGCCCCGAACGGGAACGCCGCCGGCATGGGTTGCCATACGCACGAACGCGGGCCCCGGTTGCCCGATGGACGGGTTTTGACCGCTGCCAAATTGCGGCGGAAGGGGCATCCTAGCAAAGGCCGAGTAGGGGTCCGGTGAATCAGAATTCCGCGTTCTTCGGCGTCCGCGGGAAGGGGATCACGTCGCGGATGTTCGCCATGCCGGTGCAGAACTGGACGAGGCGCTCGAAGCCGAGGCCGAAGCCCGCATGGGGGACCGTGCCGTAGCGGCGCAGGTCGCGGTACCACCAGTAGTTTTCTTTGGGCAGGCCCATCTCGTCTATGCGTGAGTCGAGAACGTCGAGGCGCTCTTCACGCTGTGAGCCGCCGATGATCTCGCCGATCTTCGGCGCCAGCACGTCCATCGCGGCAACGGTCTTGCCGTCTTCATTCATGCGCATGTAGAAGGCTTTGATGTCCTTCGGGTAGTCCGTGACAATCACCGGCTTCTTGAAGACTTCTTCGGTGAGGTAGCGCTCGTGCTCGCTCTGGAGGTCGGCGCCCCACTTGACGGGGAACTCAAATTTCTTGTCGGCCTTCTCCAACAGATTCACCGCGTCGGTGTAGGTGACGCGCTCGAAGGGCGACTCGATCATGTGCTGAAGCGTTTCGATGACCGTTTTGTCGATGCGCAGGTTGAAGAAATCCATGTCATCGGCGCGCTCGTCGAGCAGGGCCTTGAAGCAGTACTTCAGGAAGTCCTCGGCGAGGTTGGCGTTGTCGTTGAGATCCGCGAATGCGATCTCCGGCTCGACCATCCAGAACTCGGCGAGGTGGCGGCTGGTGTTGCTGTTTTCGGCGCGGAAGGTCGGGCCGAAGGTGTACACCTTCGAAAGCGCGAGGCAGTAGCACTCGACATTGAGCTGGCCGGACACCGTCAGGTGCGCTTCGCGCCCGAAGAAGTCTTCTTCCCAGTTGATGTCGCCTTCAGGCGTGCGCGGCGAGTTGACCGCATCCAGCGTGCTGACGCGGAACATCTGCCCGGCGCCTTCGCAGTCGCTGGCCGTGATGATGGGGGTGTGAATCCAGCAGTAGCCGTTCTCGTGGAAGTAGCGATGAATCGCCTGAGCGAGGCAATTGCGCACGCGGGCGACAGCGCTGAATGAATTCGTGCGCGGCCGCAGGTGGGCGACTTCACGCAGGTATTCAAAGGTGTGGCGCTTGGCGGAGACGGGGTAGGTGTCAGGATCGTCCACCCAGCCGAGGACGCGAATGTCGCTCGCCTGCATTTCGATCGACTGGCCTTTGCCCTGCGATTCAACGAGTTCGCCATCCGCTTCGATGGAGCAGCCGGTCGTGAGCTTCTGGACCTCGTCGGCGTAATTAGAGAGATCCGACGGCGCCACGATCTGAAACGTGTCGAAGCACGAGCCGTCGGTGATCGCGACAAACGACAACCCGGCTTTGGAGTCGCGCCGCGTGCGCACCCAGCCCTTCACTGTGGCTTTCGTTCCCGGCTTCGCCTTGAACGCCTTGGCGACCGACATGCTGCTCATCGAACGATCCTCTCAATACAGTGGGACGGGCGTCTCGCCCGTCATGGAAACAAAGCGGTGGGACGGGCGTCTCGCCCGTCGTTGGTGGTGAATCCTGAGAAGGGGCGATCGTAGCGAGGGAGAGTCGCGAGGTCAGCGGTTGGTGGATTCGACACGACTCAGAATTTCACCTCAGTGGTGCAGAGGGCACAGAAGAGTGATTCATCTGGGGGAGAACCAGACTCCATAGCCTCTGCATCATTCAAATCCTCTCTGCGTCCTCTGCGCCTCTGCGGTGAATTCGGCCTCCTGGCAAGCGGCGTCAGGGCGATCCATCCGCCGCAATCGCTTTCCCTACAATCCTCGCCCCATGGACCATTTTCGATACATCGAGGGCGAGCTCTTCGGCGAAGGCGTCCGCCTGACGGATCTCGCCGACGCCGTTGGCACACCGACCTACGTTTACTCCACCGGGACTATTGTCGATCACTACGACAAACTGGAGTCGGCGTTCAAGGCCCTCAAGCCGCTGATCTGCTTCAGCCTGAAGTCATGCAGCAATCTGCACATCACCAAGCTGCTCGTGCAGCGAGGCGCCGGGATGGACGTGGTCTCCGGCGGCGAACTGCACCGCTCGCGATTGGCCGGCTGCCCCGATGATCGCGTCGTGTACGCGGGCGTCGGCAAGACCGCCGCTGAGATTGCGTACGCGCTTGGTCTGGAAGGGCGCGGCGAACTCGTCGGCGCGGAGCCCGGTAAGCCGATCCGCCTGTTCAACGTGGAGTCCGAGCCGGAATTCGAGTTGCTGGCTTCTGTCGCGGAGCATCACGGCGCGGAGACCAACGCCGCGCTTCGCGTGAACCCCGATGTCGATCCCAAGACGCACCGCTACACGACGACGGGCAAACGCGAGAACAAGTTCGGCGTTGATATTGACCGCGCCCGCGAAGTCTTTGAGCGTTACGGGGCGAACAAGCACGTGCGCCTGAGCGGGCTGCACGTGCATATCGGTTCACCCGTGTATGACACCGCGCCGTATGTCCAGGCGATTGAGCGTGTGCTTGAACTCATCGATGAACTCGCCAGCGACGGCCACGAGATCACCACGCTCGACCTTGGCGGCGGTTTCGGCGCGGATTACGAAACGGGTCGCTCGCCGGCCGCAAAGGAATACGCCGATGCGATCGAGCCGCTGCTTGCAGATCGCGTGAAGAACGGTTTACAGATCATTCTGGAGCCGGGCCGCACCATCATGGGCAACGCCGGCGTCTTGCTGACGCGCGTGCAGTTCGTGAAGGACTCCGGCGAGAAGAAATTCGTCATCTGCGATGCGGGCATGCACACGCTGATTCGCCCGGCCCTGTATGAAGCGTTCCACTTCATCTGGCCGGTGAAAGTGGATCGATCGTTTGAGCCCCAGGGCCGCGCGGCGGAGATGGATCTGCCCGGTCTGGAGTTGTGCGATGTCGTCGGCCCGATCTGCGAGAGCGCAGATTTCCTGGGCCTCGGCCGCAAGCTGCCCCCGGTGAAGCGCGGCGATCTGCTGGCAGTGTTTACCGCGGGCGCCTACGGCTTCACCTTGTCATCGCGGTACAACGGACACCCGTCGCCGGCGGAAGTGCTCGTTCACGGCGGCGATGCCCAAATCGTGCGCCGGCGAGAAACGGTGACCGACCTCGTCGAACACGAGATGACGCCCAAGTCAGTTTGAACGAACCATTTTTTCATCACACCGATTGGAGGCGCCGACCATGAGCGCACTGAATACGAAAGACATGAGTCTCGAACAGGCGCAGAGCGCCATCGCCGCGGCGATTGAAAAGGCCCGCGCCATCGACACCAAGATGGACATCGCGGTGGTTGACGCCGGCGCGAATCTGAAGGCGTTTGCGCGCATGGACGATGCCTGGCTCGGCTCGATCGATATCGCCATCAAGAAGGCGCGCACAGCGCGATTCTTCGACATGCCCACCGGCGACATCGGGGGCCTTAGCCAGCCGGGTGGGTCGCTCTACAACATTGAGCACTCCAACGGCGGCCTGATCACCTTCCCCGGCGGCGTGCCGATCAAAGTCGGCGGCGCGGTGATCGGCGCAATCGGTGTGTCAGGCTCAAGCGTTGAGAATGATCACGCGGTGGCGACTGCGGGGGCAGCGGCTGTTTCATAATCGCAGGAGCGGTTAGTTCGAATAGTCGTACACGCCGCGCTTCGTCTTGTCGCCAAGTCGGCCGGCGGAGACGAGTTGCTTGAGCAGCGGGCACGGGGCGTACTTGTCGCTGCCCAGTTCGCGGTGCAAGACGTTCATGATGTGCTCGCACGTGTCGAGGCCGATGAAGTCAGCCAGTCGCAGCGGGCCCATCGGGTGATTGCAGCCGAGCTTCATGATGCCGTCGATCGCCTCTGGCTCGGCGACGCCTTCCATCCACGCGTAGAACGCCTCGTTGATCAGTGGCATCAGCACGCGATTGGACACAAACCCGGCGCGGTCGTTCGCCTTCAGCGGCGTCTTGCCCATCGCTTCCGCCAGCGCGACGGTGCGATCAACGACGTCATCGCTCGTCTGGATGCCCTTGATCACTTCGACCAGCTTCATAATCGGCACCGGGTTGAAGAAGTGCATGCCGACCACGCGGTGCGCCGCATCACCCGCCGACGCCGCCAGCGCGGTAATGCTGATCGATGAAGTATTCGAAGCGAGCACGACATTGTCATTGGGCAGCATCGCCGCGAGCTTCTTGAAGAGGTCACTCTTGATGCCGAGGTCTTCGATGATCGCTTCAACGACCCAGTCCGAGCCGCTGAGCGCATCGAGCGAATTCGCGTAGCTGATGCGTCCGAGCGCGGCGTCCGCTTCCGCCTGCGTCATGCGCTCTTTCTCGACCGCGCGATTCAGCAGTTTCTGGTGCAGCGCTTCGCACTTCTTGAGTTGATCGGTCGAGCTGTCGTAGACCACGGCGTCAATGCCGGCGGTCGCGGCGACCTGCGTGATGCCGCCGCCCATCTGCCCGGCGCCGATGATTCCGATTGACTTCACTCCGTGGGACATGAGCTCCTCCGACCTCTCAATGATTCAGGTGTGCCATGGTCCGATCGCGATTGGCGAGCGGGCCATGAGTCTTGCGGACGGCGCCAACCGCCGCAACCGATAGCGTGGAATGAAAAGGGCCCAGCCAAACCGGCCGGGCCCCTGTGTATCAGTTCGAATTCTGCACGATCACGCGAAGTGGGCAAACGCCTTGTTGGCCTCGGCCATGCGGATGGTCTGCTCGCGCGTCGCCATCGCCTTGCCTTCGCCGCGGGCGGCGTTCCACAGCTCATCCGCCAGGCGGTTCGCCATCGGGCGACCACGCTCGCCGCGAGCGGCGCCGATGATCCAGCGGAAGGCGAGCGACTGCTGACGACGTCGGTTCACCTGCATCGGCACCTGGTAGTTGGCGCCGCCGATTCGCTTGGAGCGAACCTCGACAGGGGGCTTGACGTTTTCGATGGCGCGGATGAAGAGCTCGAGCGAGTCCTTCGGCGCTTCGGGGGCCGTTTCCTTCTTGAGACGACCTTCGAGGTTGTCCATCGCGTCGTAGACCACGCGGGTCGCGGCGGTCTTTCGACCATCCTGCATGACGCAGTTGATGAACTTCGACAGCACCTTGTCACCGAACCGTGGGTCGGGACGAAGCTGCTCCTCAGACTTGGTAATGCGACCGGCCATCGCTGCTCCTTTCGGCTCATCCGCCGCGACGATTCGCGGCTCTGTTCACCCCCGAATCCGGCCGGGACTCAGGGATTACTTGCCATTCAATTGAAAGCGGCGCACGCCGCTGAAAACTCAATTCCTGATGCCTGGTCCCCGGCGCCCGGGGCCTTGCTTACTTGCCGCCCTTGGCGCCGTACTTCGAACGACCCTGCTTGCGGCCGTCAACACCGAGGCAGTCCAGCGAACCGCGAACGATGTGGTATCGCACACCGGGAAGGTCGCGAACGCGTCCGCCGCGCACGAGCACGATGGAGTGCTCCTGCAGGTTGTGGCCTTCGCCGCCGATGTACGCCGTCACTTCCTTGCCGTTGGAAAGGCGAACACGCGCGATCTTTCGAAGCGCGGAGTTCGGCTTCTTGGGCGTCATCGTGCGCACCTGAAGGCACACGCCACGTCGCTGCGGCGACTTCTCAAGGTCGCGGACCTTGGACTTCGGCTTGGGCGAACGGCGCGGATTGCGAACGAGCTGGTTCAGAGTCGGCATACGGGACAGGCTCCAATCAGACAGACACCCCCGGGACCGGAGGCGAGCCACAAAGTGTAGCGAATCAGGAGACGCGGGCAAGGCGCGGCGTGGAGCCCTCACCAGCCCCGAAAGCCACCTTCATGTCGCCCAATTGGCGATTCGGGACGTGTCTCGATGGGGGCGATCACGGTATGGTGGGCCAAGGCCCCACAACAAGCAGAGGACGCACCATGAACTTCACGTGCACCTGCGGCAAGCAGTACCGACTCCCCGATGACGCAGCCGGCAAACGAGCCCGCTGCAAAGCCTGCGGCGAGGTCTTCACCGTCCCGTCGCCGGACGCTGAATATGAAGCCGCATCGACCGCCCCGCGCGCCATCCCCGCGACGAGGCCGATCGCCCAGCCTGCGGACCCGCCAGCCGCACCGGTTCCATCCCTGTCAAGCGCACAGCGATCGCGAGCAGGCCGCGTGCAGCGAAATTTCTGGCTCGACGCCCTCTATTCATTCACGATCTTCAGCAAGCCGGCGAACATCGGGCCGCTGATTGGCTGCGCGGTGTTGCTGTTTCTGTCCGGCGTGGTGGGCATGATCCCGATTTTCGGGTTGCTCAAGATGGTGGCGCAGTTGTTCCTTGAAGGATGCGTCGTCGCGTTTTTCATGGATGTCGTGCGCACGACCGCCGGCGGTGATGATGAACTGCCGACAACGGAGATCTGGGGCGGCTATTGGGAGAATGTCTTCAAGCCGCTGTTTGAGTTTGTCGGCGCGACGGCGTTGCTGATGTTGCCGGCGATCATCGTCGTGATCTGGAAACAGAGCGCGGGCGCGACGCCGGAGGAAGCCAAGCTGTGGGGATGGTCCCTCGCCGCGGCGGGGGCATTCCTGTGGCCGATGGCGATTCTCGCAATCTCACTCGGCGGCCTCAGCACGCTGCTGCGCGTGGACTTGTTGATCCTGACCATTCTCAAAACGCTGCCCGCCTACCTGACCGTGCTCGCCCTGATGGCCGGCGCCGTGACGCTCGGCGTTCTGATCGTCGGCCCGATGTTCGGCGGCTCCGCGGCCGACAGCTGGTTCGAGCAACCGTCCTTCGGAACCATCCTGGCGATGCAGGCGTTCTTCAGCGCCGCCGGCGCGTACGTGTCCATTGTCTGCATGCGCACGATCGGGCTGTACTACCGGCACTTCTCGGAGCGATTTCCTTGGACGGCGGGATAAAACGTTCGCTTGGTTAGACTCAAACATCCTCGAACTTCGATAAAGGCGCACTTCGTAATGGGCCAAAACGGATATCTGGTTTTCTATACCAAGCGCAAACCGAAAGATCCTGTCGCGAAGCTCCGGGAGTTGCTGCAAGTGTTTGACGATGAGCGCGTTTCCTATTGGACACGAACGCTCGGCAGAGATCGCCAATGGAAGGGCGCGAAAGAGATTGCCAAGGTCATTCGCCGAATCCACCGACGGGGCGAGCCCGCAATTCTCTCCGGATCTGTATACGAATCGGTCAACCCGCGCGAACATTCATTCGAAGCGTTCAGTATGGACGAAGCGATCGAACGGGCTCCGAACCTTTTTAGAAAAGGCCGGCGGCTGACTCTGGCGCTCCACGGATTGCCCTATGCGGAGCGAATCAAAGCCGGTTACGAACGCGATCTACCTGTTGAAGTGCGAAGTGATTCGTGCATGGCGTCAATGGGAATGACGATCGACTTCGGACCACACGATGTGTTTGGCGCCAACAAGGATCCCGACCGATTGAAATACTTCGCTCGAGCGTTCACGTCCGTGCAATTCGAGGGCTATTCCTCAGCCGGCAATTGGGCCAAGGCGGAAGAAATGACGCTTCAGATTCCTGAAGTTGTCGAGGCGAAGGCAGCGTTCGAGCGAGTTGTCGGGCCAATGATGGCGAACATGTATTGGTGCATTTGATTTGGAGCTTTAACACATTCCCAGTCTGGAGCTGGAATATGGCATATTGTCCTATCGTTTAGGGGCTCCCGGTCACAAACGAGTAGCAGGTCACTGTGTGGACGGAGACAAGAGCAAATCACGAGAAGGAAGAGTCGGTTGCGGCTATTTGATCGTTCTTACTTTATTGGGGATTGCGGCAGCGCTTTGTGTCTCAATGGTGTTTCAGGCCGGGTCGAGGTTACTGTTGATCGCTCATTTCTTATTCGATCCAAGACTTGCCGACGAGGAGCGAGGGTATATTCTCGTTTCATCTGTTCATTTGATTGGGATTGTAATTCTTTTCGTGTCGATTCCATTATTCGTTGTGTTTAGCAAAGCTGAGCGATCAGATTTCAACTTCAAATGTGTCATGATCGCGAGCATGATTTTGGTCATTGGCGGATTAATCGCGCAGAAAATCGTTGAATACAAACTCGACCTATGGCCCTAGCTCACTCAAACCCACCCGTCACCACCAGTTCAAAATCATTCATCGTCGCCACGTCGTTCGCGCTCTTGTCGCGGAGGTTGGTGAAGCGCTGGATCAGCCCGTCCACGTCATTCGTCGCTAGCGCGCCGAGGAGGCGGAACTTGTGGTCGAGGATCTGCTCCAGCGGCGCCTCGGTGTTGCGGGCGTGGCCGGCGGGGTACATGACGAGGCCGGAGTCGTGCTTGGCGCCGCTTGAATCCGTCACGACGACGCTCGTGGGAATGCCGTCGGGGTAGCGGCTGTCGTACTCGGCGCCGCCGTGGCTGAACTCGATCTTCTCCATTAGCTTGCGCGTGACGGGGTGGAAGATCGCGTCGTTCGAATAATCCTGCGGCTCGAGCATGAGCTGCATCCAGGCGGCGGCATTGGAGTCTGAAGAAGACCCCTCACCCCGGCCCTCTCCCGGGGGGAGAGGGAGTGATGCTGAAGACCCCTCACCCCGGCCCTCTCCCGTGGGGAGAGGGAGGGAGCCGGATTGCTTCTTCTCGAGCGCCTTGCGCAGCAGCGTCGACACGATGTACGCCATGGAGTGGTCCGCGCTCTGGCGTGTGCGCGGGTCCTTCTTCGCCGGGTCGCCGATGATGCCGAAAGCGGGCTCATAGGCGAGGATCTCGATGGTCTTGATATTGCCGCCCTCCGCATCTTCAAGCAGCGACGGGTTCGCGCTGAGCATGTCGAGCATCGCCTGAATCGCGCCGGCGGACTGGTGCTCATACAGGCCGAGTTTGAAATGCATGCCCATGACCATGAAGTTCTCGCCGGAGTGCGCAAGCACGAGGTCGAAGGGGCACGGCGCGGGCTGGTTGATCGGGCCGGTCGGCTCGAAGAGGCGGAAAATCGCTTCCGGGTTGCGGAAGATGTCTTTGGGGCCGACGAAGCCGCGCATGGAGCGGTTCATCGCCATGATCGCAACTTCAGTGCTGATCGCGGCGGAGGCGCCCTTGCTGTCGGACAACTGCTTGCCGGCGCGGATCGCGCGGAAGGGGATGTAGTGCGCCACGACCATGCCGATCGCGGATTCGATCTCTTCGGGGGTCGCGCCCATCATCGCGCCGTACGTCGCGGCGGAGGCGATCGCGCCGTGAACGACGTGGTCGATCTTGTACGTCTTGAGTGAGAAGACGGAGGCGAGACGCCCGCGGATTTCGTCGAGCAGGATCATGCCGCGCAAGGCGGCGGCGCCGTCGAGGCCTTTGATCTGCGCCGCGGCGACGGGCACGGCGTAGAAGTCGTTGTGACCGAATTCGCCTGCGGTGTGGCCGAGGGAAGGCTCGTAGCCAAAGTTCGTGCCGTTGGAGTCCCACTCGCGCACGGCGGAATTGTTCGCGAGGATGGCCTTCTCGGGATAGCAGCGCTGCGATGAACCGAAGACGGTCGCACCGGGCTTGCCGTCAGGCGCGGGGTAGTCGAGCGCTTCATTGCGCAGGACGGTGGGGGCGTTGGTTCCGAGTGCAAGCGCGCTGAGACCGCAGAGGACGGCGTCCACGAAGAACTGTTCGGTGCGCTTGTAGACGGATTCGGCGGGGGCGCCGATTTCGCCGCGCATGAACTTGCAGGCGAACTCGCCGATGCCGAGCGCCTGGTTGGAGTCGG
>MRWG01000963.1_pt1 | contig 22442 bp, 20 predicted proteins | sample 1013341 | NCBI WGS metagenome assembly MRWG01 (sample SAMN06117577, study PRJNA244670) | biofilm metagenome | biome: Water; feature: Cathode Biofilm; material: Biofilm; isolation source: microbial consortium enriched at the cathode of a solar microbial fuel cell | place: USA: District of Columbia ... | reverse complement strand
CAGAGCACGCTCAATCACATCGAAGCGCTGCTCGCGCACCAGCCCGGCGCGAAGCTGGTGATGCTCACCGGCTACGCCAGCATTCCGACAACCGTGCGCGCGCTGAAACTCGGCGCCACCGACTACCTGGCCAAACCCGTGGGCCTGAAGGAGGTGCTCACGGCCATCGAGAGCGACGGTGGCGCAGACACCACGCCGGGGGACGACGAGCTGAAGCCGCTGCCGCTCAAGCGTCTGGAGTGGGAACACATCCAGCGCGTGCTGAGCGAGCACGACGGCAACCTGAGCGCCGCGGCGCGGGCGCTGGGCATGCACCGCCGTTCGCTGCAGCGCAAGCTGGCGAAACGGCCGCCCCCGGCCTGACCCGTCGAACCGACGCTACAGGCTGACGTCGAGCTTCAGCCAGAGCGTCCTGCCGGGCTCGTCGACACGTTCGGTCTGCACGAACCCGGTGACCATCGACCCTGCTCTGGACAGGTGTTCGGCATAGGCCTCGTCGAACAGGTTGTCGACGCCGGCCGATACGCGGACCGCGGACGAGAACCGGTAGCTGCCATTGATCGAGAACACGGCAAAGCTGTCCGTCGAGGCAATGTCCTGACCGACGATGTTGCCCCGCCCGAGATCGATCCGGTCCTGGTCCGCAACCAGCCGCAGCAGCGCGCCGACGGCCAGCCGTTCACGCACGTAGTTCAGCGCCAGGCGGCCCTCCAGCGGGGGCATCTGCGCCAGCGCCACGTCGTCGGTGGTGTTGGTGCCGCGGGTATAGGCCAGCGAGCTCTGCACGTTCCAGGATTCACCCAGCGCGCGGACGTATTCCACCTCGCCGCCCCAGGTCCGGGCATCGACGCTGCGGGTGACGATGGTGCCCATGGGCTTGCCCACCGGTCGGGCGTCGATGAGCACGTAGTCGTCGATGTTCGAAGCGAACAGCGACACCGACAGCGAGCCGCTGTCCGTCCGGCGCAGCACGCCCAGATCGAGCTGCGTGGTCCGCTCCGGGTCCGTGAAGAAGGCACTGTTGCTCGACACGCTCTGCTTGTCGTTGCCGAAACGCTCCCAGTAGTCGGCGACGCGCTGCGAATGCCCCAACCCGGCGAACAGCACGACGTCTGCGGCGTCGGACCCAGCGGGTTTGCGCAGACCGTGCTCGTAACGCACGAAAGCACTGGTCAGCCAGTCGGTATCCGTCGCGCCCGCCGTGGCGTTGGGCACGCGGGCCATCATGCCCTGGCGAACCGTCTCGCGCTCGTCTTCGACTTCCCAGCGATCGAAGCGTGCGCCCCAGGCCCAGGTGCGTCCTTCGGCGGGACGCCAGCTGAACTCCCCGAACAGCCCGAGCTGGTCGAATCGGGCGTCCATCATCCGCGGCTGATCCTGATACGGCATCACGAGCTGGTTCATGGAGCCGCGGAGGCTGTGCTCGTCCCGGTGCGCATCGAGCCCCACAACGCTCTCTAGCGCCGGCGTGAACGCCAGCGTGGCAGCGAAGCGCGCCGCGAGCGTTTCCCGGTCCGGGTTCGAGACGGTCGGGTTCGGCATCATCATCGTCGGCGTGAAGTCACGCAGCGAGTAGTTGTCCATCACGTGGTCGACGTAGCCGTACGCGACCTGGGCATCGATGTCCCGCAGCATCGGTCCGATGTCGTCCCAGCGCACTCTGAGGCTGTATGCCTCGCGATCGAACGCGCTGCCGTCCATCATGCGGTCCGCATACGCCGCCTCACCGTCGCTGCGGGCCGCCGAGAGCTCCACCAGCACGTCATCGGCCGGCCGGAAGCCGGCCATCAGGTTGGCGTTCCAGCGGTGATACTCGCTGTGTACGTCGTCGCCGGAACCATTTTCGTAGTCTTTGGCGCGGGCGTCGCTGCCCTGCAGGCGCAGATAACCGAGCTCACTGCCGGCCATGGCATCGAGCGCCAGGTCGCGACGGCCCCAGCTTCCCGTCAGAGCGCTGGCGTCGAGTCGGCTCGCATCCGCGCCGGGCTCGAACGGATCGCGTTCGAACAGCACCGTAGCGGCGGAGCCACCGGCGCCCCACAGCACCGACTGAGGTCCTTTGAGCACCCGGATGCGATCGTAGTTCTGGGGAAACACGTAGGCGGTCGGCGGATCCATGCGCATCCCGCAGCCACCGAGCAGCATGGCCTCGTCGCTGACGATGGCGATGCGCGAGCCGGCCATGCCGCGAAACAGCGGATCGCCGTCGGTGCCGCCCTTGCGGATCACCGAGAACCCCGGGATGGTCTTCAGGTAGTCGGCGCCGTCGTGAGCCGGCAGAGGCTGGCGCGGCTCCCCTGGATCCGTGACGACTTCGAGAGGCCCTTCGGTACGCGGCGCCGTCACGACGATCTCCGCTTCTATCGGCGCCGCCTCTACGGGCATCGCCTCGACCGACACCTTGTCGGCAGCGGCAATACTCACCACCGGCGCCAGCGCACATGCGGCCGACACCGCGACCAGTCGGTTCAGCACGGTCTTCCTCGGGGTCTGTCTTGACGTGGGATCAGTCTAGGCAGACGCCGACCGTGTCGGGAGTGACAAATTGTCGCAGCCCGGCGATCAGGGCTGGCAGACCGTATCCTTGATCACGCGGTTGCTGGGCCCGGAGACCTCGCCATCCACGGTGGCGGTGAGGAAGTATTCGTGCGTCCCGCAGGGTACCGCCTCGAGTCTATGCGTGCCGCGCGCGCCCGGATCGTAAGTGCCTTCGAGCGTGAGCGGCTCGGCGCCCATCCGGTGAATGGTGATCGTCACCGGTCGCTGAATCGGGTCGCCGTTCTCGAAGGCTGTCGGCCCGCGCCACGCGAGGTCGACGGTACCCGTCGCCGCGGAACCGCAGCCGGCAACCAGCAGCAGCAGAAAAGCCGTGTATCGAACCATGGTCCGGTCCCTCCTCCACAGGCTCTTCCGAACCGTGCCAGAAAGACCGGGACATTCCCCGCAGGAGTTTGTAAGCCCGAATCCTGCCCCGGGGCTCCGGACGCCCATGGGTTCCAGCCGAATTCCCGCGAGACGACAGGATGTCCGCCGTCACTCCTGCAGCACCGCCTCGAAAGTCTCGAGCTCGGGGTGGCCGAGATAGGTCCCCTTGGGCGCACTGGCCTGAGCATGGGCTCTGCGGAAGGCATCGGACTCCGTCCAGGCTTCGAACGCCGCCCGGGACTCCCAGGTGCTGTGGGACGCGTAGAGGGTGTGGTCGTCGCGCTCAGGGCCTCTCAGCAGGGCGAACGACTTGAAGCCCGGCACCCCTCGCAGATGGCTCTCCCGCTCCCGCCAGACCTTCTCGAACCCATCCTCGAAGCCCCTGGCAATGCGGAACCGATTCATGGCAATGAACATGTCTTTCACTCCGTAGCTCTACTCCGTAGGTCGTTTCGCGGCAATGGGTCCGTCAAGGCGGCCCCCGCCTCCCTTTCCGCCACCAGCGCCGTTATCCTTGGCCACCGCCAGGGCCATTCTCGGCGAAATGCCATCGAGGAGCGATTCATTGAGCGACGCGACGCCAACCCGGTACGGCCCCGACAGGCTGGACATGCGCCGGCCCGACGACTGGCACGTGCACCTGCGGGACGGCTCGATGCTCGAGCTGGTGGCGGACATGACCGCACGGCAGTTCACCCGCGCCATCGTCATGCCCAATCTGACGCCGCCGGTGACCACCGTGGCCGCGGCGGCGGCATACCGCGAACGCATCCTGGCGGCCCTGCCGCCGGACCGGAACTTCACGCCGCTGATGACCGCCTACCTCACCGACACCATCGACGCCGACGAGGTCGCCCGCGGCTACGAGTCCGGCGTGTTCACGGCCTGCAAGCTCTATCCCGCCAACGCCACCACCAACTCCGCCCACGGCGTCACGGACGTCAAGAACATCCACGGCGTGCTCGAGCGGATGCAGGCCATCGGCATGCCGCTGCTGATTCACGGTGAGGTCACCACCCCCGATGTCGACATCTTCGACCGCGAGGCCGTGTTCATCGATCGGGTGCTGACGCCGCTGCTCGCGGACTTTCCCGCACTCAAGGTCGTTCTCGAGCACATCACCACACGCCATGCGGTGCAGTTCGTCGAGGCAGGCCCCGGTATCCTCGCCGCGACCATCACCGCGCACCATCTGCGTCTCGATCGCAACGACCTGTTCGTCGGCGGCCTGCGCCCCCACGCCTACTGTCTGCCCGTGGTGAAACGCCGCCAGCACAAGGAAGCCCTGCGCGCCGCCGCCGTGTCCGGCAATCCGAAGTTCTTTCTGGGCACCGATACCGCGCCGCATCAGCGTCAGGACAAGGAAAGCGCCTGCGGCTGCGCCGGCATTTTCAGCGCGCCGTTCGCCATCGAGAGCTACGCCGAGACCTTCGACGAGCTCGGCGCGCTCGACCGGCTGGAAGCGTTCGCCAGCGAGTTCGGCCCGCGCTTCTACGGCCTGCCGCTGAACGAGGGGACCATCACGCTGCGCCGGGAACACAACCCCGTGCCGGACGCGATCGAGGGCGACGGCTTCACGCTGGTGCCTTTCCACGCCGGCGAGACGCTGAGCTGGCGGTTGAGCTCGGAATCGCGCACCGGCACGGCACCCCCGAAGCGGTAGGCGGCCGGGTCCGCCACCCGGCGCGCGGTCGACCGTCAACGGATCCGTCGCTGGGGAGCGCCCTCCGCCAATTCTGGACAACGCCATCCCGGCGCCTCGCCGGAACGCTGCTCGCGGCGGAGTCGATCAGCTCGCGCCGACGTCCAGCCGCACGTAAGTCTGGGGCGACAATCCAAGTCTGACCGGATGGGTCGATACCCAGGAAAGTCCCGCCGCCTCAACGTCCCGGCGGAACACCCACGGCCAGATCGGCACGCGGTCCACCCGGGGCCTGCCCCGCAGCAGGTGCGAGGCGTGAAACCGGGCCGCCGACAGCGATACGTTGGAAAAGTAGGACACCACGACCCGCCCGCGGCTGATGCGGACCAGCTCGCGCAATGCCTGCTGGCGCTCCGAGGCGTCGGGATAGTGGTGCAGGAGACGATTGCAGATCACTGCATCGAACGTATCGTCCTCGAAGCCCGTGTCGAGAACGTCGGCTCTGTGGAAGGCCACGGCGGGTCGCCCGCCTTCCACGCCTGGTTCGGCACGGATGCCGCGGCGGGCTTCGGCCAGCATGTGCTCCGAGTGATCGGCAGCCACGACCTGCCATCCACGCTGCCGCAGAGGCCCGATGAGCCGGCCGGTGCCGCACGGCAGATCCAGCACGGTGGCACCCGTCGGCAGCCCGCTGAGGCAGTCCAGAACGCATGCCAGCTCACGGCGGTTGCGACGGGTGGAGACGTTCTTGCGGCGGGCGTAATCCGCCGCGACGAACGGATCGTCGAATCTGCGGGCAGCTCTGGCATGAGCATTCATGCGGTCTGTCCGATCTTGTTGACTCACGGTGCATCGACTCCCGGGGCACGACAGGAGGCACCAGGGCGGCCTCGATCCTGGTAGGAGGCCGCGGGAGGGAAAAATCAATCGATGGGCGGCAGCATCAGCTCGTCGCGGATGTAGTGCCAGCGCTCCCGGTAGCTCGGTTCCATGAGCCGGCGGTCCACGTCGACGGTGGCGAGCGCGATCATCACCAGCGAACGGGCCTTGGCGGCCAGTTCGTCGAAACCGAGGGCGAGGAAGACCGCGTCGAGCTCTGCCATGAGTGTCTCGTCATAGCGACGGATGGCGGCGAGCGCCCGTGCGTCGCTGTGCGCCCAGGCCCGCATGGCGACGTTGAGCTGGCGCATGGAGCGGTCGGCGAAGATGAGCGTGGCTTCCCGGAGCAGGGTGGCCGGATCGTCGCCGACACGCGCGCGCGCTTCATCGATGGGGACCCGGGCCTGCTCGGCGCCATAGACCTCGGCGAGGGCACTGAGATAGACGTCGAAGGACCCGAAGTGATGGTAGAAGCTGCCGGTGGACACCCCCAGGCGGCAGGTCAGGGCCTGCAGCTTCACGGCGTCGATCCCGCCTTCGATGAGCAGCACCTGTCCCGCCTTCAGCCAGTCCCGCCGACTCGTCCCACGTCGTCCCATGACATGGACAATAACATAAGTTCTGTTATGGTCTGGCGACGAACGAGCCGACGAGCAAGCCCATGGAGGCCCCCGGATGAGTGAGCAACCCCTGTCCAGCGCCAACGTCACGCCGGACTACCGCACGCCGGAACAGGAAGCCGCCTTCAAGGGCGCCGGCGCACCCCGGGCCCACGAGGTGCCGGTGGCCGAGCTGAATCCGCTCAATGCCCATCTGTTCAAGGAGAACCGCTGGGCGGAGGTGTTCGAGCGCCTGCGCGCCGAGGACCCGGTGCACTTGAACGAGCTCGACCTCGCGGGGCGCTACTGGTCGCTGACCCGCTACGAGGACATTGCCGCCGTCGACCGCGACTGGCAGACGTTCTCCTCCGCTCACGGCATCACGCTGGGATTCCAGATCGGTACGGAGGTGCCGAACGGTGTGTTCGCGGGGACCAACAGCCCGTTCATCGCCCAGGACCCGCCAAGCCACGGCGCGCAGCGTAAGACGGTCAACGGGATCGTGTCGCCGCCCAACCTCGCCAGGCTCGAGCCGCTCATCCGTGAACGCACGATCAAGGTGCTGGAATCGCTGCCCGAAGGCGAGGCCTTCGACTGGGTCGACACGGTCTCCATCGAGCTCACGACGCTGATGCTGGCGACGCTGTTCGACTTCCCGCTCGAGGACCGGCGCAAGCTCACGCGCTGGTCCGACGTGGTGTTCGCCATTCCGGAGCCCGGCGGCATCGTCGAAACCCAGGCCGAGAAACGGGAGGAGCTGCTCGCCTGCGTGGAGTATTTCGCCCGGCTGTGGGAAGAACGCAAGGCCAACCCGGGTGACGACCTGGTCTCGATGCTCGCCCACGGCGAGGCGACCCGGGACAGCTCGCCGATGGAGCACCTCGGCAACCTGCTGCTGCTCATCGTCGGCGGCAACGACACCACCCGCAACACCATGTCGGGCAGCGTCTACGCGCTCAACCGCTTCCCCGAGCAGTACGACAAGCTGATCGCCAACCCCGCCGTCATACCCAACATGGTCGCCGAGGTGATCCGCTGGCAGACGCCACTGGCCTATATGCGCCGCACCGCCAACCGCGACGTCGAGATCGGCGGCAAGCAGATCCGCAAGGACGACCAGCTGCTCATGTGGTACGTGTCGGGCAACCGCGACGAATCGGTGTTTCCGAATGCCGAGCGGCTCGACATCGAGCGGGCCAATGCCCGCCAACACCTGTCCTTCGGGTTCGGCATCCACCGCTGCATGGGCAACCGCCTCGCGGAGCTGCAGCTGCGGGTGCTGTGGGAAGAGATCCTGCCGCGCTTCGAGAAGATCGAAGTGCTCGAGGAGCCGCAGCGGACCTTCTCTTCGTTCGTGAAAGGCTACACGCACCTGCCGGTGAAAGTGCAGCGCAAACGCCATTGAGCGCCCGGATCCCCGGCGCATGAACGCCGCGCCCGAAGAGCGCGTCCCGACGGCCAGCATCCTGATCTACAGCTCGCCGGTGCTGGGCGTGTTCATGGCCTCCATGCTGGTGAATTTCTACCTGCTGAAATTCTCCACCGACGTCCTGCTGATCGCGCCCGCCACCATCGGCTTCCTGCTGCTGCTCGCCCGGGTGTGGGATGCCGTGACGGACCCCGCGGCGGGCTGGCTGTCGGACCGCACCAACACGTCGCTCGGCCGGCGGCGGCCCTGGTTCCTCGGCTCCGCCCTGCCGCTGGGTGGGTCGATCGTGATGCTGTGGAGCCCTCCGACCGACCTCGAAGGCACAGCGCTCACCCTGTGGATCGGCGCCGCGATTCTGCTCTTCTATACCGCCTACACGGCATTCCGCGTGCCGCACATCGCGATGGGCGCGGAATTGTCGCGCGGCTACCACGACCGGACCCGGGTGTTCGGCGTCATGCAGATGGTCGAGAGCGTAGGCATGCTGGCCGCGGCCGGCGTGCTGGTGTTCCTCGAACAGGCAGAGGACCCCCGCACCTTCGCCCGCATGCTGTCGCTCGCCATGGGCGGCTTCGCCAGCGTGCTGATCCTCGTCGCGGCCTGGCGCCTGCGTGAACGCGCCGAATTCCTCGGGCGCGGTGGTTCGAGCCCGTGGCGTTCGTTCCGGGACGTGCTCGCCAATCCCCATTCACGGATCCTGATCGGCGTGTTCTTCCTCGAACAGCTCGGCTTCGGAGCACTGGTGGCGCTGATACCGTACCTGTCGGACTACGTGCTCGAGACGCCGGGCAGCACGGGGATCTACCTGTTCGGCGCCATCGGCGCCGCGCTGCTGTCGATTCCCGCGTGGATCCATCTGTCGCGCCGACTCGGCAAGATCCGCATCTGGCGTTTCTCCATCGTCGCCAAGGCCGTGCTGTTCGCGACGGCCTTCTTGCTGGGCGCCGGCGACTTCGTGCCGATGCTGATCATCGCCACGCTGTTCGGCGTGATGCACGGCTGCGGCTCCGTCGTCGGGCCGTCGCTCAAGGCGGACGTGGTGGACTGGGACGAGGCCGAGACCGGCGAGCGCAAGGAAGGCGCCTACTTCGCGGCCTGGAACTTCGTGCAGAAAGCGGCGGGCGGCGTCGCCGTCTGGGCCATCGGCGTGATGCTGGCCATGACCGGCTTCGTGCCGAACGTGCCCCAGAGCGGGGACACGCTGCTCGGCATGCGGTCGCTGGCGTCCGCCGTACCGAGCGTGCTGCACATCCTGGCGCTGGGCCTCATGCTGCGCTTTTCACTGGACGAAGCAGCCCACATCGAGGCGAGACAGCGGGCGCACAGGAGGCTGCTGGATCAGTAGCTGCTACGGGCATTGCGCCGCCTCTGTGCCGCGCATCGCCCGATGCTTCGGACCTGTCAGGGCTCGCGAATACAGACCCGCGTCCGTTGGGCCGGAACGAACGAGCACGGGAGTCAACGCGAGCCCCGCCTCACTCAGCAAGGCTGCGGGCTGGACAACTGGGCACCCATCGAAGAACCAAAAAAAAGCCCCTGGAATGCCAAGGGCTGGTTCACGTGGCTGAGGGACCTATGGGGGATACGTGAACAATGGGTACCCGCAGGGCGTCTCAGATCGCCTGCGCCGATTCAGCCCATGCGGAGCGGCGACCACAGCGGTCGAAACGGCCAGCGCGCTGAGCGGCGTCGGGTCAACCAAGAACGACATGGCCGCCGGGTGATCTGTTTCTCCAGGCAGCTGGGAATCGCCAGGCCAGACCGGCTGAAGATGTACCACCGACCGGTGAGAATCACGCCTGCATGGACAGCGCCCGTGGATACTCACGACCCCATGCTGGCCCCGCAACCTGTCGCGGATGGCAGCCGCGAGGATCCGCCCTCGAGCGACACTCGCTATGGCGCCGAAAACGGTGGACCAGACTGAATTCAACGGCTCAGTCCGTGCCGGCACGGGCTGCCCCGGTCGCGGCACACTGGCTGCTGCACCAACCGTGGGAGAGACCGCCGGATGCCCCGCACGACGCCACAATGCGATAGACGCCGCCACAGCACATGCAGATGCTCCCAATCACGAGCCGGTCCCTGCACAACTCGTGAAGAGCTGCCTCTCCACCCGTGATGAACCGACGTCGAGCCACGCGCAGGGACAAGCAGCCGCGATCTCTCCCGACGGGCGTAACCGGTACCAGCGAGTCCCCGTTGCAGGCCACGAGTGAAGTCCGCTGTGCGCTCGCCAGACTCTCACCCGGCTTCTTCGTAATGGTTCCCAACATGCTTCTACCTCACCGGTAGCCAGGAGGGGTCAATTGAATTTCTTACCCCACCGCTGGCCGACGATACTCCCGGCTCTCACACCGTTCCGTACGGTCGGGCACATAGCGAGACCCGAACGAGTGATATCTTGGCGCGCCAGCGCAGCCAAGGAGGCCAGCCGCGATCACGGCGGCTCGAGATCGACGCCGCAGTGATGTGAGATCGCGATCTCCTCGAACTAGTGTGCGATGGCATCAAATCGCCGGAACGGCTGTTCCTGCGTTCCCCTTCTCTCCAAGGACCCACGACCATGACCACAAATCAGATCATCGGCATCGCCCTCCTGGTATCAGGTGCCGTACTCGTCTATCTGGGATACCAGGCATCGCAGAGTCTCGGTGAGCAGCTGCACGAATCGTTTACCGGCCGTTTTACCGATTCCACGACCTGGTACTTCATTGGCGGCGTCGCGACGATCATAGCCGGGCTGCTGGTCATGCGACGCTGATCCGGACCGGCGAACGCCCGTTCCCAGGTCGACCGCCTGCAGTGGATTCCGCTGCTGCCCGGCCGTAGGGGGCCTGCGCGCCGGGGCGGAAGGCACGACCAGGTCTCTCGGTTTCCGTACCCTGGCGGCGTTGCCATCCGGCAACGGCAGTCATGGGTACGCCAGCGCACCGACGGACACCATTGCGCCAGGTAGGGTCGACGTCCGCTTTCCGAAGAGCATCACAAATGAGCATCGGGACCATCCTGCTGATCGTTCTTGTACTGGCGCTGCTGGGCGCCATTCCGTCCTGGCCGCACAGCCGCGGATGGGGATACGGCCCCAGCGGAATCATCGGCACGATCCTGGTCGTGCTGGTGGTGCTCCTGCTGCTGGGACGAATCTGACGCCTGAGCTGAGGTTTCGGACCAAGCGTGCGGGGGCATGCCGGCCGCCACCAAACCGGATCCATCCCGCCCCGGCGCCCGCGGATTGTCGCGGCCCCAGCAGTCCGCAGTCGACCCTGTGTACGCTGGCGAACAGACCCGCAGGCCGTCACAAGAGACGATGCGACTCCACACCATCGTATTCTCTGGAGCGAACGAATGTCCGACATAGACGAGCCGGGACGAAGTCACCGGCTTCCAATATTGCTGCTCGCCTTGCTCACGTTCGCAGGATGTACATCGAGCCCGCCTGCCCGCCCGGTCTCACTGGTGGACGCCGAACAGGCGATTCGTACCGCCGAAAAGCAGGACGCCAGCCGCTACGCCACTGCCGAACTCGATGAGGCTCGCCAGAAGCTCGCGTCGGCGGAAAACGCCGTATCCGGGAAAGACCTGGTTCTGGCCGAGCGTCTAGGACAACAGGCCCAGGTAGCGGCCGAGCTGGCCACGGCCCGCAGCGAGGCTGCCAAAGCTGCCGCGATCAATGCAGAACTCGCCCGAACCACGCAGGCGCTCACCGAAGAAATGCAGCGCGCAGGAGATAGACAATGAACCCATCACCCCACAAATCGACGAGCATCGCTGCCGCAGTCTGCGCGGCTGCGCTGCTGTCATTTCTGGCTACCGGCTGCGCGACGGCGCCAGCGAGCCCCCCGGGGGCTGCCGAGGTCCGATCCAAGCTGACGGAGCTGCAGAACGATCCGGACCTGAGCCGCCTTGCGCCCATTGAGATCCGCGAGGCGGAGTCTGCGGTCGCGGCCGCCGAGCAGCCGCTGCAGAAGGATTCGGAACTCGGGGACCACCGGGTCTTCATGGCCGATCGCAAGGTGGAAATCGCCATCGCAAAGGCATCGACGCGCTACGATGAGAGCCAACGGGAGTCCCTCGAGCGGGAACGCGCGAGCGCAAGGCTTGCGGCGCGCACATTGGAAGCCGACAGGGCGAGGACCGAGGCCGCCGCATCGCGCGACTCCGCCGCGGCCGCCGACAGCAAGGCCAAGGCCATGCAGAGGGAGATCGACATGCTTCAGGCCAAGGCGACTGACAGGGGCCTGGTGCTGACGCTCGGCAACGTTCTGTTCGCGACGGGCAGCTCCGAGCTGAAACCGGGGAGCGTGGCGGGCCTCGACCGGCTCGTTGCCTTTCTCGAGCAATATCCCGACCGCACCGCCGTCATCGAAGGTCATACCGACGACGTCGGAACCGCAGAACGAAACCAGGCCCTGTCGCTGAATCGTGCACAGTCGGTCATGGCGTATCTGAGCCGTCAGGGCATCCCGTCCAGGCGCATCACCGCAATAGGCCTCGGCGAAACACGTCCGGTGGCGGACAACGACTCCGCAGCCGGACGGCAGCAAAACCGCCGCGTGGAGATCATCGTCGAGAACCCCGTCGCGCCGGCGGTGTCTTCAACCTCGCAGCGGATGCCAGGGAACCCGCTGGACCCGAGCAGCGGGAAGTGACCTCCAATCCCGGAAGCGCCCGATCTAAGCCAGCTGGACCAAGGAACGGCTCGGACTCTGCTCGTGCCATCCGGAACGACAGGCAGGCGCTGGAACGAGCCGAGAACGAAGGTTTGCCAGTCCACCCGCCGCAGCAGCACGTGAACGACCCGAACCCCGTCGTTTCGGGGCCGGGAGAATCGAGGAGCGGTGCGGCGACTGTCGACAGGGAGGACTGCAATGCCGACGCCGGGAACCGATAGCGGCGAGCCCGACAACCTCTGACCACACGGCGGCGCGCCGCCCGACCTCCATGAGTAGGGGCGGCAGCCCCAGACCAGACTCACAAGTCACTCCTGCCGGAGGATGGCATCTGCGGTCTGCTGAGCGTCGCCACCATCGTGCTGGGACGACTGGCCTGGACCGGTTACGCGGCGACCAAAGTCCCGGTCAGGCAGTCAGCTCGAGCAGGAGCTCGGATTCACAGCACCCGGCGCTGCGACTGCAATCCTGAGCATTCCCGACGGGTCGGAGGAGTCGAAGCGCGAGCCCGGAATCGCCACCACAGGCGACCTGAAGGCCACACTGGGGGAATGGGTAGTTCAATACCGAATCCGACCCCGTGAATTCTCGGCTCGAAGTCCGGGAGGCGAGAGAGGCGCTGATGAGCGTTCCACCCGACCTCCGCGCAATGACCATAATAGACAATCTGGCCCGCGGGGTCCCGACGCACCTCAACCCGAAAGCACGGTCGCTGCCAATGTCCACCAGATCAGCCGGACCATGCAGTCTCGCCCGGCGACTCTCGGCAAGGAGACGACCCTGGCACTGTTCACAGACAGCAAGCTGTTCATGTTCCTCAGGGGACTGTCCTCAATTGAGCACCGAGCTGGTCGATTTGCACCCCCGAGGAATCCGGGCTCATCTGACCGGGCGAAGCGGTTGCCCGCCACTTGCCGAGGCAAGAAACGCAAGCCCCGCCGCCGCAGCAAGCACCGAAGACACCAGGATGCCGAGCTTGGCGCTGTGAATGAGTTCGTCGCTGAACGCAATGCTGGCTATGAACAGGGCCATCGTAAAGCCGATTCCGGCCAGCAGCCCCCCGCCAATCATCGATCTCCAGTTCAGATCATGCGGGAGTTCCGCCAGCCCTGAGCGCACCGCCAGCCAGGCGAATGACACCACGCCGATCGGTTTTCCGATGACGAAGCCGATCAGTATCGCGACCGCGACGGAGCCGTTGACCTGGTTCATCGCCAGCGGCACGCCAGCATTGGCGAAGGCGAACAGGGGCATGATCACGAGCCCGACCCAGGGGTGCAGCGCCATCTCCAACCGTTCCGCCGGCGACAGAGTTTCCCGCGCCGCAACCTCGGCCAGTTGAAGCGTCTCGCGATTCTTCGTGTCACCGCTGCCTTCTGCGCCCTCAGGATGGGCAATGACCTGCCCAAGAACGGCGTACAGGCGGTCGTCACTGATCCATCTGCGAGCCGGCGTCATGAGACCGAGAACGACGCCGGTGACCGTCGGGTGAATGCCAGACGCATCCACGGCGACCCAGACGAGTACGCCGACCAGAGTGTAGGCCGAGAAGCTGCGGAATCCGAGGATTGCCATGGCGCGCACGGTCGCGATACCGATGCCCGCCAGTCCCAGCGCGCGCCACTCGATGTCGCTGCTGTAGCCAACGGCAACGACAAGAATCGCCCCGAGGTCGTCGACGATCGCCAGCGACAGCATGAAGATCCGCAGGCTCTGCGGGATTCGTCGACCCAGCACCGCAAGGCAGCCGATCACGAAAGCCGTATCGGTTGCCATCACGGTTCCCCAGCCATGCTGACCGGGTTGACCGACCTGGAGCATCAGGTAGAACGAAGCGGGCACCAACATGCCTCCCACGGCCGCACAGATCGACAGCGCCGCCATGCGCGGGTTGCGGAGCTCGCCGAGCGCCAGCTCGCGCTTGAGCTCGAGCGCGACCGTGAAGAAAAACAGCGTCATCAGGCCATCGTTGATCCAATCCTTCAACGAACGGCCGAACTCCCACTTACCTACCTGAAGCCCGACGTGGGTTTCCCAGGCTTGCAGAAAATCGTTCGCCCACGGTGAGTTGGATAGAACGAGTGCGGCAACCGTGAAGAGCAGAAGCACCGCACCGGTGACCGTCTCGATGGCCAGAAACCGCGTGAGCGGCTGCTTGATTCTATCGATTCGTTCTATCGGGAGCCGAGCAGACCCCACGCTGACCGGCCGTTCGCCGGTCATCGTCCATCTTCCGATTCGAAAGTGCCGATCAGGTGGAGCAGGATCACCTTCGGATGGCGCTGTCCAAACCTCTCAGGACCGCATGCGCGCCTGCGACCCTTCGGCGTGCCCGCAGTGCGGGCTGGGCGCACCCACTCCCGGCGCGTGCTCGAGGCAGCCCTGGACGATGTGTGGATCATAGGCGTGCGCCCACGTTGAGAATGCACAACGACGCTGGCGGCGTCGAACGAATCACGACGGCTGCCCGACCTGGGCTTGGCGCTGATCAAGTCGAACGGCGCCGGTCCACGCAACGCACTGAGGCCGAGCAGCCCACGCAACACACCGCGAACAACCACGGACTCCGCATCCTGGACCCTGCAGCGATCGGCGTAAAACGCTTTCTTACACACGGTGGACAGCTACCCGAAGCGCCCTTCCGCCTGTGGACAAGCCTATCGACCTGCCATATTCGTTCCAGCTTCCGCGCACCTGGACTGGCCCAGCGCCTCGTCCGAAACGCTTATGACCCCCGACGAACCTTGGCAGCATCCCGGCCAGGCCCAGCGCTCTCGACTGCTTTTCTGCAGGTCTCGCAAGACCGCGGACGTGCCCCGGCCATTGTGAACCTGGCCAAACCGCTGGACACAGTCGGACAGAGCGCTAGTCGGAGTTTCGCCGGCTGTGTGGCCCAGCGAACAGCCAGGTCCACGGACAAGCGAGCAGACTGTGCTCTGCGAACTCGCGACAACTACACAACGGAGACGACGAAATGTTCAAGAAAAGCGCACTGACCACAGCCATAGCGCTGGCCGGAAGCATCTGGACGTATGCGGCGCTGGCGGAAACGCCCGTCGACACGCCTATCCAAGTATCCCATCAGATCGGCAAGATCAGCGACTGGATGGGCAAGCAAGTCAAGGACCAGCAAGGCAACGAAGTGGGCGAGATCACGGACTTCGCGGTGAACCTCGAAGATTCCACCATTCGCTACGTCGTTGTTGAACTGGATGGTCTATTCAACTCGAAACGCATCGCGGTGCCCCTCTCAGCGCTCAGCCCGGTACCCGGAAACGACAAGACTCTGTCACTCGCTGCGTCCGATACCCAATGGAAGGCGGCCGAGACGTTCGGAAGCGCCAACTGGCCCGCAACGGCCACACTCGCCGCAGGCCAAGCCGTAACTGCCAGCACGGCCCTGCGGCCCGCGCAGATCAAGCCACCCCAGACGCTGTCGGATCAGGACCGAGAGTTTCAGAATATGGACCATGACGGTGATGGTTTTCTGAGCGCCGCGGAAATTCAGTCCCGTGAGGGGCTCTCTGTGACTCGTGACTCCGACACGAATCACGATGGACGGATCGACAGAGCCGAATTCTCGGCGTTCGAGCTGGCAGAGCGGGAGCACATGGCCGACAAGCGAAACGCCGGGCGCAACAACCAGGACGACGAGGGCAAGAAAGGCTCCGGAGACCAGTAATGTTGCCGAGTTCCCTCATGCCTCGATAGTGATATCGCCCCGGCTGCGGCGACCGAGCCGGGGCGCCGTCGCCACGCCGCTGGTTAGAATCACCTGCGCGGCCGCCTGGTCGGCGATGCATTCAGCAGGCTACGGACAAGCCCCGCCAACAACGTACGATAGCGCACCGACGCAAACGGGGCAGATTCATATCATTCACGCAGATTGAAAAAGCCCGATCATTCGATCATGAAGCTGTCCTCGAAAGCGAACCAGACGGACGCTGTGCTGGCCATCGATATCAGCGGTCGCCTCACATACGTCAACCGGCGCGCCGAAATACTATTCGGTCGCTCTCGTTTCGATCTTCTGGGGACTCCGCTGTCGTCAGTATTTGAGCAGCGTCGGGAGACGTCTAGTCAAGGCGTGTGTGCCCTTTCCCGCCGAGCGATGGAGGAAAGCTGCCGCTTCGGTCCGGTCGACGACTGGGTACAGGTGACTGAAGGCGCCGGCCACCGTGTCACGGACTGCTACGCCGAGCCTATCCGTGACCGCTACGGATTGACTGCCGGCGCCATCATCATTGCCAGAACCACCGGCAACCCCCGATGGTCCATGCCGGAGCACGCGCATCCGGCGTTGCTGTATGGCTGATGCTGACCCGGCACGAAGGACCCGGCATCCCGGCGCCTCCCAGGAACAGGGCGACGCTGGACCAACAACACTTGGCCCGGACGGACTCCGTTGTTGCGGCTGAATTCCAGTATGTCCCATAGCGAACAGAGCGCCCCGACAACACGTATACTCTCGTGACCTGCAGGCCGCGAACAGCAGACGACGGAGGTGATCATGACGGCGCCCACGAAGAACTCGTCGCGATCGAACGAAGCGGAGCGCCGGCAGCACAATCATCTGCTCGACGCCCTTCCAGCACCGGAACTCGAGCGGATTTCCCGTGACCTGGAACTAGTGAAGCTGGAACTCGGACAGGTGCTGTACGAACCCGATGCGATCATGCGTCATGTCTACTTTCCGACCACCTCGATCCTGTCGATGCTGTACGTCATGGAGGACGGCGCGTCTGCCGAAATCGCGATCGTCGGCAACGAAGGCATGCTGGGCATTTCACTGTTCATGGGCGGGGACAGCACGCCAAGTTGGGCTGTCGTGCAGAGCGCAGGCTACGCCTACCGGCTGCGGGGCGAGCTACTCAAAAAAGAATTCAACTTCTTCGGTCCAACGATGTCGCTGCTGCTCCGTTATACCCAGGCATTGATTACGCAGATGGCTCAGACAGCCGTCTGCAATCGCCATCACTCCATCGATCAACAGTTGTGCCGATGGCTGCTGCTGAGCCTGGACCGCCTGCCGGCCAACGAACTCTCGATGACCCAGGAACTGATCGCCAACATGCTCGGCGTGCGCCGCGAGGGCGTCACCGAAGCCGCCGGCGAACTGCAGAGGGCAGGCCTGATTCGCTACCGCCGCGGCAAGATCACGGTGCTGGACCGTGCCGGCCTGGAGGATCGGTGCTGCGAGTGCTACCAGGTCGTGAAGTCCGAGTTCGATCGCCTGCTACCATGGCATGGCGACTGAGCCCCTGATCATGCGCCGATCATGCGCTCAGCAGGGATTTTGCAGAGAAGGGCGCATGGCGCCCGGCAGGCGCTTCTTTCCGCCGTTCGACGGGAGCCGCTCATCCGTATCCATCGACACGGCGTCACGCATCGCGTCAGTAGTGCAAAGTTCGGCTCGATCGTCTGCCCATGAGTGATGCAGAAAATATCGCCCGTGGCGTCCGCAGTCCATACGCCAGCGCGCTTGACGCTCACCGTGCTTCCAGGAACAGATACGAGCCAATGGGCCTGATCATTCGACCCGTGACCGATCCCCTCCTTCCTCTGATCGGTGCCGTCTCACTGGCGAGGCCCGTCAGCATCAGGGGCCACTGGACTGGAGACTGATCGCTCTGATGGCAATGCTGGTCGTCCGCCCCACTCGCGCTCAGCGTACCGCTGGCACCAGTATGCGGCATTGTCCAGGGTAAACGCCGTGCCTTGCACATGTACGCCCCAGGCTTCTCCGACCGCCGCCGGAAGGGCCAGCACGGCTGAAAACTCCCCACCGCCAAGACCAAAGGAGTTCGAGACGGACACCCCGGAACACGGCCTGTAACCACCTTCACAGGGTCCCGCCGCGGCTGGCGCGATGGGCTCCCGCTCGGCGCGATCGACGGCCCGGAAGGGACCGCCCTGCTTGACGGTCTCCTGCTTTGGCGCCACATGGGCAATGAGAAAGTCGGGCGCGCCGGCCAGCGGGAACAGAAGCAGCGCCAGGATCGATCGCGGTAGCAGGTGTTTGGTCTCACTGCCGACTCCTGTGCGAACCGCCAGTACCAATGTGGGATGAGACAGCCTGCAATGCTTCGCGCACTCGATCGGGATTGCCGATCCGGTGCCGGGCGCGACCCTCATGACCCTCGGGCACAACAATCAGGATGCGGTCATCGAGTCCACTTGCATGCCGGTGCTCCTGCCGAGCGATCCGTGAGGGCGGCAGAAGCCGTGGGAAAGAACCTGCAGGACACCGAGAGGGCTGCGTGGAAACCCGCTCGAGGGCGCAGTATGCGCTGCTGACCAGCCCTATTCGAGCACTTGAGCATACGACTTGCGGTCCGCCTCATAGCACCCGCACGAGGCCTTCCTGAGTCCACGTCGGTCCAGCACAGTGATTCTGCCGCGGCTGTAGTGGATCAGGCCCCGCGCCTGCAGGGCGCCTGCAGCCTTCGTGATGCCCACGCGGCGCACGCCGAGGATCGATCCGAGCAGTTGATGGGTGAGAAGAAGGGTTTCGGAACCGCCCCGATCCTGGGTCAACAGAAGCAAACGCGCCAGGCGTTCTTCAACGACGTGGAACCGGGTACATGCGACCAACTGCGCGAGCTGGTTCAACTGGACGTTGACGTACTGGCCCATCAGCCGCACCAGGGGTCTGCTGGCAGCGAGTTGTCCCGCGAACGAGTCCGATGACATGCGCAGTGCCGAGCCGCCACCCCGCACGACTGCCTGCACTCCCGACCGGTCAACACCAAGTGCGAGCTGATACCCGCATGCGCCCTCATTGCCGATCAGGCCGACCTCCAAGGCGGCCGTGCCGTCGATGGTCATGATCAGCGCAATGAAGCCGCTGGTCGGGAAGAAGATGTGCGCCAGCCTTCCGCACGCGTTCTGGAGTTCCTCGCCGCGGACCAGATGTACCATCTCGCATTCAGCCAGGACTCGACGACGGTCACGGCTCGGGAGCGCCTCAATAAGGCTATTGACCACTGATGGTCGCTTGCTGGAACTCATGACGAGATGGTAGGAAGATCTGCAGCCACCGTCTGCGCGCTGTCGCACCAACCGCATCCAGCCTGCGTCGTCCTTGCGTGTCCGCTCGGGGTGTCGAAGCTAACCGTGACGAAAGAAATACCCACTATCCATTGTTGGGAATCTCCTCCACGTCCGCGGGACTCAGTGGGCCTACCCATGTCGCGAGACCTCTCCTCACGAATTCTTCGATCGAACGGCCTGCCACACATGCGATGCTCTACGGGCACTGGTGATCGCCGTGATCTTCGGCTTCCACCCAGCAGTGGTCAATCGGGGGCAGGCACGGCCCCGGAATAGAACACTGTGCAGGATCCGCTGCCGAGCAGGCTTTCGCCCTTTTCGAGCAACTGCAGAACCGGTCCAGCCAGAGACCGCAGAATATTGGGTTTGTGGACCAGTGGTTGATCGAATGGACCGCTAAGCGTCTGCTGAATCATGGCGCAGCCGTTCGAATCGACAACGGCGACAGTGACGTCGTCGAATCGCTCATTTCCGAAGTCAATAGATCCCTGGACCGCGATGCGGTTGCGCCTAGTCGCCATCGCCACGTCACGGGCCCGCAGTACGCCGCTCTCCAGGTCCCATTCCGAAACCAGAACCCGGATGTCACTGGTACCCTCTGAGTTCATCAATACGCTCGCGAAGTCGATCCCTTTGGTAATCAGCAGACCCAGCGGTCCGGCCAGGAAGAAAGCGCCGACGTCTGCGAGATTCAAGCGCTGGCTGGACTCGAACCGTTCGATTTCCTGATCCAGATCTATGCCTTTGAGCGTGAGGTTGGTTCCCCGCAGAGAGACATTGCCCGCGCTGGTTCGCGTCATATCATCAATGGAGGATCCGCGCATTGTCAGCTTCGCAGAGAAATCCATCGATCCCGTGGCGATATCCCGCCCCATAGACCGCTCTCGAAAGAACGCCTCGACGGGAAACTGGAGTAAAGAAAAGTGGGCATCCCAATGCGGCGCTGCAGCGGAAAAGTCCACAACAACGCCGCCTGATCCGCTCGAGTCGAGCACGCGCAGGTTGATCGGGTCGACGCGCAATGCTTCGCCAGCCGCGCTGATCGACGCTGTCATACTCGACACTACGATGTCGCTCGTCTCGACCACGCCACACGCGAGTTGGCCGTTGAATCTAATGCTGCGCATGAGGTGGAGGTCCTGCGGAGTCGACGCACCAAGGTCGAATACATCGAGGCTGCAATCGCGCACGCGAAACGTCTCGCGGGGCTCCTGAGCCTCGAAACTCAGCGAGGCGTTGCGGAAAGACAGTGCGGAAAGCTCGAACCCCTCCACGACGCGATGACTCGGCTTTCTGTCCTGCAGGACGAAACTGCCGGCACGGTCCTGCTGGACCAGCATGCTGACATCCTGCAGCGCAACGCGATCGACCGAGATCTCGGCTCGCAGCAGCGGGATCGGTGCAACAGCAAGCGTCGCCTGCTTGGCCGAGAGGATTGGTCCGGTATTGTTGCTGACGACCAGATCTTCCAGCTCCAGGCTCAGCGGAAAGAAGCCGATCCCGACCCGGCCACCCACAGCGACCCGCATACCCAGCGCTTGCGAGCCGGCCGCTTCAACCTCATGCCTCAAGTACTCAAGCTGGACGAACCACTTCAATGCCACGAATAGCGTTACTGCCAGAAAGGTCAGACCGGCGACGGAGACAAGCATGATTCTGAAACTGCGCATTGGCCCACCTCTGCAGAGGTAGGAGGTTGAGACAGATCGGCGTCATCTCGAGCTAGGCGTGCTCCCTCGACTCAAGAGCGCCAGGAGAAACCCGCCTGCGTTGCCGACCCCTCGCCCGGGAGTCATGGCGCCTGAGATCACCTCAGCAGTTGCGGAAATGATGATCGAAGGCGCCCGGTCACTCCGTGCGACAGCGCACCTTGGGGCGAAGAGCTGGTCTGAGGCAATTCCTAATGGTCGGCCACACGTGAGCCGCGATCACCCGCCCAGAAGACGAGCGCGCCGCGGGTCACTTCCGCGGAATCTGCCGGAGTCGATGTCCTTGCAGAGGCCTGCCGGATACTTGTCACGTCTGATCTATACTGTTCATCGCCCGAAGTGCTCTCCGTCAGATGGTCACCGTTTCTGTGTTCGATGGCTTCTTTTTCGGGTATGCACTACCGTTCCACCAGATGGAACGCTGAAAATTCGCCCCTGCCGCCACCCGATTCTGGTTGAACTCCCAGTTGCAGGCCGTTGACCAGCCTGGTCGCAACCTGGTCCACGACGCGCTCAGCAAGCCGGGTTCACCGGTATCTGCATTTGTCGAATTGCGGGGCCGGATCGATGCCGATCGGTCGTGCCTCGTAGGCACGGGACGCGACGATCATCGACGGATTGATCTCCAGCCCGTTGCTGAGTCGTCCGCTCGAGGTGGACGTTGCCGGACCTGGGCATTCCCTCAGACCCTCGGACGAAGCCCAGCCGGACACTCGACCTTCGCCCGAGCTGCCCGATTGTGCGGTAGGATACCAAGCCTAGCCGCTCGAACGATCGCGGACTCTCACTTCACCGAAGGCACGAGGTCCCGAGAGTAGACATGCATACGCCGAACGCGAATCATCTGCTCGCTGCCCTTTCCGACGATGATACCCGTCGTATTCAGCCTCACCTCCATCCGATGGATCTGGCTCTCGGCAGGGTACTTTACGAGCCCGGGGACCTTGAAGCGCATGTGTATTTCCCCGCGGACTGCATCGTTTCTCTGCTTTACGTGATGGAGAACGGTGCGTCGGCCGAGATCTCGCTCGTTGGCAACGAAGGCATCGTCGGAGTTCCCGTGTACATGGGTGGCGAGAGCATGCCCAACCGCGCCGTCGTTCAGAGCGAAGGCCGCGCCTACCAGCTTCCGGCGAAGGTTCTGAAGGAAGAGTTCAACCGGCACGGCGCGTTGTTTCGGGTGCTGCTTAGCTACACCCAGTCCCTGATCACACAGATGGGGCAAACGACAGTCTGCAACCGTCACCACACGATCGACCAGCAGCTATGCCGATGGCTGCTGATGTCACTGGACCGGCTGCCCGGTAACCAGCTACGAATGACCCAGGAACTCATCGCCAACATGCTCGGCGTACGTCGTGAGGGTGTGACGCAGGCGGCACGCAACCTGCAGCGCCAGGGTCTGATCGACTACAAGCGGGGCCACATAACCGTTCTGGACCGATCCGAGCTGGAACGCCGATGCTGCGAGTGCTACGCGGTCGTCAAGCGTGAATGCGACCGCCTGCTCGGCTCGTGAACGCTATCACCTGG
>MRWG01000962.1_pt1 | contig 22447 bp, 14 predicted proteins | sample 1013341 | NCBI WGS metagenome assembly MRWG01 (sample SAMN06117577, study PRJNA244670) | biofilm metagenome | biome: Water; feature: Cathode Biofilm; material: Biofilm; isolation source: microbial consortium enriched at the cathode of a solar microbial fuel cell | place: USA: District of Columbia ... | reverse complement strand
TGGTGACCGCTGCGGCCTCCGGCATGGGGAAGGCGGGCGCGATCCGTTTCGCGAAGGAGGGGGCCAAGGTGGCCGTCGTCGATATCGACGCGGCGGGCGTCGCGGCCGTGGTCGAGGAGATCAAGGACGCCGGCGGGGAGGCGGTCGGCATCGCCGCCGACCTGACCAACGACGCCGAATCGGTTCGGATCGTGAAGGAGGCGGCGAACGCGCTCGGCGGTCTCGACTTCGCCTGGAACCATGTCGGCCATCCCGGGCCCGCCGCGATCGAGGGCATCGACATGCGGGACTACGACCTCGCCATGACCCTCAATCTCCGGACCATCCTGGTTTCGACGGAAGCGCAGCTGCCGGAACTCCGTGCGCGCGGCGGCGGGTCGCTGCTCTATACCGCCTCGACCTCCGGCCTGATGGGCTCTCAGTTCAGCCCGGTCTATTCCGCGGCGAAGCACGGCGTCGTCGGCTTCGTAAAGGCGATGGCGAAGCGCTACGCCAGCCAGAACATCCGCCTGAACGCGATCTGCCCGGGCCCGATCGACACGCCCATGCTGCGCGTCTTCGTCGCCCGGCCCGACCAGCAGTCGACGCAAGGCCGCGACCCTGAGGAACTGGTCCGCACCCGCGGCGGACAGACGCCGATGGGCCGGCCCGGTCAGCCGCACGAACTGGCCAATGCAGCCCTCTTCCTGCTCTCGGACGAAGCGTCTTTCGTAACCGGCGCGGCGCTCGCGGTGGACGGCGGCTACACCGCCTGACCGGTCAGGCGGTCGGCAGCACGTAGTCCTTGAAGCGGGCGCGAAGCTGCAGCTTCGAGAGTTTGCCGGTCGCTGTGTGGGGCAGCTCGTCGACGAAGGCGACGTCGTCGGGCATCCACCACTTGGCGATCTTGCCTTCGAGGTAGCCCAGCACGTCGTCCTTGCCGAGGTCCTGGCCATCCTTGGTGCGGACGACGACGAGCAGCGGCCGCTCGTCCCATTTTGGGTGCGGCAGGCCGATGGCGGCCGCTTCGGCGATCTTCGGATGGCCGACCGCGACGTTCTCGAGATCGATCGAGCTGATCCACTCGCCGCCGGACTTGATGACGTCCTTCAGCCGGTCGGTGATCCAGATATAGCCGTCCGGGTCGATGGCGCAGACGTCGCCGGTGCCGAACCAGCCGTCCTCGGCGTGCGCCGGGGCCTTTTCCGGGATGTTGAAGTAGTCGGCGATGATCCAGGGGCCGGTCACTTTAAGCTCGCCGGTCGCCTCGCCGTCGTTCGGCAGCGTGGCGCCGGCTTCGTCGACGATCTTCATGTCGACGCCGTAGAGCGGCCGTCCGGCGCTCTGCTGCAGGTCGACCGCCGCCGTGTCCGAAAGGTCCGCGTGCTTCCGCTTCGGCGTGTTGGCGGTGCCGAGCGGCGACATCTCCGTCATGCCCCAGGCATGGATGACGTTGACGCCGTAGTCGTTCTGGAAAGTCTCCATCATCGCCCTGGGGCAGGCCGAGCCGCCGATGACGACACGGTCGAGATCTGGCAGCTTGCCGCCGACCTCCTTCATGTGGGCCAGCAGCATCATCCAGATGGTCGGCACGGCGGCGGTGAAGGTGACCTTCTCGCCAGTCAGAAGTTCGTAGATGCTCTTGCCGTCAAGGTCGCGGCCCGGCAGCACCAGCTTCGAGCCGACGGCCGCCGTCGCATAAGGCACTCCCCAGGCGTTCACATGGAACATCGGCACCACCGGCATCGCGGAATCGCGCGCGGAGAGCGCCATGCAGTCGGGCGCGATCTGGCTCAGCGTGTGCACGATCGTCGACTTGTGGGCGTAGATGGCGCCTTTCGGGTTGCCGGTCGTCCCGCTGGTGTAGCAAAGCGCGGCGGCGGAGTTGTCGTCGAAGCTCGGCCAGTCCATGTCGCCGGTCTCCGCCGCGATCAACTCTTCGTAGCAGATCGGATTTCGGAGGCGCGAGACGTCCGGCATGTCGTCCTTGCCAGCAAACACGATGACGCCCTTCACCTTGGGCGCCTTGGGCAGCAGGTCCGCCACCAGATCGACGAAGGTCAGGTCGATGACGAGATACTGGTCGTCCGCATGATTGACGACGTATTCCAGCTGGTCCGGGAAGAGGCGCGGATTGATGGTGTGGGTGACCGCGCCGATGCCGGCGATGGCGTAATAGGCCTCGACATGCCGGTAGGTGTTCCAGGCGAGCGTGCCGATCCGGTCGCCGAACTTGACGCCCAGCCGCTGCAGCGCTTGGGCGAACTGTTTGGCGCGGACTTCCGCCGCCGCCCAGTCGTACCGGTGAACCGGCCCCTCGATCGTTTTGGTGACCACCTCCGTATCGGCGTGCCACTTGCCCGCATGCGCGATCAGGCTGGAGATCAGCAGCGGGCGGTCCATCATCTTGGCGAGCATCGCGTAATCCCTGAGTGCGGAACGCAAAAGTCCACTTTGCGATATTCATGCCGACCGCAGGCGCGTCCGGCAAGAGGGGCGGGCGCATGACAGCGGCGACCGCGGAACCGCAAAGCGAGATCGCCGCCAATTGGCGCGCGGTCGCCGTCGGCTTCGTCATGGCGTTCTTCGCCTGGGGGATGATCTTCTACGCCCATGGCGTCTTCAAAGCCGCGCTGGAGGCGAAGCACGGTTGGTCCGGGCTCATGCTGTCCTACGCGCAGGCATGGTTCTGGTTCGTCGGCGCCTTCGCCGCCTTCGCGGCAGGGTGGGCGGTCGACCGTTTCGGACCCCGCGCGGTCGCCTGCTACGGAGCCTATGCGACGGCGATCGGCGTCGCCGCCGTCGGTCTCGTCGAGACGCCGTGGCAGCTCTTCCTGGCCTATGCGCTGCTGGGAACCGCTTATCCGCCAATCGGCAATCTCGGCATTTCCGCCGCTCTCGCGCCGCTGTTCGACCGAGATTACGGCAAGGCGCTCTCCTACGCGCTGACCGGCGCGAGCATCGGCGGCGCGGCGGTGACGCCGCTCTACATCTGGCTGACGACGTCGGTCGGATTCGAATGGGCTTCGGGACTGCTCGGAGCGGCGACGCTGATTTGCCTGACGCCACTGCTGCGCTGGGCGCCGGCGCGGTCCGCGGCCGCTTCCGCCGGACGGGACCCAGCGGGCGACGCCGCGTTCCGAGCCGCCGTTCGCTCGCCGACCTACTGGGCGATCTGGGCGACCGGCTTTGTCTCGTTCACCGGCCAGGTTGGTTTCCTGTTGCACGAAATCTCAATCCTGACGCCGCGCATGGGCCTCGTCGCCGCCGGCTATGCGGTCAGCGTCACCGTTCTCGCCGCGGCGGTCGGGCGGTTCGTGCTGGGTTGGGCGGCGCGCCATGCGCCCCTGGGGTTGGTCGCCGCGGGGGCCTATCTGATCCAGGTGAGCGGCTTCGTCATTTTGAACCTCGTGCCGGGCGTCGCCGCTGCGTTCCTGGGGGCCGCCGTGGTCGGCTTCATCGTCGGGCCGCTCGTGATGCTGCCGGCGATGCTGGTGCGCTCGGCCTTCGGCGGGGCAGGCTTCGGGCGGATGTTCGGCCTCTCCAGCATCGGCATGTTTGCCGGCATGACGATCGGCCCCGGACTGGCAGGATACGTCGCCTCGACGGCCGGGTACTCGGTCGCAATCTGGATGTACGCGGCCTGCCTGACGACGGCCGCGCTGATCGTCGCCCTTGGGTTCAGGCCTGCCGGTTCGCGTGGGTAAAGGCAGAGATGCGCGGCTGAATTTCGTCCCGCCAGCGCCGGCCGTTGAAGACGCCGTAGTGCCCGACGCTCGGCTGCACCCAGTCGGTCTGCATCTCCTGGGGCACGTTCACGCAGAGCGCGTGCGCCGCCTGGGTCTGTCCGATGCCCGCGATATCGTCGTTCTCGCCTTCGACGGTCATCAGCGCGGTCTTGGTGATCGCGGCCGGATCGACCTTGCGGCCGCGCCAGCTGAAGTTGCCGTCCGGCAGGTCGTGATCCTGGAACACGCGCTTGATCGTGTCGAGGTAGAACTCTGCGGTCATGTCCATGACGGAGAGGTACTCGTCATAGAACTTCCGATGCTGGTCGACGCTGTCGCCATCGCCCTTGACCAGGTTGTCATAGAGCTTCACGTGCGCTTCGAAGTGCCGCTCCAGGTTCATGGTCATGAATCCGGTCAGCTGCATGAAGCCCGGATAGACCCGGCGCATGTAGCCCGGATATCCGAACGGCACGTTGTAGATCACGTTGCTCTCGAACCAGTCGAGCGGCTGGGACGTCGCCAGTTCGTTTGGCGTGGTCGGGCTCTTGCGCGTGTCGATGGGGCTGCCCATCAGGGTCAGCGACGCCGGGATCAACGGATCGCCGTCCTCGGCCATGATCGCCGCGGCCGCGAGCGCCGCCGGCCCCGGCTGGCAGACAGCGACGACATGGACGTCCGGCCCGATGGCGCGAATGAAGGTGATCAGATATTCGATGTAGTCGTCGAGCGCGAACTTGCCGGCGATCAAAGGCACTTCGCGGGCGTCGGTCCAGTCGGTGATGTAGACGTCGTGGTCGCGCAGCATGGCGCGCACCGTGCCGCGCAACAGCGTCGCGTAGTGACCGGACATCGGCGCGACGAGCAGCGCCTTCGGCGGATTTTCCTGGCTCTTCGGCAATGCCGCCGGTTCGCGGACGAAATGCAGCAGGTTGCCGAACGGCAGCTCCATTTCGACCTGCTCGACGACGGGCACGGTCGTGTTGCCGACCGTCACGTCGTCGATGCCGAACTCCGGCTTTCCGTAGCGCTTCGTGATCCCCTCGAAGACTTCGCAGGCGGCAGCGACGGCGCGGGAAGCGGGCAAGAGGGATAGAGGATTTCCCGGCGCTTGCAGCATGTGGCGCGTCGCCGATGACAGGTTTCGATAGGGCCTGAGCGCCGCATGGGTCATCTCGTAGGCGGTATAAAGCATTGTGTGCCCCTGATGTGCATCGCGGTCAGCACTAGCATGTAGTTTGCATTGCAACAATTAATCGGCCGTTTACGTTTCCGCGCTCAGTCGAGCAGGAAGGCGAGCCAGCCGGCGGCGGCCGCGACGGCAAGCAGGGCGAGCAGTAGGCGATTTCGCGATGCGGGCTCCGGCGGCTGACGCCGCGTCTCTTCGTCCTGATCCTCCAGAATCCGCTCCAGTCGGGCGATGGTTCGCGGCAGGCGCCAGGCCGCTTCCCCGATGTCCGCCAGCGCGTCCGCGACCCGCGATTCGGGGCCGCGATGCGCGCGCATCCAATCCTCGATCAGCGGCTGGGCGAGCGTCCACATGTTCACCGTCGGATCGAGCCGGCGCCCCATGCCCTCCGCCATCAGCAACGTCTTCTGCAGCAGGAGCAATTGCGGCTGCGTTTCCATCTGGAAGGTTTCGGTGATCTGGAAGAGCTGCTGCAGCAGCCGGCCGAGGGATATCTCGTGGAGCGGCTTGCCGAGGATCGGCTCGGCGATCGAGCGGCAGGCTTGGGCGAAGGCGGCGCGGGATTGGTTCGCCGGCACATAGCCCGCACGGAAGTGGACGTCCGCCACCAGCTCGAAGTCCCGGCGCAGCATGCCGAGCAGCATGTCGGCCAGATAGTCCCGCGTCGCACGGTCGAGCCGCCCCATGATGCCGAAGTCGATGACCGTCAGGCCGCCGTCGGGCCGGACGAAAACGTTGCCGGGGTGCATGTCGGCGTGGAAGAAACCGTGTTCGAAGACCTGCCGGAAGAACGCGCTCGCGGCGATGCGCATGATCTCGTGTCGGTCGTGCCCGAGCGCGTCGAGCGCTTCCACATTGTCGACGCGCGCGCCCGAGACCCGCTCCAGCGTCAGCGTCCGGCGGCCTGTCCGGGCCCAGTCGATCGCCGGCGCCGCGAACATCGGGTCGTCGGCGAAGTTCTCGCTAAGCTCGCTGGCCGCGGCGGCTTCCAACCGCAGGTCCATCTCCGCGCGAACCGTCTCGGCGAACGCTTCGACGACTTCGACCGGCTTCAGCCGTCGCCCCTTGGGCGATAGGCGCCAGGCCCACTGGGCGAGCCAGCGGAAGAGCGCGATATCGCGTTCGAAGGCGGACTCGATGCCGGGCCGCAGGACTTTGACCGCGACCTCGCGGCCGTCGCGCGTTCGCGCCAGATGCACCTGGGCGATCGATGCGGCGGCGACGGGCGCGCGCTCGACCTCCTCGAAGAGTTCGTCGACGGGCTTGCCGAGTTCTTCTTCGATCGTCTGGAAGGCCTTTTCGGCGGGGAAGGGCGCCAGCCGGTCCTGCAGCAGGGCCAGATCGTCCGCGACGTCCGCGCCGAAGAGGTCGCTGCGCGTCGAAAGCGTCTGTCCGAGCTTGATGAAGCTCGGGCCCATCGCGGTCAGCGCTTCGGCCAGTCTGGCGCCGCGCCGCTCTGGCAGGTCGCGGCCGCGGAAGATCTTCGCCAGCAGGCGGGCGGTCGCCCGGGCGGCGGTCGGCGCGGGCGGCTCATAGAACGGGAACAACGCGTCGTGGCGCGCCAGCACATAGGCGATGCGCAGCAGTCTGGCGGCGTGTCGCAGGCCGGAAAACACGAAGGCCGTAGTCCAAGCGTCGGGCGGGGACATGCGGTTTCCCCCATTTTGGCGCCCGCTGCAAGAATGCGCCCCGCGCCGCCGACTTTTCGACCGCCGACGCTTGCGCCATGTTAGACCTCGAAAGAGCAATGGCGGACGAGTGGGGATACTGACGGATGAGCGATTACGACTACGACCTCTTCGTGATTGGCGCGGGCTCGGGCGGCGTCCGTGGCGCGCGCATGGCGGCGTCGACCGGCGCGCGCGTCGCGATCGGCGAGGGCCGACGCATCGGCGGAACATGCGTGCTGCGCGGCTGCGTGCCGAAGAAGCTGTTGGTCTACGCCTCCCACTTTCGCGACGACTTCGAAGACGCGGTCGCCTATGGCTGGCGCTCGAAGTTGCCGACGCACGATTGGACGAAGCTGATCGCGAACAAGAACGAGGAGACCGACCGGCTGAACGGCATCTATATCGGCCTCCTGAAGAACGCCGGCGTCGAGATTCACGAAGGCTATTGCCGCATGATCGATCCGCACACGGTGCGCGTCGGCGAACATGCGGTGACGGCCGAGCGCATTCTGATCGCATCCGGCGCCCACCCGTTCATTCCCGACATTCCCGGCGCCGACACGGGCATCACGTCAGATGAGGCGCTCGATCTTTTGAATCAGCCCCGGCGGATCGTGATTGTCGGCGGCGGCTATATCGCGGTCGAGTTCGCCGGCATCTTCGCCAATCTCGGCAGCGAGGTGACGATGCTTGTGCGCGCGGAAGAGTTGCTGCGCGGCTTCGATGACGACATTCGGGTCGAGCTCTCGCGTGCGATGCAGGCGCTCGGCGTCGAGATCCATACCCGGACGACGCCGGTCAAGATTGAGCGCGATTCTTCCGGCTCGACGGTCACGACGAACCATGGCCAGGAAATCTCGACGGACCTCGTCATGTTCGCGACCGGGCGCGTGCCGAACACGCATGGCATGGGGCTCGAGGACATCGGCGTGAAGCTCGGCCGGAACGGCGCGGTCGAGGTCGATGAGTATTCGAAGTCTTCGGTCGACAATATCTACGCCGTGGGCGACGTCACGGACCGCATGGCCCTGACGCCGGTCGCCATCCACGAGGCGATGTGCTTCGTCGACACCGTCTATCGGGACAAGCCGCGCTCGCCGGACTACGAATATGTCCCGACCGCCGTCTTCAGCCAGCCCCCGATCGGCACGGTCGGCCTTTCGGAGGCGGACGCGATCGCGAAATACGGCGAGGTCGACGTCTACACGTCCCGTTTCCGCCCGATGAAGCACACGCTGACCAAGCGCGAGGCCTTCAGCTTCATGAAGCTGATCGTCGAGCCGAAGTCGGATCGAGTGGTCGGCTGTCACATGATCGGCGACGACGCGGCGGAGATCGCCCAGGGCCTCGGCATCGCGCTCAAGGCGGGCGCGACCAAGGCCGACTTCGACGCGACGATCGGCATTCACCCGACGGCCGCGGAGGAGTTCGTGACCATGCGCGAGAAGCGCGCGCCGAAGCAGGCGGCCGCCGCGGAGTAGCTTCAGGTTGTCCGGGCGGCGCGGGTTTCGTATACCGTCAGGCCAACTTGTGGATAACCCGTGCGTCCGCGCGGGCGAAAGAGGTTCCGATGCTGGAAAAGTGGACGCCGAAGACGTGGCGGTCGAAGCCGATTCGCCAGGCCCCGAAATACGAGGACGAGGCCGCGCTCGAGGCCGCGCTCGGCACGATCCGTGGCATGCCGCCGCTGGTGTTCGCCGGCGAGGCGCGGCGGCTGAAGGAGCGTCTGGCGAGCGTCGCGCGCGGCGAGGCGTTCCTGCTGCAGGGCGGCGACTGCGCCGAGAGCTTCGCGGAGTTCCACGCCGACAACATCCGCGACACGTTCCGCGTGCTGCTGCAGATGGCGGTGGTGTTGACCTATGGCGGCGGGCTGCCGGTCGTTAAGGTCGGCCGCATCGCCGGCCAGTTCGCGAAGCCGCGCTCGTCCGACATGGAGACGGTCGGCGACGTGGCGCTGCCGAGCTACCGCGGCGACATCATCAACGGCGCCGACTTCGAGGCGTCGGCGCGGCGGCCGGATCCTGCGCGGATGATCACCGCCTACAGCCAAGCCTCCGCGACGCTGAACCTGCTGCGGGCCTTCGCCCAGGGCGGCTATGCCGATCTGCACGAAGTGCATCGCTGGAACCTCGATTTCGTCGCCGAGAGCCCGCAGAGCGACAAGTACCGCGCGCTGGCTGACCGGCTGACCGAAACGCTGGAGTTCATGGCGGCCTGCGGCCTGACGTCGGAGACGACGCCGCAGATCCGCGAGACGGAGTTCTTCACCTCGCACGAAGCGCTGCTGCTGCCGTTCGAGGAGGCGCTGACCCGCGTCGATAGCACGTCCGGAGACTGGTACGATGTCTCCGCCCATCTCCTCTGGGTGGGCGATCGGACGCGCGACCTCGATGAGGCGCATGTCGAGTTCCTGCGCGGCGTGAAGAACCCGCTCGGCATGAAGTGTGGTCCGTCGATGGATCCGGACAACCTATTGCGCCTGATCGATCGGCTGAACCCGGAGAACGAGCCGGGCCGGCTGACGTTGATCTGCCGCATGGGCGCCGAGCAGGCCGCCGCCAAGCTGCCGCCGCTGGTGCGCGCGGTCGAGGATGCGGGCCGGGTCGTGGTCTGGTCATGCGATCCGATGCACGGCAATGTCGTCAAGTCGACGACCGGCTTCAAGACGCGGCCGTTCGACCTGATCCGGCGGGAGGTGCAGACCTTCTTCGACGCGCTCCGCGCCGAAGGCGCCCATCCGGGCGGCCTGCATCTGGAGATGACCGGCAAGGACGTGACGGAGTGCACGGGCGGCGCCCAGGAGATCACGGACAAGATGCTCGCGGATCGCTATCACACCCACTGCGATCCGCGGCTGAACGCTTCCCAATCTCTGGAGCTGGCGTTTATGGTAGCGGAAGCGCTCAAGGCCGAGCGCGATGCGCGCGGGCGGGCCGACGCAGCCTGACCAACGCGGGCGTCCCACCCATGCTGCTGCCCTGAGTCCGCCCATGCGCCCTGATGTCGACGATATCCCGCGGTATACCGACGCCTACTTCCGCAAGAGTAAGGAAACGGTCGGCCGCTTCGGCGACGTCCGGGCGACCTATGCGATCTTCATGCGTCGCCCGGTGCTGTACACCGGCGAGTTGACGGTGCAGTGGCTGCGCGCGGTCGCGGCCGAGCGCGGTGTGACGTTCGAGATCGAAACGCCCTACCAGGAAGGCGATTGGGTCGGCGCCGGCGAGCCGATGCTTTACATCTCCGGTTCGCTGTTTCACCTCGTCGATCTGGAGACGCTCTACCTCCAGATGCTCGGCGCGGCGAGCGTCGCCGCCTACAACGCCTATATGATGGCCCAGGCGCTGCCGAAGACGGCGTTCCTCGCGATGGACGCCCGACACTGCGCCGGCGTCGACATGGCGGAACTGATGGCCTACGCGGCCAGCGTCGGCTCCAAGGCTGCGCAGGCGAAGGGCGCCGTCGGCTTCATCGGCAATGCGACTGATGCGACGGCGCATTTCTTTCAGCAGCAGCGCGGGCTCGGCACCATGCCGCACGCGCTCATCGGCTATGCGGGTTCGACGCTGCGCGCGGCCGAAATGCTGCACGAGACCTATCCGGACGAGAACCTGACCGTCCTCGTCGACTATTACGGGCAGGAGATCACGGATTCGCTGGACGTGGCGAAGCGCTTTCCCGACCTTGCCGCGGCGGGTCGGCTCGCTTTCCGACTCGATACCCATGGCGGACGCTACCTGGAGGGCATGGACCTGCAGTCGTCCTACGCCGTGCTCGACCGCTGGGCGCCGAACGCCATCCGAAGCTACCGCACCGAGACCGAACTCCGTCATCTTGTCGGCACGGGCGTGACCGCCGCATCGGTCTGGCGGCTGCGGGAAGCGCTCAACGAAACCGGCTTCGAGAACGCAAAGATCGTCGTAAGTTCGGGGTTCGGCGTCGAGAAGTGCCAGACGATGGCGATCGCCAACGCGCCGATCAACGTCGTCGGCACGGGCTCTTTCCTGCCGGATCGCTGGTCCGAGACCTACGCCACCGCCGACGTGATCGAGTATGACGGCAAGGCGAGCGTAAAAGTCGGCCGCGAGTTCCTGCTTTCCAAGCGCAAGGCCGCCCGAAACGGCGCTGCGCCGTCGTGACCTAAGGACCGGCTTCGCACATGACGGACCGTTTGCGGATCGGGATCGCCCAGATCAATCCCGTCGTCGGAGATATCGGCGGCAACGTCGAAAAGGTAAAGGCGGCGCGGGCGAAGCTCGCCGACGCCGATCTTATTGTTTATCCGGAACTCGTCATTTCCGGCTACATGCCGGAAGACATTGTCATGAAGCCGAGCTTTTCGGCCGATTGCCGCCGGGCCGTCGAGAGGCTTGCCGCCGAAATGGGCGAGGGGCCGGCGCTCCTGGTCGGCACGCCCTGGCCGGAGGGAGACAAGGTCTACAATGCCGTGGCGCTGCTCGACGGCGGCGAGATTATCGGCGTCCGCTACAAGTACGACCTGCCGAATTACGACGTCTTCGACGAAAAGCGCGTGTTCGACGCTGGCCCCCTGCCGGGGCCGATCAACTTCCGCGACGTCCGCATCGGCGTGCCGATCTGCGAGGACATCTGGACGCCGGACGTGGTCGAGTGCCTGGAGGAAAGCGGCGCGGAGATGCTGCTGGTGCCGAACGGCTCGCCGTTCGAGCTCGGCAAGCCGGAAGTGCGGCTGCAGCTGGTCGTCGCGCGGATCATCGAAAGCGGCCTGCCGCTGGCCTACGTCAACATCGTCGGCGGTCAGGACGAACTCGCCTATGACGGCGCCTCCTTCGTTATCGACGGCGACCGGCATCTCCGCTGCCAGATGCCCGGTTGGCGTGAGGACTTCGCGATCACCGAATGGGAGCGGGGTGAGGACGGCCGCTGGACCTGCGCCTCCGGTCCGATCGAGGACGTGCCGGAAGGCCTGCCGTCGATGTACCACGCGGCGATGCTGGGCCTGCGCGACTATGTCGACAAGAACGGCTTTCCGGGCGTCGTGCTCGGGCTCTCGGGCGGCATCGATTCCGCGCTATCGGCGGCGATCGCCGTCGACGCGCTCGGCCCCGAGCGGGTGCGTTGCGTGATGATGCCCTCGCCCTACACCTCCCAAGAGAGCCTGGAGGACGCCGCGGAGGTCGCTCGCTATCTCGGCGTCGAGTACGAGACCATCTCGATCGGCCCGGCGATGGAGGCGTTCAAGGCGATGCTGTCCGACGCCTTCGCCGGCAAGGATGAGGACATCACGGAGGAGAACATCCAGTCGCGCGCGCGGGGCCTGACCCTGATGGCGATCTCCAACAAGTTCGGGCACATGGTGCTGACGACTGGAAACAAGTCCGAAATGGCGGTCGGCTACGCCACGCTCTACGGCGACATGTGCGGCGGCTACAATGCCATCAAGGACATCTACAAGACCAAGGTGTTTGAGCTCTGCCGCTGGCGGAACGATCACGCGCCGACCGACGTGCTGGGGCCCGCCGGCGCCGTCATGCCGGAACGCGTCATCGCGAAACCGCCCTCGGCGGAACTCCGCCCCGACCAGAAGGACGAGGATTCGCTGCCGCCTTATGACATCCTGGACGGGATCCTCGAACGCCTGATCGAAGGCGAGCAGTCGGTCGATGAAATCGTCGCGGCCGGGTATGAGGAAGAGACCGTCCGGAAGATATGGCGGCTCCTGGAAATCTCCGAATACAAGCGCTTCCAGGCGCCGCCCGGCGTTAAGATCACGCGCCGCAATTTCGGCCGCGGGCGTCGCTACCCGATGACCAACGGATACCGCCGCAACATCTGAGGCCGGCTGCGCGACAAATTGGGGGGAAGCGATGGCGACGACCGACCGGCGCGTGGCGCTGATCACCGGATGCGGCAAGCAGAACGGCATCGGCGCGGCGACCGCTAAGCGGCTTGCGGCGGCGGGGGTCATCGTCGCGGTCTCCGACGTCGCGGCGGCCGGCGTCGAGAACGACAATGCGGTCGCGCGCGAAGGCATGGCCTGGCAGGGCCTCGATACGCTCGTCCAGCAGATCGAAGATGCGGGCGGCCAGGCGTTCAGCCTCGTCGGCGATGTGTCAAGCGAGCAGGGCGCGGCCGATCTGGTCGCCGAAGCGGTCGCGAAATATGGCCGCCTCGACATTCTGGTGAACAACGCCGGCGCGCCGCATGGCAAGGACCGCGGTCAGATCGAGGACGTTCCGCTCGAAGGCTGGGACGCGGTCATGGCGATCAACGCCCGCGGCGTCTTCCTGATGACGCGCGCCGCCGTACCGCACATGAAGGCGCGGAAGTGGGGGCGGATCATCTCCATGTCCTCGGTCGCAGGCCTCTACCCGCTGCCGGAGCGGGCGGCATATTCGGCCTCGAAGGCCGCGGTGATCGGGTTGACGCGGTCCGTCGCCTACGACCTCGCCGGCTTCGGGATCACGGTCAACTGCGTCTGCCCCGGCTCGATCCGTACCGACCGCGCGATCTCCTCCACGCTGCGCGCCGGCTGGACGGACGTCGACGCGGGCCTGAAGGAACGCGCCAAGGAAATCCCGGTCGGCCGCCATGGCCTGCCGGACGAGGTGGCGGCGACGATCGCGCATCTTGCGTCGGACGACGCCGGCTTCATTACCGGCCAGGCATTTGTCATCGACGGCGGCGGCTTGCCGCCCAGCGCCTTCTGACGCGATCCGGAGCGCCTTGATTCCGCCAGAATTTGACGTCTGATTCCGGGCGAATTTTGGCGTGCTTGCGCCGACGAGGCTTTAGGGGCGGACAAAGTGAACAGAACGAAGGCCGCGCGATCCATCCGGCGTGGTATGGGCGGCGTTGCGCGCCGCGAATTGCTGGCCGGCATGATGGCGGCAGCGGTGGGCCTGCCTGCCGGGCGGCTGGCGCTGGCGGACGTCAATCCGGCGATCGCGCTCGCGCCGCCGGCGCCGTTCGACTTCGATCGCCTGATCGCGCGCGCCAAGAGCCTCGCGGCGGCGCCGTTCCGACCGGCCGTCGTCGCGCAGCCCGACGTTCTGCAGCGCATTGACTACGACGCCCACTGGAGGATCCGGTTTCGCAAATCGGCGACGGCCGGGCCGGCTGGTCCTGGCGCGCCGGTGCAGTTCTTCCATCCCGGCCGATACTTCCCGGAACCGGTCGCGATTCATTTCGTCGAGAATGGCGAAGCGCGCGAAGTGCTTTATCGGCCTGAGTATTTCGACATGCCGGCGGACAGTCCGGCGCGGGAGTTGAACGAACCGGGTTTTGCGGGCTTCCGCGTCATGCGGCCGGGGCTGGAGCCCGACTGGGTCTCGTTCGTCGGCGCCTCCTATTTCCGGACGGATGGACCGTTCGCGCAATACGGCCTTTCCGCTCGCGGCGTCGCCATCGATGCGGGATTGTCCCGGCCGGAGGAGTTTCCGCGCTTCTGCGCCTTCTGGCTCGGGCCGCCCGATGTCGGCGAGGACGTCGATCTCGTCGCCTGGGCGCTGCTCGACGGCCCCTCGATCGCCGGGGCCTATCGGTTCGGCCTGAAACGCGGCGCGCCGGGCGTCGGTCATCGGACGGATGTTCAGGCCCGCCTCTTCATGCGGAACGCCGTCGAGCGGTTCGGCGTCGCCCCGCTCACCAGCATGTACTGGTATTCCGAACGCGACCGCGTCATCGCCGACGACTGGCGGCCCGAAATCCATGACAGCGACGGGCTCGCCATGGCGACCGGCGCGGGCGAACGTATCTGGCGCGCGCTCGACAATCCGCGCGAGCCGACGACCGTGAGCTTCATGGACGACAACCCGCGCGGCTTCGGCCTGACTCAGCGCGACCATGATTTCACGCACTACCAGGATGACGGCGCGTTCTACCACAAGCGTCCCTCTGCCTGGATCGAGCCCCGGGGCGATTGGGGCAAGGGCGCCGTGCAGCTGATCCAGCTGCCGACCGGGGAAGAGACCTGGGACAACATCGTCGCCTACTGGACGCCGGAGACGCAGCCGGTCGCGGGCGACGCGCTGGCCTACGACTATGCGATCCACTGGGTCGATCGCGACCCGCCGCCGCCGGGCGGTCTGGCGTCGGTGATCGCCACGCGCCAGGGCCACGGCGGCGTTGCGGGTCAGCCGCTGCCGGAGGGCGTCAACAAGATGGTCGTCGATTTCGCCGGTCCGTCGCTGAAGGGGCTCGATCGCGAGTCCGGCGTCGAACCCGTCGTCGAGGCCAGAGGCGGCGCGATCCTGGAGCCTGTCGCGGCCCGACCGATCGTCGGGACGGACGCCTGGCGGCTGTCGTTCGATTTCGACATGGCGGGCGACGATCCGGTCGACCTGCGCGCCTATCTCCGCAAGGACGGCGCGCCGCTGACGGAGACCTGGCTCGCCCTCGCGCGGGTGCGGCCGCGGCGCTAGAGCAGGATCGCCTTAGGTAGCAACGTTTCGCACGTCATAGCTCGCCTTCGACAAGGAGCCGGCCGCGCAGCGATGCGGGGCCATCGGAAGCGGTCGGCGACGCGGCTCGAAGGCGAGCTATGACGCGCCCGAAGGGTGGCGCAGAGCCGCCCCTTGGGGGTGTCGCGACGCTTGCGCGATGCCCCGCATCGCGCGGCGCGCCGCTCCTGCCCAAGGGGCGGCTCTGCGCCACGAAACGTTGCTACCTAAGGCGATCCTGCTCTAGCGGCCCCTTCAGCCCCGGTCTGTCAGGCGTCGGCGAAGCGCGGCCATGCGGGCGACGACGCCACGCAATGTCTGCGCTTCCTGTTCGGTCAGCCGCGCCCGCGAGAAGACGTTACGGAGGTTCTGCTGCATCGCCGGCCGTTGATCGGCGGAGCGGTAGAACTCGGCGGCGTCGAGTTCCGCGTCCAAGTGGTTCAGCAGGCCTTCGACCGCGCCTTGAGAGGCCGGCTCGCTGTCGCCCATGACATGCTCGACGGCGGGCGTCGCATCGCCGGACTTCAGCCACTCCCAGGCGATCAGCAGCACCGATTGGCCGAGATTCAAGGAGCTGTAGGCGGGGTTGAGCGGCGCAGTCACGATCGCCTGCGCGCGCATGACGTCATGGTTCGCGAGCCCCGATCGTTCCCGGCCGAAGAGCACGCCGACGCGCCGGCCGCCGCCGATCTCGCGGCGCATTTCCTCTGCCGCCGCGCCCGGCGTGTAGACCGGCTTCACCATGTCCCGGCGGCGCGCGGTCGTCGCGTAGACGACGTGCAGGTCGGCGACTGCCTCGGCCGTGTTGCGAAAGACTTGCGCGTTCTCCACCACGATGTCGGCGCCGGCGGCCGACGAGAACGCCTTGGGGTTCGGCCAGCCGTCGCGCGGTCGGACCAAGCGGAGCTCGGTCAGCCCGCAATTCAGCATCGCCCTCGCCGCGGCGCCGATATTCTCGCCCATCTGCGGTTCGACCAGGATGATCGCCGGCCCCGGATCGAGCGGCCCGGACTTCGTCGTATCGGTGCCGGCCATGGCTTCAGGCGGGCGGCGCCACGCCGTCGGCCATCAGCTTGTAGATCAGCCCGTCGGTCAGTGCTTCGTAGGAGGCGGAAATGATGTCGCCGGAAAGGCCGACGGTCGTCCAGCGGTTGCCTTCCGTATCCGCGCTTTCGAGCATCACCCGGGTGACGGCCGCCGTGCCGTCGCCGGAATTCAGGATGCGGACGCGAAAGTCTGTCAGGCGGACCTGGTCGAGCGACGGGTAGAACGGCGCCAGCGCCTTGCGCAGCGCGTGGTCGAGCGCATTGACGGGACCGTTGCCTTCCGCGACCTCCAGGGCGCGCGTCCCGCCGACGGCGACCTTCACCGTCGCCTCCGACAGGGCGGGGCGCTGGCTGCCGGACTCGAGGCGGTGCTCGTCGAGCACGCGGAACGTCTCGATGTCGAAATAGTCCGGCACGCCTTCCGTCAGGCGCCGGGCGAGCAGTTCGAAGCTCGCTTCGGCGCCGTCATAGGAGTAGCCCTCATATTCGCGCTGCTTGACCGTCTCCACGATCTTCAGGACGCGCGGGTCCTTGCCGTCGATGTCGATGCCGAGCTCGCGGAAGCGGGAGAGCACGTTTGCCCGGCCGGCCTGGTCCGAAACGAGGATCAGCCGCGCATTGCCGACGCTTTCCGGCGGGACGTGCTCGTAAAGCGACGGATCTTTTTCGACGGCCGAGACGTGCAGGCCCGCCTTGTGCGCGAAAGCGCTTGCGCCGACATAGGGCGCGTGCCGGTCGGGCGCGCGGTTCAGGCGCTCGTCGAGCATGCGGCTGACGGCGGGCAGGCGCCGCATCTGGGCGTCGGAGACGCCGACGTCGAAGCCCATCTTCAGTTTGAGCGTCGGGATGAGGGAAACGAGGTTGGCGTTGCCGCAACGCTCGCCAAGGCCGTTCAGCGTGCCCTGGACCTGGCGGGCGCCGGCCAGCACGGCGGCGATCGAGTTCGCGACCGCGTTCTCGGTGTCGTTGTGGGTGTGGATGCCGATCCGCTCGCCGCCGAAGCGCTGGACGACCGTCTCGACGATGCGCGACACCTCATGCGGCAGCGCGCCGCCATTGGTGTCGCAGAGCACCACCCAGCGCGCGTCGGATTCGAGCGCGGCCTCGACGGCCGAAAGCGCGTAGTCGGGGTTGGCCTTGTAACCGTCGAAGAAATGCTCCGCGTCGAACAGCGTCTCGCGGCCGCGGCTGACGCATTCGGCCACGCTCTCGCGGATCATCCTGAGGTTCTCGTCGAGGTCGACGCCGAGCGCCGTCGTCGCGTGGATGTCGTGGGTCTTGCCGACGAGGCAGACGGCGGGCGTATTCGCCGAGAGCACGGCGGTGAGGCTCGGATCGTTTGCGGCGCTGCGGCCGGATCGGCGCGTCATGCCGAACGCCGTCAGCGTGCTGCGGCCAAGCGTGAGCTCCTGGCGAAAGAACTCGTCGTCCCGCGGATTGGCGCCCGGCCAGCCGCCTTCGACATAGTCGATGCCGATCTCGTCCAGCGCCTTTGCGATCGCGGCCTTGTCCGCCGCGGAGAAATCCACGCCGTGGGTCTGCGCGCCGTCGCGCAGCGTGGTGTCGTAGAGGTAGAGGCGTTCGCTGCTGGACACGGGACCGCGACGCTCCTTCTATCTGCATCTAGAAACGACGAACGGGGGCGCCAGGCGCCCCCGTTCAAACAGCGCCCGAGGGCGCGATGAGCGCCCGACTTAACGCTTGCTAATCGGAATGTAGTCCCGGACGTCGGCGCCGGTGTAGAGCTGACGGGGACGGTTGATCTTCTGCTCCGGATCCTCGATCAGCTCGTTCCACTGCGCGACCCAGCCGACCGTGCGGCCGATCGCGAACAGGGCGGTGAACATCGAAACCGGGAAGCCCATCGCCTTCAGGATGAAGCCGGAATAGAAGTCGACGTTCGGGTAGAGCCGGCGCTTCACGAAATACTCGTCCTCAAGCGCGATCTTCTCGAGCTCGACCGCGACTTCGAGCAGCGGGTCGTGGATGCCGAGCGCGTCGAGGACCTCGTGCGCAGCCTTGCCGATGACCTTGGCGCGCGGATCGAAGTTCTTGTAGACGCGGTGGCCGAAGCCGAACAGGCGGAAGGGATCGTCCGGATCCTTCGCCTTCTTGACCATGTCGCCGACCTTGTCGACGGTGCCGATTTCTTCGAGCATGTTCAGAACCTGCTCGTTCGCGCCGCCGTGGCTCGGCCCCCAAAGCGCTGCGATGCCGGCCGCGATGCACGCATAGGGGTTTGCGCCGGTCGAGCCGGCGAGCCGCACCGTCGAGGCGGAGGCGTTCTGCTCATGGTCGGCGTGGAGCAGGAAGATCACGTCGAGCGCCTTGGCGACGACCGGATCGACCTTGTACTCCTCCGCCGGGGTGGCGAAGCACATATGCAGGAAGTTCTCCGCGTAGCCCATGTCGTTGCGCGGATAGATGAAGGGCTGGCCGATCGTATATTTGTAGGCCCAGGCGGCGATCGTCGGCATCTTCGCGATCAGCCGATAAGAGGCGACGGTGCGGTGCCACTGGTTCTCGATGTCGAGGCTGTCGTGGTAGAACGCCGCCAAGCCGCCGACGACGCCGCACATCACCGACATCGGGTGAGCGTCGCGCCGGAAGCCCCTGAAAAAATTGTTGATCTGGTCGTGCACCATGGTGTGGTGCGTCACGTCCCAGACGAACTTGTCCTTCTGTTCCTTCGTCGGCAGTTCGCCGAACAGCAGCAGGTAGCAGGCTTCCATGTAGTCGCTCTGCTCGGCGAGCTGCTCGATCGGGTAGCCGCGATACAACAGGACGCCGTTATCGCCGTCGATATAAGTGATCTTCGACTGGCAGCTGCCGGTCGCGGTGTAACCGGGGTCGTAAGTGAACAGGCCGAAGTCTTTGTAAAGGCTCCGAATATCCATGACGGGCGCACCCGCCGTACCGTGGATCACGGGAAAATCACTGGTCTTCCCGGTGGCGTTGTCCGTCAATGTGACGGTGTGGTTGGCGCCGTCTTTGGCCATGTGTTGCATCCCCCGCAAGCGCGGCCAGCCAGCCGCTCGTTCGCTATGACTTTGAGCTTGCAACATTACCCGTTGTGCGGCGCCGAAGCAATCGCGGCGCCGCCCGGCGGACTTCAGTTCAAGGCGCGCCGGGCCCGTTCGAGCGTCTCCTCACGTCCGAGGATCGCCGCGACTTCGAAGAGGCTCGGCGACGCGTCGGAGCCGGTCAGCGCGGCGCGGAGCGGCTGTGCGATCTTGCCGAGCTTGAGGCCGGCCTCCTCCGCGAGGGCGCGCAACCGCGCCTCGACGGCCGCCTCCGTCCAATCCTCACCGCTGATCTCCGCGAGCGCCGCCGACGCTTTGGCGTTGGCGTCGCGGGCTTCGGGCGTCGCCAGCAGGTTCTCCGCCTTTGGGGATAGGGCCGTCGGCGCGCCGTTCAGGTAGATCGTGGCGGCGGCGGCGAAGTCGACCAGGGTCTTTGCCCGCGTCTGCAGGCTGGCCGCGCCACGGGTCATGCGCTCCCGTTCGACATCGGCGAGCGGCCGACCGATCGCGGCCTCGACCCTCGGGAAGACCGCAGGCAGCAGGCTTTCCGGCGCAGCTTCGCGCATGTAGTGGCCGTTGACGTTCTCCAGTTTCGCAATGTCGAAGCGCGCCGGGGCCCGATTGACGTGTTCCAGGTCGAACAGGCGGATCGCCTCCTCGGTCGAAACCAGCTCCAGGTCGCCGTGGCTCCAGCCGAGCCGGAGCAGGTAGTTCCGCATCGCCGCCGGCAGTAGCCCCATGTCCCGGTAGGCGTCGACGCCAAGCGCGCCGTGCCGTTTCGAGAGCTTCGCGCCGTCAGGACCGTGGATCAGCGGGATATGCGCGAAGGCCGGCAAGTCCCAGCCCATCGCCTGGAAGACCTGGGCCTGGCGGAAGGCGTTGTTCAGGTGGTCGTCGCCGCGGATGACATGGGTCACGCCCATATCATGGTCGTCGACGACCACGGCGAGCATGTAGGTGGGCGTTCCGTCGGCGCGCAGCAGGATCATATCGTCGAGTTCGGCGTTGGCGACCGTCACGCGGCCCTGCACCAGATCCTCGATCACGGTCTCGCCGTTGCGCGGCGCCTTCAGGCGGATCGCCGGCGGGACTCCCGCGGGGGCCTCGGCCGGGTCCCGATCGCGCCAGCGGCCGTCATAGCGGAAGCGTTCGCCGCGCTTCTCCGCATCGGCGCGCATGGCGGCCAGGTCCTCTGCCGTGGCGTAGCATCGGTAGGCGTGGCCGGCCGCGACCATCGCTTCCGCCACCTCGACATGCCGGGCGGCGCGGGCGAATTGGTAGACCGGCTCGCCATCCCAATCGAGCTCCAGCCATTTCAGCCCGTCGAGGATGGCGTCGATCGCGGGTTGTGTGGAACGCTTGCGGTCAGTGTCTTCGATACGCAGTTTGAACGCGCCGCCGTGGCGGCGTGCGAAAAGCCAGTTGAAGAGCGCTGTCCTGGCGCCGCCGATATGCAGGAAACCGGTCGGCGAGGGCGCAAAGCGGGTGACGACGGACATGAAGCTTGGCTCCGGCAGGACGGGCGGCGGGGCGGGATGGTGATCGGAACGGCCGTATAACGCGCGCCGGGCGATGAAGGTCAAGAGGCGCATGGCGGGTTGGGCGGCTTGGAACTGGACGGAGCGGGCGTTTTCGGGACGCCGGCCGGCCATGCTCGCCGCGCCGTCGTTTGCCGCCGGCGCCGGCGCCTACCTCTCGGTCTCGGCCGAGCCGCCCGGCTGGATGGTCTTCGCGGCGACAGGCGTGGTCGTGCTTGGCGCGGTCGTCCTTTGGCGGACGCCCGCTTTGCGCTGGCCGGCCGTCTGGGCGGCGGCCTTCGCGATCGGCTTCGCCTGGGCGCTGCTCCGGGCCGATTGGGCCAATGCGCCGCGGCTCGATCGCGAAGGCGCCGGCGAACTCAGCGGCGTGGTCGTCTGGCTGCAGGCGGACCCCGATCGGCCGCGGCTGACGCTGAGGCCCGCCACGTTCGAGCGGCGCGGGCGGCGCGTGACGTTCGTCGAAGCGAGGGTCCGATTTCTCAAGGGCGAGCGTCCCGCGGTCGGCGATCATGTCCGTGTCCTCGCGGTCATGCGGCCGCCGCCGCCGCCCGTGGCCCCCGACGGCTATGACTTTCAACGGACCGCCTATTTCGACGGCGTCGGCGCCGTCGGCTTCGCGATCGGGGAGATGTCCGCCGAACCGGGCCGCGGCGCCGGCGACCTCTTCGCCGGCGCCCGGACGGCGTTTCGCGACGCGATCTACCGGGCGTTGCCGGACCGTCCGCAAACCGCCGGCGTCATCGCGGCGCTGACGGTCGGCGACCGGTCGGGCGTCGCGCCCGCGGACGACGCGGCGCTTCGGGCGTCCGGGCTGGCGCACCTGCTCGCCATTTCCGGCCTGCACCTGGGTCTCGCCGCAAGCGCGGTCTACCTGCTCCTTCGGGCGCTGCTGGCGCTGCCGCACGGCCTCGCCTTGCGCTTTCCCGTGCACAAGTTCGCGGCGGTCGCGGCCATACTGGCCGCGGCCGTCTATCTCGGCCTCTCAGGCGCCGCGCCGCCGGCGCAGCGCGCCTTCGTCATGGTCGTCGCCGGCATGATCGCCGTTCTGACCGATCGACTGCGCTCCGGCCTCTGGTTCGTCGCCTGGGGCGCCATCGTCGTCGTGCTGATCGCGCCCGACGTCGTCGCGGGCCCGAGCTTCCAGCTTTCCTTCGCGGCCGCGACGGCGATCGTCGCAGGCTACGAAGCCTGGGCCAACCGGCGGCGCGGCGCCGACGAGCCCGCGCTCGCCGGATTCGGTCGGCTCAGGCCGGTCGCGGCCTATGTCGCCGGACTGCTCGCTGCGTCGCTGATCGCGACCGCCGCGACAACGCCGCTGGCGCTGGCGCATTTCCAGCAGGCGCCGCTCTACGGCGTCGTCGCCAACCTGGCGGCGATGCCGGTCATGGCGTTCGTCGTCATGCCGTTCGCCGTGCTGTCCGCGCTGCTGGCGCCGGTCGGGCTGATGGCTTGGCCGCTCTGGGTCGTCGCCTGGGGCGTCGAGGCGATCATCGCGACGGCGCATCTGACGGCGGGCTGGCCCGGCGGCGTGATCCGCGTCGCCCACGCGGGCGACTGGCCGGTGGCGATGTTCTTCCTGGGCCTCGTCCTGATCACCGCATTGCGCGGCCGCTTTCGTCTCGCGGGCGTTCCGTTCTGCCTTGCGGCGGCGGCGGGACTGGCGCTCGCCGCGCCGCCAGATCTCCTGGTCGACGGCGACGGCCGTCTCGCCGCCGTCGTGCGCGGCGACGCGCTCTATGTCACGACGACCCGCGCCGGCGCCTTCGAGCAGGAGGCCTGGCGGCGTTATGCCGGCGTCAGCGAAATCCGACCGCTTGCAGAAGCGCCGAACGAATGGGCGGTCTGCGACGATCG
>MRWG01000961.1_pt1 | contig 22475 bp, 19 predicted proteins | sample 1013341 | NCBI WGS metagenome assembly MRWG01 (sample SAMN06117577, study PRJNA244670) | biofilm metagenome | biome: Water; feature: Cathode Biofilm; material: Biofilm; isolation source: microbial consortium enriched at the cathode of a solar microbial fuel cell | place: USA: District of Columbia ... | reverse complement strand
GCGAATCCTTGCTACAGGAAATTGATAGGAGCACAAACGCGGCTATGCAAGCCAGGGATGTTCGGAAATGTCTTTTGGATGGTGTAGATGTCCCCATGCGTCACCGGAATTCATTAGGTGGAATTAACACGGGGGAGGTACCTAAAGATACAAAAAAGTCCACTCCCCCATCCCAGGCAAGGAAAAAAACACGAACCGCTGTGGCATTTCCCTGTCCCCAACCGTAAATCCCGGCTTGCGAAGGGCTTCTAATACCCTTCCGCTTCCAATTCGCGCAGCGCTTGTTCCGCCGAAGGGATACCCGGCTGAATGGACAAGGCCTTTTTGTACGACCGCAGGGCTTGCCGCCCGTGGCCCATCTTGCGCAAGGCTTCCCCATAGCTGTCCCAGACATTGGCCACCCCGGGGAACAGTTCTGTATTGAGTTTAAAAACTTCTACGGCCCCCCGGGTTTCCCCCTCCCTCAGAAGGGAATAGCCGATCATATTCAGGATAAGGTCTTTGGGGTCCTCGGGGTGGAAATTGGTGGTCAGGCTTTCCCAATGTGCCTTGACGTAATTGAGGCCTTGCTCGGAAAACGCTTTGTAAACTGCCTGTATGGCCGGAATACCCGGCTGTTCCGGAGCCTCGCCCCTTAGGATGGCCACGATACCTTGACCCAGGTTTTCGGCAACTACTTCATCCATATTGGCAAAAACCACTACCGCGACCTGTTCCCTTAAAAATTCCAGGTAGACCGTGTTGGCCCCTTCGAACCCCCCGGCATGCCCTGTGATCCCCCCCTCTTTTTTTAGCTTTTGATAACGGGCATACCCTTCATCCAGCATTTGTGTCTCCCTGTTCCACAAAGACGTTCCATGATGATAGGCCCTGTAGAATTTCAGGATATCAGAAGCCGTGGAGTAGAAACCCCCGTCAGGTTTGACGATTTCCTGGAAGGAGTCGTTGTCCAGCAACTCCCCTCTCATATTCTTGTAATACCCGATAGCCCGGTTGGGGACGGTATATTTTTCGCGCAGGTAGGTATCCTGCATCCCAAGGGGTTTTGCGATTCGTTCTTCTACCAGGTCGAAATACGATTTTCCGGCGGCTTTTTCAGCGATCAGCCCCAGCAATACATACCCGGCATTGCTGTACCGGCGGTCTGTGCCGGGGTCAAACTCCAGCGGTTGTTTTTTGATCTGTTCCAGGGCGGTCTGCAGGGTTTTTTCTTCCCGGGGGATATTCCAGTACTCCTCGCTATGATACCCCCCATAGCCCGACTGGTGGTTGAGGAGGTGCCTTAGGGTGATGTCTTCCGCGGCTTTTTTAGGGAAACCGGGAAGGTACTTCCCCAGTTTGTCATCCAGTGACAGTTTTCCTTCATGTACCAACTGCAAGACTACCACCTTGGTAAAGCTTTTATTCATGCTTCCGATATCAAAGCGGGTTCCCGGGGTATTGGGGATGTTCTTGTCTCGCATGGCAAGCCCGAAGGCCTTGTGGTAGACCGGACGGCCTTTTTCGGCCACCAGCACCACCCCGGAAAAGATATCCAGGTCGGTATAGGCCTTTACCAGCGAATCTACCCTGGCTTCAAAGCCCGGCAGGTAAAGGCGCTCCACCACCCGGGGTTGTGATCTGGCAACCAGCGTATAACAAATGGCTGCTATCAGGACAGGTAATATTCTCATAAGGATTGCATTTAAGTGGTTACTGCTGCAAGGGTATGGAAATCTCCCGTACGCCTGGGGCAAAAATGACGAATGGCCCTATGGATGTTACAAATGCCGGATTTTCACAGGCCATGCCCCCGGGATCCCGGTTCATAACAAAATGAGGGCGGTTCTTACCAATTCCTGCCCAACTGCCATCCACTTTAAATATCTTTACTGGGTGCGTGCAAATCATCTGGAAATTCTTGGCAACCTGCTGTTCTGGACCCTTACTTCCTGGTTGATCCTTAGTAGCTTCTCCATACAGACCCAGGAATTGGAAATAGTGAACGGGGATACCACTTTTACCGTGGTTCGCAATGAAACCCTGCTCAAAAAGCTGGGGCTTTGCGTGCTTGTGGCGGCCCTGGTATTCTATGCGCAATTATGGAATGCCATGCAACTGCGGGGATCCCAAAAGTGGCAACCTGTCCTCTGGCGGGCTGTTTTGTTACTGCTGTGCATGCCAACGATTTACTATCTCCTGGAGGCCCTCCTTTCCCTGGACAGCCTCCTGCAGCTGGCACTGACCACCGGCCTGGGGATCATGGGCTTCTATTTTACCGTGGCCACGGCCTATGGCCTTTGGAAGGTCTGGCGTTCTGCAGAATACAAGAAGGCACAACTCGTACTGGCCAAGCAACAGGCAGAACTCAGCCTGCTTAGGCAACAATTGCAGCCCCACTTCCTCTTTAACGCCCTGAATAACCTGCTTGCAATGGTGGACCAGGAACAATCGCCCAGGCTGGCGGATTCCTTTGAGCGGCTTGCCAGCCTGTTGCGGTATGTGATTGACAAATCCAGCCTGCAACGAACCACGGTCGCAGGCGAGATCACCTTTCTTAAAAATTACGTGGACCTCCAGTTGCTTCGCTTTGAAAGTGGGGAGGTACAAGTGCATTGGCAAGTAGAAGGCCCGTTTGACCGGCAGGTAATAGAACCCGGGCTTTTTATCCCCTTTGTTGAAAACGCTTTCAAATACGGGACCGCCCCGGAATCTGGTTCGGAAATTACCATTTCCTTCAATCTCAGGCAAAAACACAGGGTGGTCTTTTCCGTAGGGAACCCGCGGGTATATGCGTTTCCAAAAAAAGAAGGCCACGGTACGGGCATACCAAGCAGTAGGGAACGCCTGGAACTGGTATACCCGGGCAAACACCGGTTGGAGATTTCCAGGGATCATGGGTTTTTGGTAACTTTAAGCATTACAACCCTATGAATGCCATCATCGTAGACGACGAACCCAGGGCTATAGAACTGCTGCGCAGCTACCTGTCGCATTTTGCCGCGATACGACTGGTGGCTACCTTCAGGAACGGGCTGAATGCATTCGAATTCCTGACAAAGGAAAAAGTCGACCTGGTTTTCCTCGATATCAATATGCCCCATATTTCGGGTATTTCCCTGTCAAAAATGATCCCTGAAGAGACACGGGTGGTCTTTACAACCGCCTATTCGGAATATGCCGTGGAAAGCTATGAGGTACAGGCAGTTGATTATTTGCTAAAACCCATTAGCCTCGACCGGTTTACCAGGACCATGGCGAAATTGCTCAAGCAAGATCCCGGGAAGGCACCCGCTGCCCCGGAGACGCTTCTACTGAAAAGCGGGAGCAGGATCTACCGCATTCACACGGATGAAATCAAGTACCTGGAAAAAGATGGCAATTACATGACATATCATTTGGCAGATACCCGCATCCTGACCCGGGAGCCGGTTCACAAGGCCCTGGAAGTATTGCCGGCCAGTTTCCTGCAGGTCCATAAGTCTTTTATCGTAAATTTGGACAGGGTGACCGGCCTGGAAAAGGAAATATTGTACCTGGGTGATATTCGTTTGCCCGTTGGAGCGACCTTTAAAGCACGGGTTCTGGAACTGCTTACCCCTGGCAGTCCCAGGGGTACCCGCTAGTAAATAACCACCTTTGAGAAGGTTCAGGCCACCAGCAAAAGGGGTTCCCCCCCCCCGGCGGCCCGGGTCATGAGGCAATGCCAGCAAGTCCTGCCGTAACATATCAACGGAAAACGAACGCCCTTTAACAGCCTTTAACAGTTCTTCTGTCGTATATTTATAAATAGAAAAAGCAGCAATATGAAAACAATCAAAACCATCACGGCCATAGTTTTATTTATGGCCGTAACCGTGGCTTTCGCACAGAACAGGAAGGACAAGAAAATTATGGAGGATGCCATAGAAGCAAAAAGTGCCCTCTTAAAGGCCCATAGCGGATTAGAGGATTTCTTCGACAATAGCGCCGGCTATGTAATATTCCCCAACGTAGGCAAGGGAGGGTTCATTATTGGGGGCGCTTCCGGCAATGGGGTCGTTTATGAAAATGGGACAGCCATAGGGATGGCCGACCTGAAAAAACTGAATATTGGGCTGCAGGCAGGCGGCCAGGCCATTATCGAGGTGATCTTTTTTGAAACCCCGGTAGATCTGGAGCGGTTTAAGAATGATAATTTCCAGTTTGCTGCCGAAACTTCGGCCGTGGCCCTAAAGAGCGGTATTGCGTTTAACGCAAAGTACAAGGATGGCGTCGCGGTTTTCGCCCTGCCCAAGGCAGGATTGATGGCCGATGCCTCCGTCGGGGGACAGCGATTTGATTTTAAACCGTTCTGAGGGAAAGGAAAATAAAAAACCGGCATTTGGCCGGTTTTTTTATGGTGGTTTTCCACGCTTGCCTCAAAGGAAAAGCTTTGCCATCTCTTCCCAATTATGCACCCTTTCAAAATGGTTTTCGTGTATGTTGTGGGGTGAAGTGAAGAGCAGCGGCCGACCCTGAAAACGCTGCAGGTTGAACGAACGGTCGTCTACCAGGACGTCGCCCTGCAAAACATGCTTGTGGCCGAGGAGGATTCTGTGCTGCCAGGGGATAAACGGGAAATAGGTGTCCAGCCAGTCGCTCTTTTCCCTGAGGCTATTGGGGAATTGCATGGCGGCTGAGGCGATATAAACCTCATGCTTGCTGTTGAGTTCCTTGACTACCCTGATGCTGTCCTCAATCGGTTTCAGGTCGATAAAAAAACCTTCGTTGCGGGCGTGGTCCCTTACACTTTTCTGCCGCTCTTCCGGCACGCACTGCCATACTTCCCGACCCATGCATTCGTCGAGGGTCAGTTTTTCACCAAATTCACGATTGTAAATTTCAATATGGGCCCCATACGTGTCCGCGAGTACTTCATCCATATCAAGATAGATCACCATAGCCAAATTTTTGTGCAAAGGTCGGTAAAAACGGGCATTCCGTAAAATTGTAGTCGGCTTATATGCGCCGATCACCACCGAACCCCCGTAAATACGGATGTTTTGTGATGAAGCCCGACGCTCTCCCCTGGTAGCAAGGTATTAATTGGTGCCAGATTTGCGCCTCACCCTGTGGGTGGTGCCAACCAATTAATAACACCATGGTACATGCCGGGTGACACAGTTAGCCATGCGTTATTAAGACCTTTGGGTTGCGAATTTCCGGTTCATGGAAAATGTCCTGAAAGCCTTCTTACACATCAGGGCGAAACGGCCAATGCATTTGCTTCCTGCATACTATTCACCCCCTCAACTACAAAAATCCAGAAACCAGCCAATTGTGCCCTCCCATGAAGAAAAGCCGGCAGGCCCGGTAGTACTGTCCGGGATCTACGTGGTTTCCAGGCCCTGGACGGCAGTAGCTAGCTGTATCACCTGCCACTCATGTCCGCCTGAAGTATAACTGCACAGCTCCCTGAAACCAATGGCCCTGTGTGCGTTGACCGATCGGGTATTGCTGGCATCCACTTCTGTGATGATCTCTTCAAATTCGGGATGTAGTATTTGCTGCATGTGCTCGTACAAGCCCCGGAAGATACCGCGCGACCTGTAGGCCTTGTCTATGCAGACCTGCCCCATCACCATATAACGGCAACCCCGGGGTATATGGGATGCTATTTGCTCAAACATGGGTTTTAAGATATCGATGTTATCCGCAAAAATGGGGTGCATGCAAAGCGCGTACCCGGCCAGGGTACCGCCGTCCATGGCTATTATATGGCCACAGGCTTCATTCATGCGCTCCAGCAAATCCAGGTCGTGCCGTACCGTTACAAACCCTTCTTTTTTTCGCTCCTCCGGGCTCAGGTTTTCAGGAAGGTTGCGCTGCTGTAGCCTGAGGATCTGCTCCAGTTCCTGCCGGTTATCCGCTTGTTTGTACTTCAGTTCCATCTATTTCAGATTTAACCAGGCTTTCCGTGCTTCCAGGCTCTGGGGTGAAGGTTGTTTCCCCGATGCTTCCATTAGCCGGATGGTACGGGCCGGGTTGGCCCCCAGAACTACTATGGCTTCGCGCGCCTGCCCCCTTCGTTTATAGCCAAGGGTAATCCGGTTTCCCGGTTCTAGGGATTGCAGGTATTCATCCAGGGCAAGGGTCTCATCAAGGGTCTTCCCGTCTATGCTGTACACGATATCCCCCCGTTCCAATCCCGCCAGATAGGCCGGGCTGCCAATCAGGGCGTTGGCCTGGACTTGGAGGCTGCCGCCTTCAAGGGGGCTAAAGGAAAGCCCGAGCCAGGCATTTTCAGGCTCGGCGTTAAGGCTGATGCCCACACGGTCAAAAAGTGACCTATAGTCCGGCTGCCCGCTGTGGTAGATATAACTTTCAAAGAAGTGGTCACCAAAAGCTTTCCCTGCATATTGGTTCAGGGCGTTGTGGAGGTCTGCCAACAGGTAGGGGGCCTCTTTCCGCCCCCGGGTATCCCATAGCAACCTCATATAGCCATCCAGGCTAAGCCCTTGTTCCCGAAGCGAAAGGTCCAGCGCCAGACCCAGCATGCTGCCGTAGCTATAATAGGAAATAAAGGTGTTGTTCTTGTTCTGGGGGTCTATGGAGGTTGCCGCGTCCACAAATGGGGCCTGGTAGCTCATCTCAATGGGGTTGTGAAACATCCGGCCCGGTGAATTCCAGACGTAGTTGAAGGTGCCATTCAAACCTGAAACATAGGCTTCCGGGCTAATAATTCCGGCCCGGCACAGGATGAGGTTGGTATAATAGCTGGTAAAGCCTTCAGCGAACCAGAGCTCCCCACTCATGTTGGCGGCTTCAAAGCCAAAGGGTTCCAGTGATCCTGGCCGAAGGCGTTCTACATTCCAGGCATGGAAGAATTCATGGGAGACGGTGCCAATGTTCCCGGCCATCCCCCCTTCTTCAAGGCCCCTGGTACTGGTTAGGATCGTGGAATTGCGGTGTTCCATGCCATCACCGGACACCTGTGGCATATAACAGGCCAGGAAGGTATAACGGCCGTAGTCAAAATCGGGTAATTCGCCAAAGACCTCCATTTCTTGCTGCACCACTTTTTTTAGCTGTTCAAAATAAGTGTCAAGACTAACTTCACTCCCCTGGTGGTGGAGTGCAAGGGCGATGGTATAGGTCTGCCCATTGGAGCGCAGCTCAAATTCCCTCAGTGAGAAGTCACTGATTTCGGTAGGGCTGTCCATAAAGTATTGCAGGTTGGGGGCAGCATAGGTCGTGCCCGTTATCAAAGGGAGTTGGGTGGCCACTTTCCATTGCAGGTCTGCCCGGGGTTCGAAGGTCACTTCAAAGGGCCTGTTGGCCAATGCCGGGGCGTACATGAAGGTGGCCGGCATATTGAGGTGGGCATGGGTTTCATCGATTTGCGAATAGGTGCCGTCGCCCTGGTCGGCAAACAGGGTGTAACGGATATGTACGGTTCCCCGGTGCCCACTCACTTTCCAGGAATAAGGGTCTGTTCTGTGCACGTTCAGGGCTTCGCCCTTGTCATTCGTCGCTTCAAAACCATATACGTTTTTTGCAAATTCATGCAGGGCATACCGCCCTGGGGAAGACCGGCTCATCCGTACCTCCAGCGTGTCAATGGGCACATTCTCGAAATGTACACTGATAAGGGCTTCGTGGTGTACGGCGTTGTCAAATGAAATATGATAACGGTTGGCCTGGGGCATTGCGCAAACCGGCCAGAGTAAGAGCCAGAGAATACGGGAGGGTACTTTCATTTAATTCAAGGGTTAGGTCCCACGAATATACTAACTAATAGGATTTTTAAAAACAGGATATACTACCTTTGGGGTTATGGAAGGTTTTCCCTTGCAACTCGCTAGAAAACTCTCGGAAAGGGAGGCGATGAACGCCCTACGGAGCCTGAAAGGCCTGGGTGGGTTGGTTGATTTTTCCTCCAACGACTACCTGGGCCTGGCCAGGAATGAGGCCGTATCTTCCTGGGCGGGCCAGTTAGTGACCGATGCGTACCCTATGAGGAACGGGGCCGCGGGATCGCGCCTGCTTACCGGCAACCACAAGCTATACCTGGATTTGGAGTCCCTTTTGGAACAGGTCTACGGGGCCCCGGCTTTGGTTTTTAATTCGGGATATGACGCCAACATGGGGTTCTTTGCGTCGATCCCCCAGCGGGGCGATCTGGTATTGTACGACGAGTATGTGCATGCCAGTATCCGGGACGGTATTCGCATGGGGCTTGCAAAGGGCTATAAATTCCGGCACAATGACCTGGAGGACCTGCAGTTGCAACTAAGGCGCCATAACAAAACGGGGAATGCCGCGGAGGTCTACGTGGTTACGGAGTCGGTTTTTTCCATGGATGGGGATAGCCCGCGCCTTCATGAAATGCTGGCGTTCTGCGCGGGGCACGACTGCCGCCTGGTGGTGGATGAGGCTCACGCCCTGGGGGTTTGCGGAAAAGGCCCGGTAGGGTTGGTACAACACCTTGGCCTGGAGAAAGAGACCTTTGCCCGCATCCTAACATTCGGCAAGGCCATGGGTGCGCATGGGGCGGCAGTGGTAGGGAGCGCCCCATTGAAGGACTACCTCGTGAATTTTGCGCGTAGCTTTGTCTACACCACGGCCCTGCCTCCCCATGCTGTGGCGACCTTATTGGGGGCCTATCATTATATCGTTACGGAGAGTGGGAACAGGCAACAGCAGAAACTGCTGGAAAATGTGCGTTTCTTCAGGGAACAGCTTGCTTTAATGGATTTGCAGGCGTATTTTACGGATAGCCAATCGGCCATACAATGTTGCCTGCTCCCCGGGAATAGCCATGTGAAAGAGGCCGCCGGGTACCTGCAGGGAAATGGTTTTGACGTGCGACCCATACTCTCGCCAACAGTACCGGAGGGTTCGGAGCGCTTGCGGTTTTGCCTGCACAGTTTTAACTCGGAAAATGACATTCGAGCTGTCTTAGGCCGCCTGGTGGAATTTATAAAACCCAAATGAAACAGGAATTTTACACCCTTGGTGCTTTCGAATATGTGGCCGATGTGCAGATCATACGGGCCAAGCTGGAATCTGAAGGGATACCGGTATTCCTGCGCGACGAATATACCCTGAACACCGACCCGCTTATTAGCTCTGCCATAGGCGGTGTGAAACTACAGGTGTACACCCGCGACAAGGAACGGGCCACGGCCATTTATGACGATATGCGCAATTACGCCCAGGACGCCCGGGGTAACCCCATAGTCTGCCCGAACTGCAAGGCACAGCGCTCCGAGGCCTATTACAGCAGGAAAAAGCTGCTTCATAAATTATTCCCTTTCCTGGAGCCTGTAAAGTACCGTTGCCTGAATTGTGAAATGATTACCAAACCCAGCCAGCCTTGAAGCGTATTTTTGTTACCGGAATCTCTACCGGGGTGGGGAAAACCATCGCTTCGGCCATCATCGCCGAATCCCTGGAGGCCGATTACTGGAAACCGGTACAGGCCGGCGACCTCGATAATTCGGATAGCCATAAGATTCGCAGGCTTATTTCGAACCCCAGGACCTCTATCCACAAAAATGCCTACGCGTTGCAAACCCCCATGAGCCCACACGCAGCCGCGGCCATTGATGGGGTTAGGGTGCGGTTGGACCTTATACAGGAACCTCAAACAGGCAACCACCTGGTCATTGAAGGGGCCGGGGGGCTACTGGTGCCATTGAACGATGAGCACACTATAATGGACCTTATCAGGCCCAATTACAAGGTGGTGGTGGTATCCCGCCATTACCTGGGGAGTATCAACCATACGCTCCTCACCCTCGAATTACTGAAACGGAAAGGCCTGGAGGCTTTCTTGCTTTTCAGCGGGGATGAGCATCCGTCCACAGAGCAAATCATCCTGAAAAAAACCGGGGTTAGAGCACTGGGCAGGATACGGGAAGAGCCGGCATTTGACCGCACCCTGGTGAAAGCCTACGCCAGGCAGTTGTTCCCGCAACTCGATTCACTTTAGGAGCTGGTGGATTTCGGCCCTGTCCACAAGGGCCACCACCTTGTAATGCTTTGCCAGGTAGTTCAGCATATACTGGTTTTCCGCTTCTTCTTTTTGGTCAAATATCCTGCGTTCGTAACGGGTCACCACCACCTCAGGTTGAAGCTCCTCCATGATATACGCCAATTCTTCCATAGAGGTTTCCCTTGGGTTGCCATAGAATTTAAAAGCCTCGTCCCTGCAAAGGTTGCTGGGGTGTGTCGCCGCCCGGGTAGGGGGGCTGATGTCGAGCAGCCAGTAACCGATATGGTATTCCAGGAAGAAGACAGGTTGAGACGCCATGTGATGTTCAAGGAGGTAGGCAGGTACGCTAAATCCTTCCCCATTGTAAAAGGTCCCCCGTTCCAATTTGTGGCGTGCCACATCATAGTACTCCTTGTAGCTTTCCAATGGCAAGAGCAAGAGCAGCAGCAGCAGCGGGCGCCAACGCCTGGAAATGGGGGGGACTGCCTTGATCAGGACCATCGCGAACAGGACCAGAAAAGCCGGGTGGAATTGGATCAGGTAATGCCCGTTCACCCGCCCGCCCTTGATAAACGACAACACCACGCCTATGACGGCCAGGCTTAACAGCTGTACCCCCGGGTCTTTAAACGAGAGCCATTTTTTCCTGGCACTCAGGAAAAAGAAAAAGCCTGTGATAAGTACGATGGGGGCCATCTTTATAACGGAATAGCGCCGGGTACCGGTATATTCCAGGGGCGCGAGTACCACTGAATTCCACCAAAGCACGGATTGGCCTTCCAACGCATAGGGTAGCCAGGTGAGCAATACCACCAGCAAAACCCCACTCCCAAACAATAGCGCCTTTAAGATCCCTTTCGTGTATTGTTTGGTGGCGTATTCCTCGTAGAGCAGGAAAAGGGCGAGCAAAGCCACCGCGTAAGCAAGGTTGATCTTTGTCATTACCGCCAGCCCCATGAGCAAACCCGCCCCCAGAATTGTCCTGTAGTCCCTTTTTCGAATAAGCAGGGTCAGGCCCGGCATGAAATAGAGCATGCTCAGGTGTTCAGACATCACCCCTTGCAGGCTGCCGAAAAGGCTTAAGAGGCTGACAACACTCAGGGCAGCCCAAAACCCCAGCGGCCTGGAATGCATCTGCTTACCGATGAGGTAGGTGCAAAAAGCGGTGATGGCAACAACCAGTACACCAACCAGTCTTATGGCGATGAAGCTTTTACCAAAGAGGTAGATCATCCCGGCGAAAAAAAGGAATACCAGGGGCGGTTTCAGGTCCCAGAGTTCCGTATAGGGCAAATGCCCGTTTACCCAGGACTGCCCCATCAGGATAAAGGTACTTTCGTCCCGGTCTATATAATCCCTGAAAAAAAAGGGAAAGCGTATAAGAAAGGCAAGCAGGCCCAGGACCAGGAATGCCGTCCTGTCCTTTAGGCCGTTGGCCCCGGGGGATAATGTTTGTAGCAAGCTGTTCCGCATAGTAAGGCTCCGTCCCTGCTTATAACATCCCATGCACTGGCCTTGGCCAAGATGGGTTTAAGGAGGGCAAACAGGACCGTAAGATATAAATTTAACAAGGATACGGGCAAGGATTGGCCCCTGCCATCAACTAATTATTTCCCATCTTTGCAGCACAAACCAAAAAGTACCTGCTTGAACCCACCAACCCGACATACCTTAAAGGATCGAGACAGCAAGTATGTGTGGCACCCCCTCACACAACATAAACTGCATCCCCACGCCATGCCGATCGCACGGGCGGAGGGCGCTTTGTTGTTTGATGAGGACGGCAAAAGCTATGTGGATGCCATTGCGTCCTGGTATACCTGTATGTACGGCCATTGCCACCCCTATATCCTGGAACAGGTGGGCCAGCAAATGCAGCGGCTGGACCAGGTGGTTTTCAGCGGTTTTACACACCAGCCCGCGGTAGACCTGGCCGAAGCCCTCATCGACATACTTCCATTCGGACAGCAAAAGGTCTTTTATTCGGATAATGGCTCCACTGCTGTGGAGATAGGGATCAAAATGGCACTGCAATACCATGCGAACCGGGGGGAGAAACGCCCGGTATTACTCGCGTTCGAGAATGGATTTCACGGCGATACCTTCGGTGCCATGTCGGTTTCCGGTTTGTCGGTTTACAACGGTCCTTTTGAAGCGTATTTTTTGCAGGTAGAACGTATACCCGTTCCGCAAGAGGATACGGTAGATACCCTGATAGGCCGGTTGGAAGAGCGCCTTGCCAAAAAGGATGTGGCCGGCTTTATCTATGAACCCCTGGTACAGGGGGCCGCTGCCATGAAGATGCATTCGGCCACAGGGCTCGATAAACTCCTGGCCCTGATGCGTACCCATGGCGTGCTTACCATTGCCGATGAGGTGATGACCGGATTTGGTAAAACAGCAGCCTATTTTGCCTCAGACCACCTGCAGACCAAACCCGATATCATCTGCCTCTCCAAGGCCCTCACTGCAGGGTTGGTTCCCATGGCGGTCACCAGTTGCAGCCAGCAGGTATACGATGCCTTTTACAGCGATGAACTGGCCAAGGGATTGTTCCATGGCCATACCTACACGGCCAATCCGCTTGCCTGTACCGCGGCCCTTGCCGGGATTAAGCTGTTACGCTCAGAGGAAACCTGGGGCCAGATCCGCCGTATTGAAACCGCCCACCGACGTTTTGATGACACCATCCGTTCCCACCAAAAGGTTCGGAGCACACGCCAGTGTGGCGTAATCTATGCCCTGGATCTGGATATCGACATGGAACGTTACGGGAATTTAAGAGACCGCTTATACCGGTATTTTATGGAACAAGGCGTATTTTTGAGGCCCCTGGGCAATACCATTTATGCCCTGCCGCCCTACTGCATCTCTGAGGCCCAGCTACAAAAGGTATATGATAGTATTGCAAGTGTATTAGAAACCCTATAGCCATCCTTGAAAACACCCATCAGTATTACCGCTATTGCCTCTGTTTCACCCCTGGGGGCTTCCCTCTCCGAGGCGTGGGATTCCTATAAGGACCCCTCGTCCTTCTTGTCGCCCAGAGATTTTGAATCCCATAAGGAATGGGTGGGGTCCCTGCCTGCGAGGCTGCAGAAACCCCTGTCGGCATTGGCAGAAGAACAGCCCATGTACCGCGATCTCGACGATAGTGTTACCTATGCCCTCCTTGCGGCCCGCCTGGCCCTGGAAATGGCTGGCTGGAAGAAGGGCGCCAATTTCGGGATCAACATAGGATCTTCCCGGGGGGCGACCGGCTTGTTTGAAAAATACCATGGGGAATACCTGAAAGAACAGCGCTGTTCCGTACTTTCATCGCCAACCACCACCTTGGGCAATATTTCTTCCTGGGTGGCGCATGACCTGCAGGCGCAGGGCCCCGATATTTCCCACTCCATTACCTGTTCAACCGCCCTGCATGCATTGCTCAATGGCATCGCCTGGATCAGCAGTGGGATGGCCCAAAAGTTCATCGTGGGCGGGAGCGAGGCCCCGTTAACACCCTTTACCATTGCCCAGATGCGTGCATTGAAGATCTATGCCGATGCCCCGGGAACAGGGGTATCAGACTTTCCCTGCAGGGCCCTCGACCTTACAAAGGCCAGGAATTGCATGGTCCTGGGCGAAGGAGCATCCATGGCGTGCCTTCAAGCCGGCCTTACAGATTCGTCCCTTGCGGTCGTCGAAGGGATCGGCTACGCTACCGAACCACTGGAGCACAACGTTTCCCTGTCATCCGAGGCACTGTGTTTCCAGCGCTCCATGCGCATGGCCCTGGGAGAAGTAGATCCGGGTACCATAGACGCCGTAGTCCTCCATGCCCCGGGTACCGTCAAAGGCGACCTGGCGGAATACCGGGCCATAGAAAGGGTATTTGGCCCGCGACTTCCCGCCCTTACCACCAATAAATGGAAGATTGGGCATACCTTTGGGGCATCGGGCATGCTCAGTGTGGAAATGGCCGTATTGATGCTGCTGCGCCAAGAGTTTATAGGCTCGCCCTTTTATGGCAATGATGCCCCCCCAGACGCTGTAAACAGGGTCATGGTAAATGCGGTGGGTTTTGGGGGCAATGCCGTGAGCATCCTGTTAAAACGATGTTAGGCAGCTACCCGGGCGGTACGTGCGTTTGTAATTTGCCGCCCATTCTTGGAATTTATAAGGAGAATCGTCTATTTTTGATACTTAAACCATCCCCATATGAGCGAGGAGAGACATAACTGGACCCAGGAAGAGATCCTTGATATTTATAACCGTCCCATGATGGAGTTGTTATATGAGGCGGCTACGGTTCACCGGGCATACCATGACCCGAACACCGTCCAGGTGTCTACGTTGCTATCCATTAAAACCGGGGGCTGCCCGGAGGATTGTGGCTACTGCCCCCAGGCGGCACGGTACCATACCGATATAGAAGGGAACGACCTCATGACGGTGCCCCAGGTAAAGGCCCAGGCGCTGCGGGCCAAAGCCTCGGGAAGTTCCAGGGTCTGTATGGGCGCTGCGTGGAGGAATGTAAAGGACGGCCCGGAATTCGACCAGGTACTGGAGATGGTCCGTACCATCAACAAGCTGGATATGGAAGTTTGTTGTACACTTGGAATGCTGACCGAAAACCAGGCACAGCGCCTTGCCGAGGCAGGCCTGTATGCCTACAACCACAACCTGGATACTTCAGAGGATTATTATAAGGATGTGATTTCTACCCGGGCGTTTAAAGACCGCCTGGATACCATTGACAATGTTCGCAAGAGCAATGTAACCGTATGCAGTGGTGGTATTATCGGGATGGGTGAAAGCCTCAAGGACCGTGCGGGCATGCTCGTGGCCCTATCGACCCTGAACCCCCAGCCGGAATCGGTGCCTATTAACGCCCTGGTGGCGGTTGAAGGTACCCCAATGGAAGATATGGAACCTGTACCCATCTGGGATATGGTCCGTATGGTGGCTACCACCCGGATCGTCATGCCAAAAACCCAGGTGCGACTGAGTGCCGGGCGTACGGGAATGAGCCGGGAAGGGCAGGCCCTCTGCTTCTTTGCCGGGGCCAATTCTATCTTTGCGGGCGATAAATTGTTGACCACCCCTAACCCGGATGTGGGTGAGGACATGGAGATGTTCAGGATGCTGGGCCTTACCCCCCTAAAGGCATTTGTAAAGGCACCCCAGCCCAAGACCGTAGAATCTGGGGAATCTGCCCTGCGCCCACTGGGAGAAAAACCCCGTTGGACGCGCCCGGGACACAGTATCGAACGGAACGAAGCAGCTACTGCCAGGACCAGGCATGGGGACCCTTCCTAAGCCAATGCCCTTGTATCCAAACGAGATTCTATAGGTTTTTTACCTTTGATCAGTACTTAATTAACCATTGGAGTATTGAAACTTCAGGAGATAGACAGAGTTGACCGCCTTAGTAAAGAGGAATTCCTCGAACGCTATTACAAACCGCAGCTACCTGTGGTAATGGAGCGACAGGTGGCGGATTGGCCCGCGTTCGGAAAATGGAACCTGGAATATATAAGGGACGTGGCCGGTGACCGGGTGGTCCCGCTCTATGACAACCGGCCGGTTGATCACAAGGATGGCTTTAACCAACCGCATGCCCGTATGCGGCTCTCTGAGTACATAGACCTGCTTAAAAGGGAACCGACCAAGTACCGTATCTTCCTTTGGAACATTCTTAAGGAAGTCCCCGGATTACAGGACGATTTTAACTACCCCGATTTGGGGCTCCCCATCCTTAAGAGCCTTCCCATGCTCTTCTTTGGAGGGACGGATTCCTATACGTTTATGCATTATGATATCGACCTGGGCAATATCTTCCATTACCATTTTGAGGGAAAAAAGGAATGCATCCTGTTTTCACAATCAGAGACCCGATACCTCTACAAGGTCCCGCATTCACTTATCACGCATGAAAGTATTGACTTTTCGAACCCCGACCTGGACCGATGGCCGGCCCTCAACCATGTAAAGGGCTTCCGGACCCAGTTGAACCACGGAGAGGTATTATACATGCCCGAAGGTTACTGGCATTATATGCGGTATATCAGCCCGGGGTTTTCCATGAGCCACAGGGCCATTGCCCGAAACCCCAGGAACCTGGCCAAAGCGCTGTACAATGTAGTGGTGATGCGCTATTATGACAATATGATGCGAAAGATCAAGGGCAGGGAATGGATAGAGTGGAAAAACCGGGAGGCGATTGATCGGACGCACAGGCTGCTGCAAAAAAGTCACTCCTGAAGCGGGCAGAGTTAGCTGTCCACGGGCTGGATATCCCTCCCTGTACCAAATCCGGAAGCGGCCTTGCAGCACATGAAAGAGGCAAGAGCCAGCACCGTTGTCCCACCTCAGGAAACAACAAAAGAGATCTCCCGCAGAAGACAGGGAAGGCCCCATCGGATTGCCCCCTAAAACCGGGTTTACCCTACCAGTTCATGCACTTTCTGGTATACTTTATCGGTTTCCCAACCCCGGTATAACAGGTAATCGGCCAGTTTCCGCTTGCGTTTCAATGGATCCTTTTCTTTGATCTGCCCCAGCCGTTTGACCGCCAGTTCATGCAGGGTGTCTTCATAGGCTTCTTCGCCCAACTCCTCCAGGGCAGCCCGGATGTTGTACGCCGAGATCTCACGAAGTTCCAATTCTCGGATAATCCGGGTTTTACCCCATTTCTTCTGATGGAATTTCCCCCGGGCAAAAGCACGTGAAAAGCGCTCCTCATTCAGGAAATCGTTCTGTATGAGGTTCCCCACAATCGATGCGATGGCCTCGGGGATCATGTGCATGCCAACCAGTTTCCTGGTAACATCCCGGTGACAACGCTCCTGGTAGGCGCAATAGCGCTCCATCTTCCTTTTGGCTTCGGTAAGGGTATAGGCCTTTCTGTGTCTTTCCATCGCTTCTTTCCTCTGTTCTATGGTATTTCCCATTGCAATTCCAGTACCTTGCCCTGCGTGCGGAATGTGGGTTCTTTTGGTTCCACCACCTGCTGCACCTCCCCTTCAAGCACCTGGTACTGCCCGGTTGCCGGCCCACCCGGCACCAACGTAAGGGTCCAGCCGGGGGCGTCCTGCTCCACCCGCAAGGTGGCCTTACCCTCTTTTCTTTCGAAATAGACCGATAGTTGGTTGTCCGCAACCAACACATTTTCCAGGGAAGCCCGCTCCCAGGAAGAAGGCATCCGGGGCCGGATGATTACTTCCCTGTCATAGGCCCTGGGCTGGATCCCGAAAAATTGCTGCACAATGGGGACCGCAAAGCTGTAAATGTTCCAGGCCTGGGTCATCATCCCGTAGTCCGGAGATACTTCGTACATGCTGCCAGGCAGGGCATAGCTGAAAGACCGGCTCATCCGCTGCAGGTAATCCAGGGCCTCATCGGGCCGCCCATAGTTGTTTTCCGCCACCGCCTGGACCCCGGTGGGTAGTGTCATCACCGCCCCGGTATAGGAAAATACCTTACTGCCTTTAAAAGAGCCTTCATCAGCCCCTGCCGAGGCATCCCTGTCGATCCCGGTGACAAACATCCCGTAGGGGTTCATAAATTTCTTCGCGCTGTCCAGTGCCTGCAGGGCTTTGGCACTGTCTGCAATCTTCATTTCCATGGGGGTGTTCACCACCCAGTTATGGTGGACGACAAAAGGCCTTAAATCTTCTGAAGGGTGGTTGCGGATCGTTGCCGCCGTCTGCTTCAATTCATCCACCGCCCAGGGCTTTTCCAGCGTATCGGCCCTCACCATGGCATCTTCTATCAGGTGCAGTGCCTGGGCATCGGTTCCCAAAAAGTCGGCGTAAGAACCGAAGGCGGGAGACCAGAATTCAGCGTTTATTTTTGCCTTGAGCCGGTCGGCAGTTTGCCGGTATCCCAGGGCCAGGGCGGTATCCCCCAAATGTTCCGCCATCTGTGCCGCATCCGAAAAAGCCCGTTGTGTGTACGAGGCCACGTCGATCATTTCGCTGTCCAGCCCATGGATTTCCATCATCCCGAAACCATCGGGGAACAGGTTTTTGTTAAGGTCGTTTTCCTCCATCAGCCACAGCAATCCTTTTTTGATTGTGGGGAAATAGCGTCGTAGAAATGCAACATCCCCGGACCATTGGTATATTTCCCAGATCAGGGAGGCAAACTGCGGGGTTTCGTTGATGTTGCCCTTATTGAATACGACCCCGTTGGTAGACATTTCATGCAGGATACGCCCATTGCCGTTCACCTTCTCCGAGACACTGTCGAGCAAGGCGATGGTCTGATAGACTGCGTCTTTTTGACCCACGGCCATGTAGCCCTTTAAGGCATACTCACTGTCTACGCCAAACCACCAGGGGTAGTCGGGGATACCGGCCGTAATTCCGGTTCCAATTCCTGGAACGGTCTGTACCAGCCAGTCGCAATTGTATTTAAGCCATTCGAAGGCTTGTTGCAGTTTTTGGTCTGGGATACGCAGTTTTGATTGGCTGGCAAGCCGTTCATAGCGTGTTTTTTTGGCGAGTAAATCCTGCGGCCATTGCCCCTTTAAACGGGAAAAAGTCTCCAGGGCGGCTTCGCGCTTTTCCAGGGAACCGGCGATGGCGAAGTTCAATACCCGGCTTGCGCCTGGGGGGATTTCCAGCGTGTAGCGAAGGCTGTTGCCCAGCCCAAGGCCCTTATAGGGGGTATCAACCCCGGCATACGCTCCCGGGGGCCGGTCTGCCCCAAAGCACACAAACCAGGGGTTGCCCTGGTCTTTGACCATCCATGCACCTTCCTCCCCAAGGTATTCGGCCTCATCCCGGGAATCGATCATGCCGCTTTGGTCACCCAACCAGGTGGGACAGAGGTCTGCATATGCTGTAAACTCAAAGTCCAGTTCCCTTCCCGAGCCTGCCGTATTGGTCAGTACATATTGAACCAGCAGGCCTTCGGTACGGTCGGGTACAAACTGCCAGCGTTCTACTTGCAACTGACGGTCGTCCAGGCTGAAAAGGTGCTTGTTGGCAAAGGGGTAATTGACAAAATTACTGGCGTTGTCGAGGGCCACGGTGTCGCTATCGATCCGGATCCGGGCGCCAAAACCATCCATAAGCTTGACAGGGTGGTTCCAGATACCGCCCATTTCCCCCGGGATATGCCACCCCAGTTCCGGGAAGCTCCCGTTTTGGTGGCCCACCAAATACACCCGGTCTCCGGCGGTAACAAAGGGAGAGTCCAGGTATTCCGCATTGCCTTCGATGTACGGGGCATCGCCAATGAGCACCGCCATTGAGGCCCCTTTTTCCGGTCCGGAACAGCCAGGCAGGGCCAACAGCAAAAGGCTGATCATAGGGGTTTTGAAAGACGTCATCAATAGGGAGGTTTGTTTGCCCCTAAAATACCATAAATAGTGCATATAGGAGAAACAATTACCACAGGGTACGGGAAGGTAGCTGGGGAGGGACCAAAAAAAAACGGCCTCAAAGTTGAGGCCGTTTTCTATTCGTTATCCAGTGGTTCACCGTCCTTGTTCAGGAAACGGTATTCCAGGTATGTATAGGCATCCCTGGGTTGTACTTTAATCCACTTCTTGTGCTCCAGGAACCATTTGGAGCGAATGGAAGGAAAACCTTTGGTGAGGTAGGCTGCGATAAAGGGGTGCGTATTGAGTACGATTCCCTTATCCTTGGCCGGCCCTTTCAGGATCCTTTCCAGGTCCACATTAATTTTTTCTATCAGGACGATCGGGGCTTCCACCTCCTGGCCGTTGCCACTAGGGTCTACCTCGGTAGTCTTGATATTTACTTCGGGTCGCACCCGTTGCCGTGTAATTTGTATGAGGCCAAACTTGCTCGGAGGCAAAATTTTATGCTTGGCCCTGTCATCTTTCATCTCCCTTCTGAGGTGGTCAAACAGCTTTCTCCTGTGATCACCTTTTACCATGTCGATAAAATCTACAACGATTATGCCGCCCATGTCGCGAAGGCGTAATTGCCTTGCAATTTCTGTGGCGGCCAGCAGATTCACCTCAAGGGCAGTATCTTCCTGGTTCTTGGCCTTATTGGAACGGTTACCGCTATTCACGTCTATGACGTGTAAAGCTTCTGTGTGTTCAATAATCAGGTAAGCACCCTTACTCATGGATGCCGTCCTGCCAAAGGAAGTTTTGATCTGCCTTTCGATGCCAAATTTCTCAAAAATGGGTACGTTGGATGCATACAACTTTACAATGGATTCTTTCTCGGGGGCGATTTCATGTACGTAGTCCTTGATCTGGTTGTAAAGCGTCTCGTCATCTATGTGAATCCCTGTGAAGGAGTCATTAAAGACATCCCTTAGGATGGAGGAAGCCCTGTTGACTTCCACCAGCACCTTAGATGGGGTTGGCGCTCTGTACAATTTCTTACACATTGCTGTCCATTTGTTCAGCAAGTTTTGAAGATCCTTGTCCAGTTCTGCTACTTTTTTGCCTTCTGCTACGGTCCTGATTATAACTCCAAAACCCTTTGGCTTGATACTTTTAACAAGTCGCTTCAGCCGGTCTTTTTCCTCCTTGCTCGCAATCTTCTGAGAGACCGAGACACGGTCGGAAAAAGGGACCATCACCAGATAGCGGCCTGCGATAGACAGTTCCGAACTTATCCGTTGTCCTTTGGTCGAAATGGGTTCTTTTACAATCTGAACCAATAAGGATTGATTTGCCTTGACAACATCCTTGATGCTGCCGTTCTTATCAATATCCTTTTCGAATGGAAATTTTTTGAGGGAATAATCTCTGAGTCTTCCCGTACTTACCTGTTTGATAAATTTCAACATAGAAGCCAGTTGTGGGCCCAGGTCATGGTAATGCAGGAAGGCATCTTTTTCATACCCTACGTTAACAAACGCTGCATTGAGACCCGTTACGGGCTTGCGTATTTTGGCGATCAGAATATCGCCCACATTGAAGTTGTTACTGTCTTCTTCTTTGTGTAATTCTATGAGCTTTCCATCCTTTAACAAGGCAAAATCGACGGCATTGGAATTGGATCTTACGACTAATTCTCTATTCACCTGAATCAATTTATTTTCATCCCCATGCAAATGAAGGGGACGAAAGGATTAAACAATAGTTGTTACAGGTTGTCTTAACCCGTCGAAATCCTTTTGGAATTTCTATGTCAATGAACGTAAAAAACGAAAAAGTAGTTGTTAAAACTACTTTTTCTTATGACGGTTGGCTCTCCTGCGCTTTTTGCGCTTGTGGGTAGCCACCTTATGTCTTTTTCTTTTCTTACCGCTCGGCATAAAGTTCTGCTTTTAAACGATTATTATTTTACTTGCACGTTGCTCTTTACCCCTTCTACAAAAACCTTTGCAGGCTTAAATGCCGGAATGTTATGGGCGGGTATTTTAATGGTAGTATTCTTAGAGATATTTCTACCGGTTTTTTCCGCTCTTGTTTTGATGATGAAACTGCCAAAACCCCTCAGGTATACATTATCTCCGTTTTCCAGAGAACTTTTAACTTCTTCCATAAAGGTTTCTACGGTTGCTTGCACATCACCTTTTTCAATTCCCAGTTTCTCTGAGATTCTCGATACGATATCCGCTTTCGTCATTTTTAGATTAAATTATTCTGAATGTTTTTAAGGCTTGCAAATATATAAATTTAATTCATTCTTTTAGCTCTAAGGGACTAATTTTAAGTTCTTAAACGGCTACCTTTGCCGCCTAGTAATCACCCATGGGATTTTCTGATCAAATACTGCGATGGTACGGGGAAAACAAGCGCCCCCTACCCTGGAGGGACACCAAAGATCCCTATAAAATATGGCTTTCCGAGATCATGCTCCAACAAACACGCGTGGCCCAGGGATTGCCATATTACCAAAAGTTCCTCGGTGAATTCCCAACGGTAAAGCACCTCTCGGGGGCCAGTGAAAAAAAAGTGTTAAAGTTATGGCAGGGGCTCGGGTACTATTCCCGCGCCAGGAATTTGCACCATACAGCGAGGAAGGTAGACCGGGAATTGGGAGGGCAATTTCCCGAAACCTATGACGGCCTTTTGGCGCTCAAGGGGGTTGGCGATTATACGGCCAGCGCCATTGCCTCTATCTGCTTTGGCGTACCCGAGCCTGTTGTCGATGGCAATGTGTACAGGGTCTTGTCGCGATACTTTGCCGTTGACACCCCGGTCAATAGTACAGCGGGCATACGCTATTTCAAGACATTGGCCAGGGAGGCGATGGACCCTGAGCAGCCGGGCGAATACAACCAGGCGATCATGGAATTCGGTGCCATGCAATGCGTTCCCGCCAATCCGGATTGCGCGGGTTGCCCCCTGAATAAGAGCTGCCTTGCCCATGCACAGGGCCTTGCAGGACAGCTCCCCGTAAAAATTAAAAAAACTAAGGTGCGCAAACGCTACTTTAACTACCTTGTTCCCATAGACCGGGATCAGAAAACACTGCTTCGCCAGCGAAAAGAAAGGGGTATTTGGCAACATCTGTATGAATTTCCCCTGGTTGAGTCGGAATACCGTATTAATGAGGATACCCTTAAAGGGCAAATCCCCGGGCAGTTAACAGGAATTGGCGAC
>MRWG01000960.1_pt1 | contig 22477 bp, 22 predicted proteins | sample 1013341 | NCBI WGS metagenome assembly MRWG01 (sample SAMN06117577, study PRJNA244670) | biofilm metagenome | biome: Water; feature: Cathode Biofilm; material: Biofilm; isolation source: microbial consortium enriched at the cathode of a solar microbial fuel cell | place: USA: District of Columbia ... | reverse complement strand
CCCCGCCTCGACGGTCGCCTCGACATGGCTCGCCAGAGGCAGCGAAAGCACGATGGCGTCGCTTGCCGCGATCACCGCTGCGGGCGTCTCATGGGTGACGATGCCGGTTTCGGCAGCGCGGGCCATGGCTTCTGCGGAAAGATCATAGGCTGCAACTGAAAAGCCTGCGGCGGACAGGGACCGGGCCATGCCCATTCCCATTGCTCCAAGACCGATCACACCGACCGACTGCGTCATGATACCTCCCGTTTCACTTGCCTTTCATGACATTGCGGTGACAGCGTGTTGTTGAGTAGCCCCGTAAACAGGCACGTTGTGTTGCGATTATCGCAACGCTGAACGGCGATCTAATCGCGGAATGCGACCATGTGCGCAGCCAGATAATCGACGGTCACCGCTGCCGATTGCGGCAGTCGCCGGCGGGCGCGCACCATCAGATGCGCGCTGACATGCTGAAGGCTCTCTTCATCAAGATCGACAATGGCGACCTCGCCGCGCTCGGCCTGAATGGAGGCGGAGAAGCGGGGCAGAAATGTGCCGCCCATGCCTGCGCCCACATAGCGGATCAGCGCCGCGATGGAGGAGGTTTCCACCTGCGGATGCAGCGCCAGCCCCAGATCGCTTGCCGCCCGCGCGACCAGCGTGCGGATGCCGTGACGCGCATCGAGCATGGCCAGAGGCTCGGCAAGCATCTCGGCCAGCGGGATGTGTTCGCGCGCCGCCAGCGGCGAGCCGACGGGCACGACAGCGCAGAGCGGCTGACGCGCAAAGGCGACGGAGCGCGTGGCCTCGGTCGGCACGGGATTGTAGGCAATGCCCAGATCAACCTCGCCCTCGACCACGCGGCGCTGGATCTCTTCGGTTCCGGCAAGATCTATGCGGAAACGCAGATGCGGGTGACGTGCGCCAAGCGGCGCGAGACCGTTCTGCATGAGATCGGCGGCAAAGCCTTCGCCAACCGCGATCCGGACCACCTGACCGCCGGCCTCGCGAAACTTGCCGATCTGGTCGAGCAGAAAGGTCTGTTCGTCCTGCTGGACCAGCGCATGTTCGCGCACCAGACGCCCGGCATCCGTGAGCGTGATGCCCTGTGCGCTGCGCGCCACCAGCGCCACGCCCAGCCGCGCCTCCACCTCGGCCAGCTTGCGGCTGATCGCCGAGGGCGCGATGTTCAGCCGTTCGGCTGCGCGACGGATCGAACCCTCACGGGCGACGATCAGAAATTCGCGCAGGAAACGGCTGTCCAGCGCGTCCATCAGGCGGCCAGCGCCTGCCGCACGAGCCGCACCCAGAATTCCGAACCGGTCGGCAGCACGTCATCATTGAAGTTGAAATGGGGCGAGTGCAGGCCGGGATTGTCGCCCTCGCGCGCAGCGCCCAGCCAGATATACGCGCCCGGCTTCTCGTTGAGCATGAAAGCGAAATCCTCGGACGCCATGCTCGGCCCGGTCTCGCCCGTATCGAGCCCCATCGCCTCCCCGACGCGGCGCACGAGAGCCGCCTCGGCGGCGCTGTTGATCGTCGCGGGATAGCGCCGCTGGTAATCGACGCGGGCGCGGCAGCCATGGGCGGCGGCAACGCCCTGCACCACTTCGCTCAGCCGCTTTTCGATCTCGTCGCCGGCCTCCGGCTGGAACCAGCGGGCCGTGCCGCTGACAACCGCACGGTCCGGGCAGACATTGAAGGCGGAACCGGTGTGGATCTGCGTTACCGACACAACGCCCGGCACCAGCGGCGACAGGCGGCGTGCAGGCAATTCCTGAAGAGCCGCCGCCATCCGCGCTGCCGCAGCCACCACACCGTCGCTCTGCTCTGGCATGGCGGCGTGACCACCGCGCCCCTCGATCACGATTTCGAAGATGGCGAATGCGGCCATCATCTCGCTGTCGCGGGCGACCAGCCGACCGGGCGCAAGACCCGGCCAGTTGTGTATGCCGAACACCGTGTCGCAGGGGAATTTGCCAAAAAGCCCCTCCTCGACCATCACCCGCGCACCGCCGTCATTTTCTTCCGCCGGCTGGAAAATCAGCGTGACATTTCCGTCCTTCACGCCCTCGGCTGCGATCTGGCGTGCAGCCAGAAGCAGCATGGCGGTGTGGCCGTCATGCCCGCAGGCATGCATCTTTCCCGGATGGGTCGAAGCGTATTCGAGGCCCGTGGCTTCCTCAATTGGCAGGGCGTCGATATCGGCGCGCAGGCCGATCGAAGGCCCGCCTTCGCCGAGCCGCGCAACCACGCCGGTCTCAGCCAGACCGGTGTGCACCTGCCAGCCCCAGCCCTGCAACAACCCGGCAATCAGTTTCGACGTGCGCTCTTCCTGAAACCCCAATTCGGGGTGACGATGCAGGTCGTGACGCCAGGCAACGGCCTCCGCGATGTGAGCGCTGTCGAACATGTTCCTACCCTTTCCGAACTCTTTGCCGGCCACCATGAAGGGTGGCGTATCGGAAAGCTCGTGTAAGAGGAACGGTCGCTTGTCAAGAACGCGGCGGGTCCTCAAACCCGCCTTGTTCGCTTACCGCTGAAGGTTCCAGGCCGTCATGTCCTGCCCCAGCGCGCCGGCCAGATCCTCAATGGAATCATAAAGAAGCTCGAGCGCATATTGCGGGTTGTGCGCAAATGCGCCGGGGTCGGCGGTGACGAATTTCCAGTTATAGGTGGCCTTCAAAAGACGCGGGGTCCAGGCGTTATAGCCAATCGCCCTTCCATCGACCTCGTCGATCCGCCCGTCTCCGTTCATGTCTGCAAAGAAATAGGGATAGCGATGGCCGTCATAGATCATCGGCGCGCCGGCGACTTCGGCTGCGTAGGCGGTCATCAGGCCCTTCAGCCGGTCGGCATTGGCTGCGATGTCGGCGCGGATGCCTTTTTTAACATCGCCGCTGCCATCGAAACTCACGCGCGACAGGCGAATATCGTCCAGAGCCGCGTTTTCATGGCAGGTCATGCAGGTCTGTTCCGACACTTCCAGCGTGTGCGGTTCATGGCAGGAAACGCAGGTGGAAACCGGACGTGCATGGAAGAAGCGGCCGGAATATTCCTTCCCCGGATAGTGATAGCCGGATGCGGCATAGCCGCCGAGCCACATGGACGCAGCCACTGCGTAATGCGGGTTGATGAAACGCAGTTCCTTGTCGGGCGTGTCCTCATCCTTGTCGCCCACCGCAGTGGCAACGGTGACGCCAGCCGCGCGGCCCTGATGGCAGGTGATGCAGGAGGCTTCGCCCGGCGCGACTGGATGCGACAGACCGCTTGGAAGCTTGACTTCCTTGATCGCGGAAAGACCCGGATTGTGGCAGGTTTCGCAGTCCACAACGCCACCCGTGGGGATGGGGTTTTCCGGCAGGCCGGGTGCGCTTCCATCAAGACCGTGAAAGGCGCGGAACCCTTCGCCCGAATGGCAGGTCGCGCAATTTGGCGGGATGGCCCCGTCTTCGTTCCAGTGCGAGAAAGACTCTGAACGCGCATCCGCATGAGCCGAGCGCGCCCAGGCGGCTATCGCGGCCTTGTTGGCGATCTCGATCTGATCGGGGCGGAACGGTCCGGACTCGGGCATCACATAGGGCGCAAGCGCCTTTTCGATTTCCTCGATCTCGGATGATTCGGAATTTGCGGGAGCCGCCTGTTCCTGCGACACGGCAGCGAACGAAAGAACAGAAACAAATGCGCCAAGAGCGATAGTTGTCGTGACTAAGTTCTTCGTTTTGAAAAACATGGCTTTCCACCCCGCCGGTATGTTCCTAAACTGTCGCCGTAAAGAATGGTAATCAGTTCGACGCATTCCGGCAAACCTCAAACGCCGGTCAAACGTCGAAAATCCATCGGAGACGGAGCATGTTCGGCCCGGCCTTCTCCGCAGGCCTCGTTTTCCCGCATGACCGGGTGCCCCTGCAATCGGAAAACCCTGTTGAGGTGTTGACCGAAGAGGCGGCGCTGACGCCATCTCCCGGTGAAGAACTGCGCGTTGAAGCGCTGGTGGGCGAGGATGAACTCGTCGCGCAGGGGCAGCCGCTTCTGCGCCTGAGAAACGCGCCGCAGATCGCGCTTGTCGCGCCGATGGCCGGGCGAATCGCCTCGCTTGATCTGAAGTCCGGGCGGCGGCTTTCGCAGCTTCTTCTCTTTCATGAACCCGATGGCGGACGTCATCTGTTCGAGACCGGAAACGCGGAAGTCGATGGCAATGTGCTGCGAGCGCTTCTCCAGTCTTCCGGCCTGTGGCGGATGTTCCGCAGCCGTCCGTTCGGACGCATGCCGCACGCTGACGAGGCCCCTGCCGCGATCTTCGTCATGGCGGTGGACAGCCGACCCGGCGCGCCTGCGCCATCGCTGGCCCTTAAGGGGCGCGAGGAAGATTTTTCGCGCGGGCTGGCAGCCCTTTCGCAACTGACGAAAGACCGGCTGTTTCTTTGCGAACCAGCGGGCAAGCACTTTGGCGGTGCAGTGCCTGTCGGCCTCTCGCGCATTTCCTGCGGGCGCAACCATCCGCAGGGCCTTGCCGGCATCCAGATCCACCGTCATCGACCAGCCGCGCCGGAGATTCGCGTCTGGGATATCGAGGCTGAGGATGTAGCCGATCTCGGGGCGCTGCTTGCAACCGGACTTCTGCCCGGCACGCGGCTTGTTTCGGTGACCGGTTCGGCGCTGCGCGAAAGGCGACTTGTGCGCTGTCAGCATGGCGCGGATCTGCGCGGCCTCAGCCAGCCTGTCGTGCGGCCCGGTGCGCACGAAATTCTGAGCGGTTCTGCGCTGGACGGACGCCCCGCACACTGGCTCGGCGCGCGGGACCGGCAGGTCACGGTTTCACCACGCGAGACCGGTGCGGTGAAGCACCACTGGTTCGGAACCGCGCTCAGAAAAGCGGCGCGGCATTTGCCCGTCATTCCCACCGCCGCGCTCGATCAGGCCATGGGCGGCGACATGCCAGCCGCCGCTCTTTTGCGGGCCATCGCGTCTGGTGATGAAGAAACGGCCGTCCGGCTGGGAGCGCTTTCGCTGGTCGAAGAGGATCTGGCCCTTGCAGATTATGCAACGGGCGCCCGGCCCCGGCTGTCAAAGCAGCTGCGCATCATCCTGAACCGCATCGAAGCCGAGGAGGCGCCGGCGTGACGAGGGGGCTCTGGGACCGCGAGATGGTGGCAATGCTGCTCTTGCTCGCACTGATGCCGATGGCGCTGACCTGGCTGTGGTTCGGTGGTGCGGAAGCGGTTGGAAGGCTGTTGTTCGTGCTGCTGATCTCGGGCCTCTGGCACGTGATCTTCATGCTGGCGCGCGCACAGCCCCCGTCTTTTGCCGGTGCGCTGACAGGGCTGGCCGTGGCCATGCTCGCGCCGCAGGAACTCAGCCTTTTGCAGCTCGTTCTGGGCATCAGCTTCGGCTCGGTGATGGCGGAACTCATTTTCGGCGGCTGGGGGCGGAATGTCCTGAACCCGGCGACCGTCACCATCGCGTTTCTGGGCTTTGGCTTTCCCGCCGCGCCATGGCCGGACTTTGCCCTGCCGGTCGCTTGGGCCGCCATACCGGCGCTCGCGCTGGGCATGCTGCTTGGCGTGATGTCGGCCCGGCTGATCGCCGGCGCACTGGCGGTCATCCTGATCGCATGGCTTGCAGACCTGCCCATCGCGCCGGTTCTGCCCGCATTCGGCATTGTGCTGGCGCTTCTGGTCACGGACCCGGTGACAAGCGCCTCCACCCGCACCGGTGGCTGGCTGAACGGCGCGCTCTATGGCGCGCTGGTGACACTCTTTGCGTTTGGCTGGGGCCATGGAGCGCCGGTGCAGGTGGCCGTTTCGGCAGCGCTGCTCGCCTCGCTGGCAGCACCCCTTCTGGATGAGATTGCGATTGCGCTCTGGACGGCGCGCAGGAGAAGACGTCATGGCTGAGTTGAACCCGATCGCCCTGTGGCGTCGCTTTCTGGCGCTGCCCAATGAAAGCCGCGCCAAGACGCTGATCGTCGCCTTTCTCGTGTCGGCCATATGCGCGCTGATGGTGAGCGGGGCAACGGTCGTGCTGCGCCCCATTCAGGCGGCAAACCGCGCCGCGGAACAGCAGGCGCGGCTGGAAAACCTCATCGCGGGCATTCCCGGCATGTCTGACCTTCTGTCCGCCGAAGGTGGCGCACTGTCGACGGTGGTGATCGATCTGGAACGCGGTGCGGCGGCAAAAGAGGTGACGCCGGAAACGCTGCCTGCGGCGCTCGAAGACAGCGCCAACTGGACGACGCTCACTGCCGGAGAGGATCTTGCCGGGCTCGGTCAGCGCCCGGACTACGCCCAGATCTATCTCCTGCGCGATGCCAATGGGGCAATTTCGCTCGCCCTCCTGCCCATCAGCGGTGCGGGTTATAACGGCCCGATTGACGCGATCATCGCGCTCAAGGGCGACATGAACACCGTGGCGGGCATGGCGATTACCGGCCAGTCCGAAACGCCCGGCCTCGGCGCACGCATCGAGGAGCCCTCCTGGCTGGCGCAATTCAGCGGCAGGCAGATCAGCGATGCGCGCGGCGACATTCGCTTCGCCGTGGCGCGCGGCAGCGCCGGCAATGAATATGAGGTCGACGGGATCACCGGCGCGACGCGAACCTCCAACGCCATCACGCGGATGGTCCGGTTCTGGCTTGGCCCCGATGGTTATGCGCCGTTGTTGACGGCAATCCGGCGCGGAGAATTCTGAGCCATGTCGAGCCAGCCGCGCCTCTGGACCACATTTACCGAACCGCTGATCCGGCAGAACCCGGTAACCCTGCAGATTCTTGGCATCTGCTCGGCGCTCGCGGTCACGACTTCGGTGGCGACGGCGCTTACCATGTCGGCCTCGCTGACGGCGGTTCTGGTCATGTCCGCCGGCATTATCAGCGTGATCCGGAACCACATTCCGTCCTCTATCCGGCTCATCGTCCAGATCGTGATTGTCGCCTCGCTGGTCATCGTCATCGACCAGTTGCTGCAGGCCTATCTGTTCGAGATCAGCCAGCGGCTGTCCGTTTTCGTCAGCCTCATCACCACCAACTGTCTTGTGCTCGGCCGCACCGAATCCTTTGCCCGGCACAATCCGCCGGGGCGCGCGATGATCGACGCGCTGGGCAACGGGCTTGGCTATTCGCTCGTGCTGGTGCTGATCGGCAGCCTGCGCGAACTGTTCGGCGCGGGAACGCTGCTTGACTGGCAGCTTCTGCCGACGGTCGATCAGGGTGGCTGGTTCACGCCGCTCAACCTGATGCTGCTTGCGCCTTCCGGCTTTTTCCTGCTTGGCGGCCTTGTCTGGGCGATCCGCAGCCTTCTTCCCGAACAGGTGGAGGCCGGTGAGTTCAACCCGCCGGAAACCGGGGAGGATGGCGCATGAACGAGCTTGCCGCCCTTTTCCTGCGCGCGGCCTTTGTCGACAACATGCCGCTGACGCTGTTTCTCGGCCTGTGCACCTTCATCGCGCTTTCTCGGCGCACGGGATCGGCCGTCGGGCTCGGCATCGCCATGATCGCCGTTCTGGGCGTCACGGTGCCGCTGAACAACCTGATCTATCACGCATTGCTCGCTCCGGGCGCATGGGCCTGGGCGGGTTCGCCGGGCATCGACCTTTCCTATCTCGCGCTGATCGCCTTCATCGGCGTGATCGCCGCGACCGTGCAGCTTCTCGAAATGGTGCTCGACCGCTTTTTCCCGGCGGTTTACGCGTCATTCGGTGTTTTCCTGCCGCTGCTCACCGTGCAGTGCGCGATCCTGGCCGGCAGCCTGTTCATGGTCGAGCGTGACTTCGACTTCGTGGAATCCACCGTCTTCGGGCTCGGCGCGGGTACGGGCTTTGCCGTGGCCGTGATCATGCTCGGCGCGATCCGCACACGGCTCTCCTATGCGAACCTGCCGGAGGGGCTGCGGGGGCTTGGCATCACCTTCATCATCGCCGGCATGATGTCGCTCGGCTTTTCCGCCTTTGCGCAGATGGTGGCGTCATGACCGAGATCCTTCTGGGCGCCGTCATCATTGTCGCACTGATCGTTGCGCTGACGCTTGCGCTTCTGGCCACACGCCGCAAACTGGTTCCGGCGGAAGCGCTGACGGTCACCGTGAACGAGACCATGCCCATCGAGGCCGCACGCGGCGACCGGCTGCTTGGTGTGCTGCATGGCGCGGGCATCGGCATTCCCGCTGCCTGCGGCGGCTCGGGCACATGCGGGCTGTGCCGCGTCACCGTGGAGGGCGAAGGCGCGGGCGAACCGCAGGCGACCGAAAAAGGCATTCTTTCAGCGGCGGAGCGCAAGGCGCATGTGCGCCTTGCCTGCCAGACCGCCCTGCGCGGTTCCTGCACCGTTACCGTGCCGCAGGCCTTCCTGGGGGCGTCAGGCTTCACCTGCCGTGTTGTCTCCAATCGCCAGCTGGCCCCGCTCATCCGGGAACTCGTTCTGGAACTGCCGGAAGGCCAGCCATTCGACTTTCAGGCCGGTGGTTTCATGCAGCTCACCGCGCCGCCCTATGAACTCGACTTTCAGGACATGGCGGTGGACGAGGCGTTCCGTGAAACATGGCGGCTTGCGGACTGGCCTGACATGCGCTCGGTTTCCGACACGTCTGTTACCCGCGCCTACTCCATCGCCAACCGGCCAGAGGATGCGGGCCGTGCGGTGTTCAACATCCGTCTGGCCGTGCCGCCGGCCGGCCGCGAGACGGATATTCCGCCGGGCATCGTTTCTTCCTGGCTTTTCTCGCTAAAACCCGGCGACCGGGTGGAAGCATCCGGCCCGTTCGGTGATTTCCACGTTCAGCCGACGCAGCGCGAGATGGTCTTCATCGGTGGCGGCGTGGGCATGGCCCCGTTGCGCGCGATGATCCACGAGCAGATCGGCCTCGGCACTGAGCGCAAGATGCATTACTTCTATGGTGCGCGCTCGGCAGCGGACCTCTTCTATGTCGAGGAATTCGACGCCATCGCAAAAGCGCATCCAAACTTCCGCTGGACGCCCGCCCTTTCCGATCCCGCACCGGGCGATCGCTGGACCGGCGCGACCGGCTTCATTCACGACACGGTGCGTTCCACGCTGGCCGGGCACCCCGCGCCAGAGGAATGCGAATATTATCTGTGCGGCCCGCCGGTGATGATCTCGGCAGTGCTCAACACACTCGCAAAACTGGGTGTGGAGCCGCATATGATATACAATGACGACTTCGGAGGCTGAACGATGCGTCTGAACCTTACCCGCCGCCACATGCTGGCGCTGACCGGCGCGACACTGGCAACCGCAGGCGGGGCCCGTGCAGCGATGGAAAACCCGGCCACGCGCACAATTGAAGGCCGGGCCTTTGCAAGCGCGTGGCGCATCACCCTGCCCGACGGCAACAATGCCGGGACGCTGCGCACACCCGTTGACGCACTCCTTGCGCAAGTCGACAGGCAGATGTCGCCCTGGCGGGACGACAGCGAGATCAGCGCCTTCAACCGCGCTCCCAAGGAAACCCCGGTTTCGGCAGAGACCGCGTTGGTTGCGCGGGCCGCGCTCGACATTGCCGGGGCGAGCGATGGCTGGTTCGATCCGACCGTTGGCCCGCTCATCGCGCGCTGGGGGTTTGGCCCGATCAGCGGCGACAGCATCCCGCGCTGGCAGGGGCTCGCGGCCACGGAAAACAGTCTCGCCAAGGATGCGCCGGGCCTGACCATGGACCTTTGCGGGATTGCCAAGGGACATGCGCTCGACCTTGTGGCGCGCCGCGTGGCGGATCTGGGCCATGGCGACTTCCTCGTCGATCTCGGCGGCGAACTCAAGGCGCTCGGCCAGCATCCTTCGGGACGCGACTGGCAGGTCGCCATCGAAGATCCCCGCCCCGACGCCATCGGCGCTGTTGCCGGCCTTCGGCTGCCCTCCGGCATGGCGGTCGCCACGTCGGGGCTGCGCGCGCAGAGCTATATGATCGGCGAACGACGCTACAGCCACATCATGGACCCGCGCCATGCCGCGCCGGTCGACGGGACGATTGCATCGGTCTCGGTTCTGGCTGAAAGCGCGATGCTGGCCGATGGCTGGGCCACAGCGCTCACCGCTGCGGATGCGGATGGTCCCGCGCTCGCCCGGCGCAACGGAATTGCAGCGCTTTTCCTCTTTCAGGACGGCGCACAGCTTTCGACCGTCACCACGGGCGGTTTCGACCGCCACCTGATCTGAGGAACGGGCATGGAGATCCTTCTCGCACTGGCGATCTTCCTTCTCGCGGCAACCGGCCTTGCCGTTGGCCTGTTTTCCGGGCGTGGGCCTGTGAAGGGCTCCTGCGGCGGCATGGCCTGCCTGAAAGATGTCGCCTGTGAGGGCTGCCCGAACCGTAGCCGGCAGGAGAGCCAGCAATGACGAATGGCGCCACCCTGGAATCCATCCTGCAAAAGGACATGCCGGTTCTGAAACCGGATATGCCGATCCGCCGCGCCGTCGCGCTTCTTGTCGAGGCCGATGCGGCTGCCGCCCCGGTGGTCGACGACAGCGGTGCGCTCATGGGCATCGTCACGCAGAAAGACTGTTTTCGGCCTGCGCTCAATGCGAGCTATTATCAGGAATGGAAAGGCACCGTCGCCGATCATATGAGCAGCGAGGTTGTCACCCTGTCGCTGACCACCGATCTTACGAGCGCTGCCGAAGCCTTTCTGGAAAAGCCCTACCGGGTCTTTCCCGTTGTCGACGGCTCCCGCCTCGTCGGCATGTTGCGCCGTTCGGACGTTCTGGCCGCGCTGGTCGCGCTGGGCTGAAGTTCATCCTTCGAGGAAATGCGCGAAGACAGGACGAAACACTATTTCGCTCTGTCACAAGCACAACATTTCGGAATCTTATAGTTTTGTTTCCAGTATAGTCGTTATTCGGCTGAGGATTTATCGGAAATGAGAGATTCTATGACAATCATCCTTGGAATAATCGCTTTTGTCGTTGCTTTCGTGGCAAGCAGCGTTCTGATGCCCACCTCGGCCGAGGCCTGCACCCGCTTTGTCTATCAGGGTGCTGCCGATCAGGTGATCACCGCCCGTTCCATGGACTGGAAAACCGATGTCGGCTCCAACATCTGGGTGTTCCCGCGCGGCATGGAGCGCTCCGGCGAAGCTGGCCCGAACTCGATCGAGTGGACGTCGAAATATGGCAGCGTCATCACGTCCGGCTACGACGTTTCCACGACAGATGGCATGAACGAGGCAGGTCTCGTTGCCAATGTTCTGTGGCTGGTCGAGTCCGAATACCCGAAGGTTGAAGGCGATGCGCCCACGCTCTCGCTCGGCGCATGGGCGCAGTATGTGCTCGACAATTTCGCAACGGTTGCCGAAACCGTCGAGGCGTTGGAGAAAAACCCCTACACCATCGTCACCGCAGACGTTCCCGGCGAAACCCGGCTGGCAACGCTTCATCTTTCGATCTCTGATGCGAGCGGCGACAGCGCCATCGTGGAATATATCGACGGCAAGCAGGTCATCCACCACAGCCGCGACTATCAGGTGATGACCAATTCGCCGACCTTCGATCAGCAGCTGGCGCTCAATGCGTATTGGAAGCAGATTGGCGGCACCGTGATGCTGCCCGGCACCAACCGCGCAGCCGACCGCTTCGCCCGCGCTTCCTTCTATGTGAACGCAATCCCGAAGACGGACAATGCGGTTGAAACCATCGCGAGCGCTTTCAGCGTGATCCGCAATGCTTCGGTTCCCTTCGGCATTTCCACGCCCGAACAACCGAACATTTCCTCGACCCGCTGGCGCACCGTCGCCGATCACGAGCGCAAGCTCTACTTCTTCGAGTCTGCGCTCACCCCGAACATCTTCTGGGTCGACATGAACAAGCTGGATCTTTCGAAAGAAACCGGCAGCGTCATGAAGCTCGATCTCGGGCCGAACCAGACGAACATCTATTCCGGCGTCGTCAACGAGGATTTCCAGAAGGCCGAACCCTTCCGTTTCCTTGGCGTCGAATAACCGCCTGAGCGGTTTTCAATTAACGGACATTTTCCGGGGGCGGCTCAGTTGCCCCCGGTGCGGCGCCTGAAGCGCTCCAGCGCGGCATTCAGGTGACAGGCGATGGCGGACCGCGCCCATTCGCCATTCCCGAGGCGAATTGCCTTGACGATCTCCCGGTGCTGGCGAAGGCTCTCTTCGATATCGGCGTCCTCATAGATGAAGAAGCCGCCGATCACCTGCGGGATTTCCAGAAGATGCCGGCCGCACAGGCGCAGATGCACGCTGCCCGACCCCTCATAGAGCATTTCGTGAATGGTGCGGTTGCCCGCATCGAGCTTCTTCACCCAGCCCGTTGAACGCGCGGCAAAAGCCTGCTCCATCTCATCGCAGGTGTTTTCAAGCAGGGTTATCTGCTCGTCGGTGGCATGCTGGGCGCACAGAAAAGCCCCGTGACCTTCAAGAAGGATGCGCAATGTGAAGACATCGGCCGTGTTCTCTTCGCGCCATGGGGTCACCAGCGCACCGCGCTTTTCGCCCGGCATGAGAAGCCCCTCGGAGATCAGCCGCGCAATGGCGCTGCGCACCGGGGTCCGGCTGACCTCCAGCTCGCTTGCCAGCATTTCCTCTTTCAGCTTGGTGCCGGGATCGTAATAGCCAGAGATCAGGCGCCGTCTCAGCTTGACGTAAACGGTGTCTGTCACATTCATGTTGCTACCTCCTGCATCACGCGACTCTGCCGGCCTCCTCATACTACTCCCCATCATACGTGAAGAAGGCCGCGCATGGCGCAGCCTTCTGAAATTGGCAAGACAGCCTTTCTAATCTCTGCTGGCAAGCGCTTCGATCCGGCTTCTTCTGCGCCTCCACATTTTCATGGCGAGAGGCAGTGCAGTGGTTGCGAGAATGAGCGCCACCAGAAGCAGCGAAATAACATCCTGAAACAGCGAGAACACGCCCTCGCCCGAAATCAGCAGGGCGCGGCGCAGGTTCTCTTCTGCAATCGGCCCGAGGATAACGGCCAGAACCGCCGGGGCCGTCGGGATATCCATCTTCTCCATCGCATAGCCCAGCACACCGAAACCCAGCATCAGCCAGACTTCGAACATGCTGTTGTGAATGGCGAACACGCCGATGGTGGCCATTACGAAGATCATGGGGGCCAGGAGCTGCGTGGGCATTTTCAGGACATTGACGAAGGCCCGCGCGCCGACACTGCCCAGAATGAGCATCAGCCCGGAGGTGACCAGCATCGCAAGCATGAAACCGTAGGTGATCTCGGCTTTGTCGCGGAAAAGCTGCGGACCGGGGATCAGGCCATGCACGAGAAGCGCGCCGAGAATAACGGCGGCCACCGAACTGCCCGGAATGCCGAGTGTCAGCGCCGGGATAAGCGTTGCCGCCGTGTCGGCGTTGTTGGCGCATTCGGGTGCGGCAACGCCTTCCGGCGCGCCCTTTCCGTATTTGTCCTTGTCGGCATCGCTGCGTCGCTGTTCGTTCCAGGCAAACAGGGCGGCGACATTGCCGCCAAGTGCCGGAATGATGCCGGTCACGACACCGATGATCGACGAACGGATCCAGACCGGGATCAGGCTCGACCAGCGAAAGGCCATTTCCTCTTCATTGATCGCCTTTACTTCGGCATCGGGCCTTTTCGGGCTCAATGCCAGATCGATGGCCGGCGGGATGGCGTAGAGACCGGTGAGCAACACGATGATGTTCACGCCGCTGAGGAGTTCCAGCTCATTGAAGGCAAAGCGTTCCGTGCCCGTCATCATGTCGATGCCGATCATGCCGACAAACAGACCGAAACAGGCGGAAAGAAGCCCCTTTACCGGGTTCTCGGACAGAAGAACGGCAATCGTCATCAGCCCGAAGATGGCGAGCCAGAAATAGTTTGCGGCGCTGAATTTCAGCGCGATCAGCGAGAGCGGCGGCGCGAGCGACAGAAGCGCAATTGCGCTGACCGCAGAGCCGATGCTGGAGGAAACCAGCGAGATGCGCAGCGCCAGTTTCGCATGGCCGCTCTGCGCCATGGGATAGCCGTCGAACACGGTTGCAATGCCCGCGGGCGTGCCTGGAATGCGTAGAAGAATAGCCGGGATCGAGCCGCCATACATCGCGCCATTGTAAATGCCCGCGACCATGCCAAGCGCCACCACGGGTTCCATGGTGAAAGTCAGGGGAATGAGGACTGCGATGCCCATCGTGGCCGAGAGGCCGGGCAGCGCGCCAACCGCGATGCCGATGATCGTCCCGCCGATCATCGCGATGATGGTCCCCAGCGAGAAAACCAGCGGCAGCGCGTCAAGAATATGCTGAAAAACGTCCCCCATATCAGCCTCCGAACGGCAAGAGGATAATCTCGGGCGGCAAGGGGACCACCAGCAAGAAACGGAACACGGCGATCAGCACACAGACGAACAGCACCGTGCCGATGATGAGGCCCTTCAGGTTTCGGTATCCGAGTCCCCAGGCCAGCGTCGGCACGATGATGGCCGCACTCGTGTAGAAGCCGACAAACCGCATACCGAAGAGGAGTGCCGCGCCTGCAACAATCAGCAGGAGCGCGCCACGCAGCTGCGCTGAAGTGGGGGCAAGCATCGGCCCATCCGCCTGCCGCAGGGCGCTGACGGACTGGGCGAGCCATAAGCCTGACAGAACCAGCATGAGGGTCATGACACCGCGCGGCATCAAACCGCCCTCGCCCGAATATCTCCAGGCCTCAAGCAGACCCAGCAGGTTCAGCACAACGGCCGCCAGTGCGAATCCGCTTTCAAAAACGGCTCGTCTCACATCCCCCTCCCACTCCAAACAGTGAAGGCGGGGCCAGAGCACCGGACCGAAAAACGGACGCCGCTTCTCGGTTATTCCGATGCTTCATCAACAGATGAGATCGTCCTTTGTGCGTCCGAATGGACGCATGACGACCCGGGCCCCGCCGACAACAACCGGTCTTGCGACTACTCCTGAACCCAGGGCGTCGTCTCCCAAAGCTCGCGGAACGTCGCGTCGAGCGACTCGAGCTCCGCCTTGTACGCGGCTGCGTTCATGTAGGACAGCGCCAGATGCTGTTCCTTCGCCTTTGTCTGGAATTCCGGATCCGCAACGGCAGCCTTCAGCGCTTCTTCCAGCTTGGCGACGATATCTTCAGGAACACCGGCAGGGGCGGCGATGCCGCGCATGGAGCCCATGATCACGTCGTAACCTTCTTCCTTGAAGGTCGGAACTTCGGTCGCGCCATCCCAGCGTTCATTGGACATCTGGCCAAGCGCGTGCAGCGCGCCTTCATGAACGTCGGCAATCGTCTCGGAGATGTTCATGCTGGCCATCATGATGTGGCCGCCGAGCGTCGCCGTGCGCACATCGGCATTTCCCGGGAAGGGAACATGCTTGAGCTGAACGCCGGTCATGCGCTCGAACTCCAGCGCCGAGAGGTGATCGTCGGAACCGATGCCCGTGGAGCCATAGGTCAGCTTGCCCGGGTTTTCCTTTGCATAGGCGATCAGATCGTCGAACGTCTTGATCCCGCTGGACGGAAGCACGCTGAAAGCGCCCGGATCGTCGACCACATTGGCGATCGGCGTGAAGCTCTCGAGCGAGTAGCGCGCTTTGCGCTGAATCGGGATTGTCAGGATGTTCGGCGTGTTGATGAAGCCGATCGTGTAGCCGTCCGGCTTGGACTGCGCCAGCTCGGTAAAGCCGATTTCGCCGCCTGCGCCGGGGCGGTTCAGAACAACGATGGAAGCATCTTCGCCGAGATATTTCTCAATGAATGGCGCGAGCGTGCGCGCGGCAATGTCGGTGCCGCCACCGGCGCTGTAGGCGACGATCATGTTGATCGGGCGCTCGGGATATTCGGCGTGTGCGGCAGTGATGGACCCGGCGACGAGCGCCGAAGCGATGGCAAGTTTGATCATGTTTCCTCCCTTGGCCCGTGCTCCTCACAGGCATTATGGATACATATTACGTTAAGTTCAGGGATGCGCCAGCGTAAAGAGATTTTTGCACGGCTCATGCAAAAATATCAAAACCTATTGTTTTTATGCGCTAAAATTTTGCAAGGGGCCCCGTTCTAGAAATGAAAATGAAAGCCGGCTCTGGTTTCTGTCTTGATTTTTGTATTTTTTTTGTATCAACCTGAATGGCAATCCGATGCCATATGGCGCTCGGGAGGAGACAAAGAAATGAATGATTCGTCCGGCACTCACGGTGTCCGGTTGCTGGTCGTCGGCTTCGGTGCCGCAGGCCGGGTATATTGCGAGGCGTTCGCAAAAGCGGGCGCAAAAGTCACTGCCGTAGACCCCGCACTGAATGCAACCGCCATGGAAGCGGCAGGCAGGCTGGGGATTGATACATCGCACACGCTTCCTGACACACTTGACGGCATGGACCTGGCTGTCGTTCTGACGCCGGCCTCCGTGAGCCTCAAGATCGAAGCAGCGATTGGCGAGCGGCCGGGCGACTGCCCCGTGCTCGATCTCACATCCTCGACGCCCGAGGCGATGCACGCGGCGCAGGAGCTTTTGGGAGACCGGCTCGTTGACGGCACGGTGATGGGCGCTGTCGGGCTTGGCGGCGTTGCAACACCGATGATTCTTGCCGGCGAAAAGGCGCAGGCGGTTGCCGATATCCTCGCTCCGCTTGGCTGTCGCATAACCTGCCTTGATGGGGTTCCGGGAGACGCCAGTACACTGAAACTCCTGCGCTCGCTTTTCATGAAGGGCCTTGAAGCGCTTGTGGTCGAAACACAGCTTGCCGCAGCAACGCTTGACCAGAACGAGAACCTGCCGCTCGCCCTGTCCGACCTCTCGGAAGTCGACATCAATGCCTTCCTGGCCGAAATGCTGCGCACCCATCCAAAACACGCAGCCCGCCGGCATGTGGAGATCGTTGCCGCTTCAGACCTCATGGAGAAGGCCGGCATGCGGCCGATCATGGCTGATGCAGCATCAAGCCTGTTCGCCAGAACCGCCTCCTTTGGGGCCGGTCCGGATGAAACGCCCGATCACGCGATCAACTGGCTTCTAAAAACCACCCAACCGGACTGTGAGGAGCGGCATGAGCAATCGCCCGGTCATCTGGATCACTGAACCGATCCACGCCGACGCGCTCGACAAACTGGGTGCGGTCACGGAAATCCTGGGCCCCGGCCCGCTTCCAGAAGCGCGCAGCGACGAAGTTCAGGCGATCATCGTGCGCGCCAACACGATCGACAAAACGCTTTGCGACCGTCTGCCAGCACTTCGCGTCGTGGGCAAGCACGGTGCTGGAACGGATAATATCGACCTGCCCCTGATGGCGGAACGCGGCGTTGAAGTGTTCAAGACCGAAGGCGCGAACGCCGAATCGGTCGCGGACCTGGCCGTGCTGCACGCCATGACCCTGCTTCGCAGCCCGCACCGGCATGACCAGGCGTTGCGCAAAGGCCGAAACGGCGATGACGGTGTTCGCGTCGGCTACGAATTGTCGGAGCGCCGCGCCGGCATTCTCGGTGTCGGGGCCATTGGACGTGCGGTGGCGAAACGCCTGTCGGACGGGTTCGGCGCGCAGGTTCACGGATACGACCCCGTGCTGCCGGAGCAGCTTTGGCCGGAAACCATCGTGCGCAAAACGGATTTCGACGCCTTTCTGGCAGAAACGGATCTTCTTTTCCTGCATCTGCCGCTGACGCCTGAGACACATCATCTGATCGACGCGCGGGCGCTGGATCAGCTTCGCCCCGGCGCATTCGTGGTGAATTGCGCGCGCGGCGGGATCGTGGATGAAGCCGCTTTGGCGAAGGCCATGCGGTCCGGTCAGATCGCGGGCGCTGCCTCGGATGTGTTCGAGAGCGAACCGCCTCCGCCTGACGCGCTGCTTTTCGCGGACGACCTGAATTTCATCGGCACCCCTCATATCGGCGCATCCACGCAGGCCGGCCTGCGCCGTACCGGCATGATGATTGCCGACAAAGTCTTGAATGCCCTGTTGCTTGAGAAGGAAGTAGAACTATGACCATCGGCTTTTGTGTGCGCAAACGGCAGCGGCGCGTGGAGCAGAGCACCATTGACGCGTTTCGTGAGCTGCCGGTCGCCAATGTGAGCGATTGCATGTCGCGCATGTATGCCGGTGGCGCGCGGCTGCGGCCGATCCACGACGCCCGGAGCGTTCTGGCAGGACCGGCCCTGACCGTCCGCACCCGTCCCGGCGACAATCTGATGCTGCATCATGCGCTCGACATTGCCGAACCGGGCGACGTGATCGTTGTGGACGCCGGCGGTGACCTGACCACGGCGATCCTCGGCGAGATCATGGTTGCGATTGCGAAAAAGCGCGGGGTTGCCGGCATCATCGTCAATGGCGCAATCCGCGATGCCGACGAGATCCGGCGCATGGATTTTCCGCTCTACGCTGCGGGCGTCACCCATCGCGGCCCCTACAAGGACGGCCCCGGCGAGGTGAACACCACCATCGCAATCGACGGCATGGTCATCGAACCTGGCGATCTGGTCCTTGCCGATGGCGACGGAGTGCTTACAGTGCCGTTCGACCAGACGGAAACCATCCTCGCCGCGACGCGCAGGAAACAGGACGCAGAACAGGTTGAAATGGCCAAGATTGCCGATGGCAGCGTCGAAAGAGGCTGGGTGATGGAAAGCCTGCAATCGCGCGGCTGCGAATTTGAGTAGATGAACGATACGACTTCCACGGACCCGGTCTCCATTTCGCGGCGCAAGCCGTCCAGGGTGCCGCGCAGGCTGCGCGGGCACCTTTCACTGGATGATTTCGAGCGCAGTGCGCGCCGGCTCCTGCCGAAGTCGATTTTCGGATATGTCAGCGGCGGCGTGGAGACGGATGCAAGTCTGCGCGCCAATCGCGCCGCCTTCGGGCATATCGGTCTCCAGCCACGCATCTTGCAGGACGTTTCGCAGCGTTCTCTGGAAACGCGCCTGTTCGATCAGAGCTATCCAGTGCCTTTCGGCGTTGCGCCGATGGGGTTTAGCGCACTGGCAGCCTTTGACGGCGATGTGGTGCTGGCCAGAGGCGCGGCGTCCGCCGGCAGTTTCGCAATCTGCTCGGCAGCGTCCCTGACGCCGCTCGAAAGGGTCGCCAGAGAAGGCGGGAGCCGCTGGTTTCAGGCCTATATACCGGGCAACATGGCGCGCATCGAGCCGCTTCTGAAACGCGTTTCCGCTGCCGGTTTCGATCATCTTGTGGTGACCGGCGACGTTCCGGTGGCGGGCAATCGCGAAAACAATGCGCGCAACGGCTTCGATGCACCCTTTCGCATCACGCCGCAACTTGTCTGGCAGGGCATCACCCATCCCCGATGGACGCTCGGCACGCTGGGACGTGAAATCGCGATGCGCGGCATGCCGCATTTCGAAAACATGGAGGCCGTTCAGGGCCCGCCTCTTTTCTCCCGCGATCTCGTTCGCTCGACCATCGAGCGCGACCGGCTGTGCTGGGAGGATATCCGCCGCATACGCGACCTGTGGTCGGGCCGCCTGATCGTGAAAGGCGTTCTGCACCCGGATGATGCGCGCATGGCCCGGACGCTGGGCTGCGACGGGGTCATCGTCTCCAATCATGGTGGCCGCCAGCTCGACACAGCCGTCTCGCCCCTTCAGGTTCTCCCCTCGATACGGGAAGCCGTGCCGGAGATGCCCGTCATGTTCGACAGTGGCATCCGCCGGGGCACGGATGTTTTGAAAGCGATCATGCTGGGGGCGGACTTCGTCTTCGTGGGGCGTCCCTTCCTCTATGCGGCGGCAACCCATGGCGAGGACGGCGTGCGCCACGTGGCGGCGCTGCTGCGCGAAGAAGTGGACCGCGACATGGCCCTTCTCGGCATCACCGCGCCATTGCAGATGCGCGAAGCCGCCGAACTCTCCCTGCCCCGCTGACCCGTCACCGACTGCGACATTCTTAAAGCGCCTTCCACCGGAGGCGCTCTCGAGCCATGCGCGCTTTCTCACAGGCAGAAACGGGCCGGCGCGCAAAAGCCTTGCGCAAATGGAAAGGTTCATACTATTAAAAATCGTACAGACTAGGAAGTTCCGATGACCAGACTTGCCATCGACATTGGCGGCACCTTCACCGACGTCGTTCTCGAACGCGGGGGCGCGATCCATTCGCATAAATTGCTCACCACGCCGGCCGCCCCTGAAGAGGCCGCGCTGGAGGGAAGCGCCTTTCTGGTTTCGGAGCTGGGTCTTTCCTTCGCCGATGTGCGCACGGTCATCCACGGTACGACACTTGCCACCAATGCGCTGATCGAGCGGCGCGGCGCGAAGACGGCCTTCATCACTACGGAAGGTTTCAGGGACATCCTCGAGATGGCCTATGAGAAGCGTTTTGAACAGTACGACACCGACCTGCAGCTTCCGCAGGCGCTGGTTCCGCGCGAACTGCGCTTCACACTGCGCGAGCGCATCGCCGCAGATGGCAGGGTTCTGGCTGCGCCGGATCGCGAGGATGTTCGGGCTCTCGCCGCGCGCCTTTGCGACGAGGGCGTTGAGGCGGTCGCAGTCGGCTTCCTGCACGCCACGGTCAATCCCGCACATGAAAAGCTGGTTCACGACTGGCTGCGCGAAGACCTGCCCGCCCAGGTGACGATCTGTCTTTCCTGCGAGGTTTCGCCGGAAATCCGCGAATATGAGCGTTTTTCGACCACCTGCGCCAATGCCTATGTGCGCCCGCTAATGGCGCATTATCTGCACCGCTTCGACGCTGCATTACGGGAGCGCGGCTTTGCCGGGCAGTTCATGCTCATGCTTTCGGGCGGCGGTTTGACGACGCTGGAACAGGCGGCCCGCATTCCCATCCGACTGGTGGAATCGGGACCGGCCGGCGGCGTCGCGCTGGGCGCGCGTGTTGCGCGCGAGACCGATGAGGCAAAGCTTCTCGCCTTCGATATGGGCGGCACGACCGCAAAGATCTGTTTTCTTGAAGATGCCGTTCCGGCCACCACCCGCCGCTTTGAAGTCGCCCGCGCATGGCGTGACATCAAGGGCAGCGGCCTGCCGGTTCGCGTGCCGACCACGGAACTGGTGGAGATCGGCGCGGGCGGCGGCTCCATCGCCAGGCGCGATGCGCTTGGGCGGCTCGCGGTCGGACCGGAAAGCGCAAGTTCGGTTCCAGGCCCCGCCTGTTACGCGCTGGGCGGCGCCATGCCGGCCATCACCGACGCCAATGTGGTGCTCGGCAAGATCCGTCCCGAAGGCTTTGCCGGGGGCAAAATTACGCTTCAGCCGGAGCTTGCGACCGCCGCCATAGAAGAACATGTCGCCACGCCGCTTGGCCTGAGCTCTGCCGAATGGGCCGCAGCCGGCATTCTGGAAGTGGGCGAGGAAGCGATGGCCAATGCCGCGCGCGTTCATGCCATCGAACAGGGCAAGGATGTCACGCGCTACACGATCATGGCGTCCGGTGGCGCAGGCCCGTTGCACGCGGTGCGCATTGCCGAAAAGCTGGGCATTGCGCGTGTCATTATTCCGACGTTTGCCGGCGTCGGGTCCGCCCTCGGTTTCCTGAGTGCGCCGGTCGCCTATGAGGTGGCCCGCTCGACACTTGCGCCAATGGAGCGGCTGGACCTCAACCGTCTCGCCATGCTGCAGGAAGAGATGCGCAGGGAGGCGTCCGCCGTGGTTCTGCCGGCCCTCGCCGAGGGAGAACCGGCGACGATCAGCCTTGCAGCCGAACTGCGCTACAGCGGACAGGGACACGCGCTGCGCGTGCCTCTCGAAAAGCCGCTTGCAAACCCCGCCGATGCAAAGGCGCTGGAGCAGGCTTTCATCACGCTCTACCGCGACACTTACGGCACCGTTCTGGAAAACAATCCGGTCGAACTGGTCGCCCTGTCGCTCATCTGCCGTGGACCGGCCGCACCGCTGGTGGAAGCGCCGGCAGCGGACGCCGGAAAGCAAACGACCATTGCCGGAACGGTAAAGGTGTTCGACCCGGTGCGCGGCGAATTCGTCGAAAGCGCGCTGGTGCCGCGTGAAGGGCTGGCGCCCGGCCAGCCCCTGCCCGGCCCCGCCTTGGTGAGCGAAGCCCAGACCACCGCCTACGTTCCGACCGGATGGGCGATTACGCTTCATCCCTTCGGTCATGTCATTCTCGACCGCGAGGTGCGGCCATGAACGCCACCACTCCCCTTTCCGACGCAGACATCATCGCCATGAACGTGCTCTGGAACCGGCTGATTTCGGTTTCGGAGGAACAGGCCAACGCGCTTCTGCGTGTGGCTTTCGGTGCGATCGTTCGCGAATCCGGAGACCTGTCCGCCGGCGTTTTCGATGCGGAAGGCCGCATGATGGCGCAGGCCGTCACCGGCACGCCGGGCCATGTGAACACGATGGCGCGTTCCGTCTGCGCCATGCTGGAGCACATTCCGGCAGATACGCTGGTCGAAGGCGATGTGCTTGTCACCAACGATCCCTGGCTGGGTGCCGGCCATGTGTTCGACTTCGTCGTCGTCACGCCGGCATTCGTGAATGGGCGGATTGTCGGCTACCTCGCCTCGACCTGCCATGTGGTCGACATTGGCGGGCTCGGCTGGTCGGCCGAAGGGCGCTCCGTTCAGGAG
>MRWG01000958.1_pt1 | contig 22512 bp, 20 predicted proteins | sample 1013341 | NCBI WGS metagenome assembly MRWG01 (sample SAMN06117577, study PRJNA244670) | biofilm metagenome | biome: Water; feature: Cathode Biofilm; material: Biofilm; isolation source: microbial consortium enriched at the cathode of a solar microbial fuel cell | place: USA: District of Columbia ... | reverse complement strand
CCAAGGCCATCGCGTGCGGCGCCGGCGCCGCACGCGATGGCCTTGGAGACTTCTGGAGAGGGGGTAGAACGGGCTGGACGGGACCAGCGCGCCAAAGGCCCCTTTCACAAGTGCTGGGGCCGGACTGACGCCCGCCAATATGGTTAATCGGGCTTAACCCTCGCCGGGCGCGCCTAGCCTGGCCTCCCGTCCCCCCGACCGGTTGCGCTGCCCCGGGCAATTCGCCCGACCCCAGCACTTGTGAAAGGGGCCTTTGTATTTTTCTATCGCGCCTCACTTCTTAACATCTCTGTATTCGTGAGGCGCGATAGAAGTAATTAGTAAAATTTATCTAAAATTTTATCTTGATTTTTACTTTTTGTTTACTTTGAATGAACGCCACCCCCTAACGGCGGAGGCGTTCGATGATCCTCTTCTGCACGACGAACCGCGACCTCGAGGTCTGGTACCTCGACCTCGCCGGCCAGCTGGCCCGGCCGCCCGCCAGCCCCACGGTCTACGCCCTCGTCTCCTTCGACGCCGAGAGCGCGCGCTACTACGTGGGCTCGAGCCAGCGCTTCACCGCGCGCCTTGGCGCGCATCTCTCCTTTGCAAGATCGCGCAAGCTGCGCGGCAGTTCGGCCGGTGGGAAGTTCCTCGCCCCCATCGTCGCGCGCCGCCGCCGCCTGCTGGTGGTCGTTCTGGAGACCCTGCCCGGGGCCGATACCGGCAGCTTGCAGCGCTGCGAGCAGGCCTGGTTCATCGTCGCCCAGCGCGATAACGGCGCGGCCGCCCTGCCGCTTCAGGTGCCGGCAACGACCGCGCCTGCGCGCGGACCCCTTGCGCCGGCAACGCTGGCCGCCAGGCGGCACTGGCCCCGCGACTGGGTCGAAGCGCTGGCCGGCTTCTTCCAGGAGCCGCGCCGGGCAAACCAGGACGGCGCCGCAACGCGACGTGCCGTGAACGGCCAAGGCAAGACACAACAGAAAAGCAGATCCGGCACGCGGCGCACCCGCCGCTCCGGCATGCCGGCCGGGTCGATCGCCGAGGCAGGCCGGCGATGATCCGCGGCAAACTCACCGCGGCCGAAGCGCGCGCCGGCGGTGTCCGGCTCGAGGGCTCTGCCCGCACGCAAGAAGGGGCCGCGCGCGCCCCCCTCGTCTTCGCGCGTCGCCAGTTGAAACGCCGGCGCGCGGATGCGTCGGGCCTGCGCACCACCCTGACCGCGCCCAACGCCGCGACCCCTGCACGCTGGCAGAAGGGCGCGCGGCCGATTCCTCCGGCAACGCACGAACGTGTTGCCATCGTGCTGGCGCTGCATCGGCGTTGCTTTGAGGCCGGGGACATTGTTTCGGTAACGCCACTGCCCGCGCTGCATCGGCCAGGCCGCGCAGCGCTCCCGGCGAGCGACATTTTGGCCGCCAGCAAGCTGTCGGACCTCCTGGGGCTCTGGCGTCAGTTCGCCTTGCAGGAAGAGCCTGCGGAGAAGGCCGTCAAGCGGGGGCGGCGCCGATCATGAGCGAACAGCAAGTGCAGACCTGCGGTCTTGAGCGGGCTCTTCATGAGCCGGCGCCATTCTCGCTCAAATGCACCCCATCGGTTCGTCCGACCGGCTCCGCCAAACGATTGAGTAAAAGGGAAGCGTTGGCTCCTGAAAAAGGGCGCCAAGAATTCCGGCGCCCATCGGGGCCAGCGTGCTGGAACGGACCCATGTCTAAGACATGGAAGCGACAACGCCCCCTGCCGGCCAGTCCGATCTCACGCCGCGCGTGCTACGCGCCAAGGCGGTCGCGCTGCTGTTCGGCTGGAAGAGCGTCGCCACCCTCTATCGCAAACGCGAGGAGCTCGAGCAGCGCGGCTTTCCGCGGCGCAGCGCGCTGCTCGGGGGCTGGCACCGTGACGCCGTACTGGCGTGGATCGCGGGTCACTACGGGCTCGCCGCCACTGTTTCCGACCCCTATTCGATCGAAGCCTCGAGAGAGAAATTGAAAGATGTCTCGTTCAAAACGCAACGCCGCGCCCGATAGGCCGCGGTATCTGAAGGTGAAGTGCAAGACCAATAAGCGCACCGAGCCGCGGGTCTACTATTTCTGGGAACCGCGTCCGGAAGACGCCGAAGCCTATGGACTGCCACGCCGCGTGCGCCTTGCCGCTGATCGCGGGGCGCGCTCCGGCGACGGCAGCGCCTACTTTCAGGCCTGTCTCGAAGCCGAAGAGTGGAATGCCAAGTTGGACGCCAAGCGTGCCGGCGGACTGGACGATGCCAGCAAGATTGCCGGCACACTCCCCTATTTCATCGCGGAGCTGAAGAAGACCGCCGAGTATGGGCTGCTGAGCAAGGCAACGAAGAGCGGTACCTACGAGTGCGGCTTCCGGGTCATCCACCGATGGTCTGAGGTGCTCGGGCACATTCCGGTAAAGCGCATCCGCCGCGGTCATTGCCGGGACTTCTACGAGAAGCTCTTGGAGCCTGACGCGGCCGGCGGACGCAACTATGCCATGGCCCGGAACACCATGGCGACTCTCAGCCGGGTGCTCAGCTACGCCATCGAGAGGGAAGAGATCGATGTTCATCCGATGCGAGAGATGACACTGATCCCCGCAGCGCTGCGTCTCATCAAATGGAGCGACGGGGAGATCGCGTTGTTCGCCGAGAAGGCCCGCGCTGCTGGCCGCCCTTCCATGGCGCTCGCCGCCGAGCTCAATGGCGTGATCGGCCAGCGCCGCGGCGACACCGTCGTACTGCCTTGGGACGATTATCAGAATGGCTGCATTTGTATCGTTCAGGGCAAGACCGGCGCGCGTGTCCAGGTGCCGGTGACACCTGAGCTCGCGGACAAACTCGCCGCCGCGCCGCGCCATAGATCCGGTTACATCGTCTACGACGAGGTCCAGGACCAGCCCTACACGCTGCGGCATTTCAGCCGAATCTTCCGCGAGATCGCCGACGACGCCGGCCTCAGCCATCTCTGGTTCCATGATCTTCGACGCACCGCGGTCTACAACCTGGCCAAAGCCGGCGCGACCGTGCCGGAAATTGTGGCCGTCACCGGACACTCACTCGAGAACGCCACCAAGGTCCTGAAGCATTATCTCTTCCCGGACAGCGAGATGGCGGCAGAGGCGATCCGCAAACTCATCGAGCAACAAGCCCTTGAACGCCGTGAAGCCGATCAAGTCGACGCTGTGGTGTCGCAAAACGGCCTCGACCTGACCAACGTGATCCGCTTCGTGCGGGCCGAGGCCGCGTAAACCTCCGCGCGGCGATGCTCATTGCAGCCAGGGAGAATGACCATGCCCAGGATTCCCGATGCCGCCAAGCGTCTGCGTGAGGCCGCCGAGACCCTCACCCGCCTCAAAAAGGGGGAGTACCCCAGTGCCGCAGTCCTGGCGGCCGCGCCCAAGCTCGAGCTGTGGTACCTGACCGAGCGCCACGGCGTCGCGGCGCTCGGCGGTGTAGTGACAGGCCATCCAACCCTGCCGGAAGGCGCGCATATCCGCACCAGTTGTCTGCTGTGGTTGGCGGATGATCAACGCGCGGCCAGGACGATTTCACGTTTCTACCGCCTGGGCGCGCCCTTGGGGGATGCCCTGGGTGGCATGAACTGACCGCCGCCCCGGCCTGCCGACGGACCCTGCTCAAGCAGGCGATGCCGCCGCGGCTTCAGGCGAAGAAAGATCGACGATCAGGTGCAGCGCGTGGAAGACTTTGACAGGGAACAATGGCGGTGGCTTGCCGATCAGGAAAGGGGCACCTGGGGCGAAGCGCTGCGCTCGCGCTCTGCGCCCTGGTTTCGATGAGATGCTATGGGGATTCGATGTGGGGGATGGGTGGCGCGAGATCCTCACGGATCTCCGGGCCGAAATCGCGAGCCTTATCGGAGGCCCCGATGCGCGGCCCGGCTTCAGAATCTCTCAGGTAAAGGAGAAGTATGGGGAGGTGAGCTTCTACCTCCGCTCGGCCCCCGCGCCTCAGCCCGACGCCATCGATGCTGCTGTCCTGCGGGCTGAAGTCCGCAGTCGACTGACCTGCAAGAGCTGCGGGGCGCCGGGCGCGATGAAGGCGACAGGGTCCGGCTACCTCTATACCACTTGCGCCACCCACATCGTCGGCTAGGCCGGCTCTCCGATGGCCCCGGCAGGCGGTGAATTTTGCTTCAGGAGGCGGTTTTGAGGTGCTTGGCGGGAGAGCCGCTGGCGTAAGGCGGAATCCGCCTCTGAAGCCATTTTTGAGGGCCGCATGGGAAGTCCGGAAGACGGGTCACCGTCGGTACAGGTGCCATGCGGAACGCGACATCGACGAGACCCTGCTTGGCGGCTTCAGGACGAGCGCTTCATGCCGATCCGGACGGCTGACCGATCGGCGCCGGAGCAACCAAGGCGCAGATCATGCCGCCACGCTCAAGTGGAGGGGCCCCCGGCACGGCCTACCACGGCCTCATAGCCCTGGCACGCCAAGAGGTGCTTTGTGAGTTCATCGACGCAATGCGGGGCTTCGTCCCAGGCGGACTCCACCTCGCCGAGAAGATTGGCCACCGCCGACTCATAGGAGGCTCCAGCACCCCCCATCGCCGCATCGAGCCAATGGCAATCGGCAGCGATCTCCTGATCAGGCCGATAAAGCCGCAGGATTGTGGCGAGGAACTCCACAGATCCGTAGTCAACGTCGTCGGAGCGACGCACGGTGAGAACGACCTTTCCGTCGGGCACAACGTGGAGCAAATCGTCGATAACGTTGGCGGCCATGTACGCGGGGCAGTACTCCGGGAAGTCCCACCAGAGGAAGATCCCTTGGGTCCAGCAGAGCCCGCTGGCCTCATCGATGGCCGCCACGTGTAGGACGCCTTCGCGCTCCCAGTCTTCGGTGACCAGGTTCAGTACACTGAAAACGAAGCAGCGCGGTTGGGGTCGATCTTGTCGCACCGCCGGCCGCTGGGCGTCCGGCGGGGAAGTCCGTCCAGCCCCAGCAGGCTGGTACTCACCCTGAGTCGGCTCTATGCAGGGCCGTGAACCGGAGGTGCCGGAGCAAGGCTGGGCGCCGGAGTCGATGGCGCCGTCCGAGACGGGCGGGTGAGACGGATCACAGAGGTCACGATGATCGTTCATTGGGGCCTTCCTTATAGAGACGTTGAAGTGTGCTCTCTATAAGGTGGGTCCGTTTCGGGCCGGTTGCCCTTCGAGGCAAGAAAAAAGCTCATTCGATCCAACCAGAGCCGCGGCATCACACGGAAAGCCAATTGTGATGAGAGGTTACGCTCAGAAGCGGCAGTGCCGGCCGAAGTAGGTCTGCTATTCGGTGCTCAGCGGGAACCCGATCATACCCGATGTGACACCAGTTTTGACCCTAAGCGGAAATCCGATCTGCTCATCTGTGAAACGTTTCTTCAGAATGCATGACCGGAATCTTAAGACTGGTTCGGTACGAGAGCCAATTCACCTACCCTTGTCCGTTATCTGGACCTCGTCCAACCCTGCCGCAGCCAATATGGCCATCACCGCCATCAATGAGAACAGTGCCAGCACCGTGCCAACACCAAACCACTGGACTAAGACACCGAATACGCCGCCAGCAAGAAGAATTAAACCCACAACCGAGTTACTGAGTGCGGTATAGGTGGCACGGTTATCGAGATCAGCCATGTCGACGATGTGTACCGAGCGACCAAGTCGAACCCCTTGATGCGCGATCATAAGCACAAATAACATTGCCGGCAGGAGTGGCGCGGACTCCAATCGGTCCGGCATCGCCAGCGCCGTGAAAGCGGTAACGGCATTGGCGAATGATGCCAACGCGGCCGCATACATCAATACCTGCCGACTCGACCGATCCGCAAGTCGCCCCCAGATATATGAGCTCGAGAGACTCGCTGCCGCCGCAGCAATCATGAACAGGCCCAGTGTGCCCAGGCCGCTGGGCTGACGGTCGCCGCTTAGGGCAATGAAAAAGGGTGGGGCGAGAGCTGTCGACAGCAGCAAGGCACGTGTCGCAATGAGTCGCTGCAGACGCGCGTCGCTACGCAAAAGTGCCAACTGCGCAATGACTGCAGCCAAGCCGTCGATACCGCCTTCGGACGCGCCGGGATCTTCACGGATCGATCCGAAAACAAACGCAGCAAGAAGCCACGTCATGCCGCCAAGAATTACGGCGCCCGCGACGACCGGCAAGGTGAGCGGTATCCAGCCGGTCGCATATCCGGCAGCCAGCAGCAGCGTTGCTGCGGCAGCGATGCTTCCCGCGATCCCGCTGACCGAGCCGCGGCGGCCCCTGTCGACGGTCTTTGCGAGGACATCCTTGTGGCTGATCGAGCATATGCTGCGTCCGAGTGCGAATGCCGCGATGAGACCGATCGCAACGATGCCGGCTGCATTCCCTGAAAGCGTTAGGCCAACCAGTCCAAACCCGACGATCGCAGCACCTTGTACGACACAGCCTGTGACATAGACGGTTTTGCGAATGCTGAGTCGTCGAATCCGCGCCGAAATCAGGAGTTGCGGCAACATGGCAAGCGATTCACGCACGGGGACCAACAGGCCGATCGCCCAGGTCGGCGCACCGATCGCGTCGAGTAGCCAGGCAAGTACGAGTTTGGTATCGGCAAGACCTTCGCCGACCCTCGTCAGGCTCAGACACACGACATGTAAGCCGTAGTTGCGTGGTTGCTCTCGGCACGCGGAGTCCGGAAGGTCGCGGCAAACTTGCGCCAGATCGTCGTCGCCGACGAGCACTCCACGAAGGTTGTCGTAACCGTTCATAAGAATCGACGACTTGCGGCTGCTTCGGTTCGTGCTGATATTCTCTCCATCGCCCTCACGAGGTCGCGAAACCGAGTAGGCTCCTGCACGTTTGCAGGGTGCTGCCGAAGCGTTGGTTGATAGAGCGAGCGACACGGTGGTTCGTGCGCGCTCAGCAAACCGACGGGATAGTCTTGTGTCAATGTGTTCATGGTCGCGACCCCCTATCGTTACCCGTTCAATGATGGATTGCGGGCGCAAGCGGACAGCCGACGACACTGGACCAGCTGTGAGCCGGTCCATTCCGGTTGGCTATCAAACCGCTCACATCGCCGGCTGATCAACTCGCAACAGATCGATGGCTACATCATGCAGAACACTGGCCAGGATCGTCAGACTACCATCGAGGGGCGACGTGTCGCGCCAAATAAGCGAGATCTGTCGAGCTGCCAAGGGGTCGTCGATTCTTCTGATGATCATGAGTGGGTCTCGCCGTACTTCAATCAGGGCGTAGAGGCTTGGGAGCACCGCGAGGCCCGCTCCCATTTCGGCCATCAGGCGAATTGCGTCGAGAGTAGTGCCTTCATACTCTGTGCTGACATGCGCACCAGACGCCTCAGCGAGCGCTTGCACTTTCAGGTCGAGACTATGCCAATGCCAGTAGCCAAGACTGAGCAGAGCTCGTCCCGCCAGGTCCGGTAGGGCGACCGGGCCGGATACCTGCGCCAAGGGGTCATCAGGCGCCATACAGATCCACAGTTGATCTTCAAACAACAGCTGAGACTTGCAATTTTGATGGTCGCTAGCCGTCGAAATTATTGTATCGAACAGGCCTTCATGCAGATGTGTCTCAAGATCGGTTGGCCGCTCCTCCCTGACGCTGAATCGGAGTCTTGGATAAGAAGCATGCAAGCGGCGAGTCGCATGCGGCAAGAGATAGGGGCCAATGGTTGGCAGAGCGCCCAGGCGCAATCGCCCAGCTAGGAGGTCCGGTGCATTCTGTGCCGCCGACTTAAGGTCTGCCAAGTCCCGCAAGATCAATCTCGCACGCTTTACGACCTCCTCGCCTTTGGACGTCAGTAGTGCGCCGTGGCGGCCGCGCTCCACAAGAACTGCCCCGAGTTCTGCTTCCATCGTTGCGATCTGCGCCGACAGGCTCGGCTGACTGATGTTGACCTGTCTGGCGGCCTCACCAAAGTGCCCCGTCTCGGCAATGGCTACTAAATACTGCAGTTGTCGAAGCGTAGGTCTCATTTCATAGCCTGAAGCTATTGAAGTGACGCATTCTTTCGATTGGAACTATGAATAGGACGTCGCTATCTCAATAGCAAGGCGTATGAAAGGAGATTGAAAGATGATTTCGGCCGCAGATTTTCCCGATGTGTTTCCCTGGATGGCCAAATCTGGAGCCGACCGCGCAAGAGGCTTGAAGGCAAGCCAGCCGATCCGAAACCGCTCGGTGCAGTGGGAGTATGATGAGTGCCTGGCGCGATGGGAAGACGATGGTGGGTGGCCCGGGAAACCGTCATCTCTTTACGCATCGACGTCCAGAGAATTTGCGCACCCAAACGCGCCGCTTAGAGGGCGGTCAATGGAAAGCGCTGGTTTCGCTGATCGGCCTGCTTTCGCAACCTGACAGACAACCACGGCAATTCCACGTGCCCAACCGACAGACGGCGATCTGACGGATGCGCGTAAGAGCCAACGCGAGCTGCGAAACCTCATACTAGCAAGGTTATGCCACCTTACGGTTTGGCCTGCGACGCGACCCTCGCAATTCGCTGATGTAACCTGCGAAAGGAAACAAGCAAATGCCCTACACTCTGTACAAATCTCTGACAGTGGGTCACGGAGCAGCTGCGACAGATGCCGAGAAGTACGCCCGCGAGTCCTTCACCTGGCGCAGAATGACGAAGGGGCAGGTATGGACACTAACTGTTGTTTCGGCTGCACTGCTGGTTGCCGTCATTGTCTCGGAAATGATTTGAGCCAGCCGCTCCTTGCCGAGGCTGTAACCAGGGTCGTTCGACGCCCCCCGTCGTTCGGTTGGTAGTTGCGCCTCGTGAGCGGAGTGTAGTCGGGCGTGCCCGCCGGCGGTGATACAGACACCCGAGACGATCACCACGGCGGGCACCACAACTTGCGCGCTGATTGGGCCCAGGGCAGCACAACGACAGTGACGAATGGTGGCTTTGTAGTGATGACTCCGGGCGGCCCAATCGAGAACTGAGAAGTTGTGTGCCGAGCACAGGAAAACTGACGCCTGCCGTAGAATGATCCCGGCCCTTTCAATGCCTCGTGCCGACACGAAGATGCCGTTGGCCAAGATTCGAACAACAAAAACAAGGTCGACAGTCCGGTTTTGGGGAGCTTACCCTGCGCAGGCTCACTTTAGGCGTACCGCGTCGCCGACACCGGAAAGTTGAACAGCCATCATGAGTAGTACGTGGCTCGCCAAAGTCTATCTCATCGCCGGCGTCGCGATGTTGCTGGCGGGAAACGCTCTACAGTTCTCTTTGCTTGGTCTGCGCGCAGGCATCGAAGATTTTTCGATTGCCACGACTGGCGCCTTTATGTCGGCCTACTATGCGGGCTTTCTCCTCGGATCGAGATACTGCGGCGCATTAATCTATCGTGTCGGCCACATCAGAACCTTCGCGGCGCTGGCGGCGCTCGCCTCAGCCATGCCGCTGTTGCACGGCCTCTTCGTCAACCCCTGGGCCTGGGTTCCCCTTCGCGCCGGTACTGGCCTGTGTCTCGCCGGCCTCATTATGGTGATGGAAAGTTGGATCAATGGGCGTGCGACCAACTCCGATCGCGGGACGTGGTTGGCAGTCTACATGATCGTCAGCCTGATGTCGCAGGCGGCGGCCCAGCAATTGTTGCATCTGGCGTCGCCGATCGAGATTGGTTTGTTTGTACTTTCGGCCCTACTCGCCTCTGTGGCGGTCGTTCCAGTCGCTTTGACCCCGAGCACACCACCACGGATTCCAAGAGGCCAGAAGCTCTCTCTCCGCAAATTGTACCGGATCTCACCTCTAGGCGTGACGGGCTGCTTTGGCGCCGGTCTATCGACAGGCGCCTTCTGGAGTCTTGCTGCTCTCATGGCGCACGAGATCGGCTTCTCTACGGGGATGGTCGCTCACCTGATGACCACGATCATTCTGGGCGGGATGGCGCTCCAGTGGCCCATCGGGATGTTGTCGAATCGGTTCGATCGAAGAAGAATTATTATCGCTGCCTCATTCTGTGTAGCAGCGTTGAGCTGTGTAATTGCGCTTCTATCCGATACGGCGAACTCTTATCTATTTCTGTTTGGATTTCTATTCGGTGGCTTTGTGTTCTCGCTCTACTCTCTTTGCGTTGCACACACCAATGACTTCATGGAGAGCGGCGACCTGATCTCAGCAAGCGGTGGCCTTCTGTTTTCGTTTGGCCTGGGTGCGTTCCTTGGTCCCTTCATTGCCTCAGAAGCAATTCTCATTCTTGGCCCACGCGGCCTGTTCGTTCATATCGCGGCGGTTGCAACGTGCCTGGCTATCTTTGGTTTGGTCCGCGCGTTCGCCAGATCGGCAATTCCGAACGAGGTGCAGGAGAGGTTCGTCGCAGTCCCCAATACAACGTCTGTGGCCGAGGGGCTGGATCCGAGAGCCGATCCAGAGTTGGTGGATCCTGCCAACATTGCCGGCGCGCAAGGCGCAGGTCCCGATCATTCCGTTGTGACTGATTGAGCTGGGAATGTCAGGGTAGCGGGACGCGCTGAAGCAGATTGGATAGGTCGTCTGCTCCTCTCGGTCGTCGCTTGATCCTCAAATGAATGAGGATCAAGCGTGCGAGATCGCCAACGCTGGACCGGCGCGGTACGAGGACCGAGATCTTGGCTCCGGCAACGGGCAACTGATGGACGTGGTGGTGCCTGGCGCTTCATTTACGACGCATGTTGTGGCAATTCTTGATCGGCCTCCACCTTACGCTCCGGTTGGGACAGAATCTTGAGGACCGTAAGTGTCTTTAGTCGCCCATCGGGCCCTGGATAGGTAATGGACTGTCCCTCTGAAAGGCCGATAAGCGCCGCACCGACAGGCGTCAAGACCGAGAGAGCATCGTTGTAGAAGTCCCGGTCGCTGGGATAAGCCAGTGTCACCACCTGATCGAGCCCGCCATCGTTCTCGCTGATCATGACGCGGGATCGCATCGTCACGATGTTGCCGGGAATACTCTCCTCATCCACGATATGGGCCCGCATCAACTCCCTCACCAGAAACTCAACGGCTCGCCACGACCACGTCGTGGCATGGGAACTGAGCAAGTGCTGCAGCCGACCGAGGTCCCACTTTGTGACTCTTATGTCGGGCTGGGCATCAACTTGCGCGAACATGATCGATTGCATAACTTCCTCCGTTTTGTTGCAGGGCGTAGTGCCCATCTGCGCCGTCAATGCATGAGTGGAGTGCGGCGCGCTACCACTAGGCCTCAGTACTTGATTGCCTCGTCCACCTACAGATCCAGGCGACCATTTGCCTCCGGCTGGTACAGGATTTCGACGACCGTCAGTTCCTTGGTCTGACCATCGCGGGTGATCCACGCCAAGGTTTCGCCCTTGGCGAGACCGATGAGGGCCACGCCGGCGGGTGTCAGGATCGAAAGGTTGCCGATCGAAATATCTTCGTTGCTGGGATACACGAGCGTAAAGACCAGTTCCTTGCCGGTCCCCTCATCGCGAACCAAAACCCGGGAATTCATGGTGACGGTGCTTGGCGGGACCTTCGTCGGTTCAACGACTTCGGCGAGATCGAGCTCCAGCGCAAGGGTTCGACTTACTTGGGTTAACGGGCCGTGTTGCGCTACCGCGAGCGCGGAAAGCCGCTCATGGTCACGGTTGGTAATTACGATCGACGGTGTCTCGTGTATCGTAGTCATTGTTCTAGTCCATCCAATAGAGAGTCGGCACGGAGGCCGATTATTTGCTTCTGGGCTGACGCCTGTCAGCCGGTTCCACGCCACATGTCCAAGCCGGCGGATCGCTTGCCGGAAACGAATCGATGGATGCCTGATCTACGATGTCGTGAAAGACCCGAGCGGCTAAGACCTGCTGGGGATCTTCTCGCTCACTGGATATCTCATAGTTTGATGCAGCTATCTGAGCAGCAATGTGGCGGTTGAGTTTGATCGTCGAGTCGCTCTTCATTTCTGTTTCTCCCTTGTCTCTGACGTACCGGCATCGGCACGGGTGTTTGGTAGAGGATAGAAGCGGCTGAGTGTCAGTGCGTCCAAGGTATGCGACGGTCACGACGGAAGTTGTCGGCGTAGCTCTTGGGTTGAGTCGCGCGCTGGCGCGGGGTCTCGACCAAGTAGTAAAGTCCGCGTCGCTGGGCGAAGGCGACGGCCTGTTCCAATGTAGGGAAACGCAATTCGACTTGCTGAAGCGTGTCCCGAGAGCTGGTCCAGCCCATCAGATTGTCGATTGCCGGACGTTGCCGCGGCTCAAACGTAAGAAGCCAAATTGACTCGCGAGCTCGGCCGGATTGCAAGGGCGAGCGTCCGCGCTGATGAATGCGCGCCACTGTGGGGGCTGGCGTGCGGAGCGGGTCGTGGACCGACAAGATGCGTACGACTTTGCCAACTGCCGGCGCCGTCGCGCCGGACGGGGTCGCGGCACTATCGGCTTTAGCGCCGGTCGCAAGCGCGACAACTGGCAAAGCAATCTTTGAACATGACATGATAAGTATCCTTGTCTGACAGCAGGACGCCGCGCTGAATTCAATGCACGGTGTTCAATGTTCAGCTCACCAGAGCTCCGGCTCGCGACGATCGCTGATCGGGACCGCCGCTGGCCTGCGGCCGGCGCTCGGGGTGTGCGGGTGCCGGGCTCCCGTTCTGCGTTGAGGGGCGAGCGGCTTCTCTATGCAGTTGCTTGCACGAGCCAGGAACGACCATTGCAGAAACATGAGACTCCTGCTGTTCGGGCGCGGAAGTCCGGCGCCCCGAACAGAAAGAATGACGAGCAGTGTCAATCGTTTCGAGGTCGCGGCGCCGGTGCAGCATGGCGTCGACCGCGTCGATGATTTGATCGGGCTCAATGCCAATGTCGCGCAAAAGGCGATCATTCAGTGTGGAGAGCTCACGGATCGTTGCTTGCCGATCTCGCCAGGATCTGAGCCGCATCATCAGACTCTTTCGGTTCGGCTTCGGCTTCGGCTTCAGCGGGACCACGATGGCCCTGTGCGCAGCCGCGCTCGCATGCTTTGCGATTTGGCAGCGGGATAAACCGATACGGGCCAGCGATTGGTCGTCCAACCGACTCAGCGCGTCCGTCAGGTGGCGCCGAATTTTGTTGCGCTGCGATATAGCTAAGGAATGGAGAAAGTGGGACTTTAAACGGTGGATCCAAGTCATGACACGCGCTCTCATCAGTCAAGCCGGGCGGCCGCAATCGGCATCCGGGCTGGGTTCTGGTGAAATCTCGACGTCGACGATTGAATACGGTCTAAAGGCGTGCGATGCGGTCGACACAGCAGTCGGCGCCTTGGAGCAATCCAAGGCGTCAGCTGAGGTTTCCCGACAGCCTTTGGTAGTCGGAACGTAAGACAGCGCCAAAGGCTGCCCACGTCCGAACCGCGGACAAGGCGTCAATCACGAGATATCTAGTTTGGGAACTTGTTGAGATGCCCCGAGCGGGCAGGACCGCGACTGCGAATCCTACCGCTAGCTCGGGGGCGTGCCATCTGCGGGCAGGCATCCCGATCGTCTAAGAGCAGCGAATGTGGTTATGACGATCTTCATAGCATGTTGTATGTGGAGACTCGGAATCGAAAGTCAAGGCCGCCCTAGATTATAAGGGACAGAAAGGTCGAATAGATTCTGTTCCGACATTAGGTGTCCCTTTTAGGGCGAAAACGGACCGTTTTACTCCAGAGGCGCCAGGCCCGCCCCAGCTGTGCCAGGTTCTTCGCGGCAGTGGTAGGTAGAGCGCCTAGCCGACTGCAAAGCAGATCTCAATGCAAGGGAAGGAGGCAGAGCATGGCCAGTCACGTTGTCATTATAGATCTCCGTTGCCCTGAAGACGCGTCGCTATGCCGGCGCCTAGTATTGCACCCCCATGCGCCTTTCCCTCATTGCGACGGTCCGAGTCATTTTCCGATTCCGATCTGACATTGGGTTGGGACGTCCTCTACTGCGCACTTCACGCGATAAGATGCCTGCCGGTGGAATCCGCGGGCCGATACGGGGCCGGCCTTGTTGCCGGCCAACCCGAAAGGGAAAGCGACTTCTCGGTAATAAACTTCATGGACCAAGAGATGCCGGCACAAGTGCGGCGGACATTGGACCCCGAGCCTACATCAATTGAGGCATTGACTACTGGCGCCGCCGAGCTTACCTAACCTCCTATGATGGCTCATGCAGACAAATTTCGGTTTCTTCTGCTGAACCGCCCGGTTCCCCGGGCGGTCTAGGCGCATTCGCGCCTGCCATACTTCCCGGGGTTTCCTCCCTTTGCCTGAGTAGAGTCCGCAGCCGCAAGGCGTGCGGGACGACAGGCTTGTCCATCGTTTGCAATTAGGAAATGCCGGAAGCGGCAGGAGAACGACTGACCGCACGTAAGGCGTAGCCTTGCGGGGCCTCGATGTTGAGGGCGATGCGGCCACACCCGAAAGACGACAGAAATGACCGCAAAACAGCATGTCCGACGCCTTGCCTGGCCCATCGTCCTGATGGTTCTGACCATAGGGCTGTTATTCTTCCGTTCTGAGCTTTCCCACTATTCCGGGCAGGGCGAGATGCTGTCGCTCGGCGTGGTGGCGCTGGCCTATTTCGCGACAGCATGGCTGGCCAGTAGGATTCTGGCGCTGGCGCTCGACCAGGCAGCGTCGCGTCGGCAACCCTATCCGCGGCTGCTCAAGGACCTGATCGCGGCCCTCCTGTTCGTTGCCGCCTTTGCCGCGACGGTGGCTTTGTTCATGGGGCAGGGAGCGGTCGGCGCACTGGCGGGTTCGGGCATCATCCTGGCCATGTTGGGTTTTGCCATCCGCAACGTGGTGGCCGACACGCTGTCGGGTGTCGCGCTCGGCATTGAGGGCCCGTTCCGCATTGGAGACTGGGTCGAGATCGATGGTATCGCCCGCGGCCGCGTTATCGAGATTGGTTGGCGCACCACCCGCATCCTGACCCAGGATGCGACTTACATGATCCTGCCCAACAGCCAGATCGCGCGCCTGCGTATCACCAACTACTCTGCTCCCAAGCCGCAATTCCGGTCACAGATTAACGTCACGCTCGACCATACGATGCCGGTCAGCAAGGCTCGCGAGGTTCTTCTTGGCGCGCTTAGTGAAGCTAAACTGATTCAGGAGGACCCGGCTCCTGATGTTCGAGTACGTTCTTATGAAGAGGGCGGGATCACCTATGCAGTGCGCTATTGGTTGTCGCGATTCGATCGCGAGGTGGATTGTCGAGATGAAGTTTACAGTCTGATCGACGACGCGCTGCGTCGAGCCGGAACCATTGCGCCGCGTCGCCGGATAGAGCTGGTACAAGGAGATCCGTTCTTAAGGACCAGAGCCCTTGCGGTAGCCGAAAGCCTAGTGCTTCCGGACAATCTTGGCGCAGCCAGCGAAGGGCGGTCGATTGCGTCGTCCTGAAGATGCCGATCTGCATCGGCTATCGATCTTGGGTTGAGAGCTTGCTGTTCGCGGTGAGGTCGCATGCAAACGGGTTTATGGGATGATATGTCGAGGACGAGCCATTCCACTCTCCTGTCGCTTTCTAGACTGCTGGTTCGCTATTGGCACAGAGGAGCTGTTGCATGCCTTCATCAGCGAGTCTGCTTACTGAAGCTTGGCTGACATCGGCGGTGCTGTGCGTTTAGTGGTCAGCTCATGACAGCCTTGTCATATGAGGCGTTATGCGCGGCCTCAGGACGCCGGCATTCGGTATTGGAGCGCCGGGGAGGCACCGCCGCTCAGACCCCACTGCCGTTTCCGGTCTGCAAAGGGCTGGCAACTAGCAAGCCGTAGTGACCGGTTGAGCTGTGCAATTATTGCAGGGTCATTCTAGGTATCGAGCGGCAAGGCGTTGATACAATAGTGGCTCAGCCTTCAGCTCAGTGGGGTCACTGTAGCCCATGATTTTACGATCGTATCGTCCTGTGCCTTGATCGTCCGCTCCGATCCCTGTGCCCACACGGCTGGCGACCAACTCCGCCGCAACTGATCAATTCCAGCAGACGTAGCGACCACTAACCATCCCTCAGAGCGGACACCGTCCCCGGGCGGGTGACGGTCCAACCGGCCATTGCGCCACCACAAACTTTCGACCATTACCTCATCGCGGCCATCCGCCCAGCGAAAGAGCCCACTGTCTACCAGATTCCATCCCAGCTTGGTTCCTACGAGTGGATTGAGGGCGAGCCAACTGGCTCCGCCAAACTCTAGTCGTGAAGCCTGTCCCCTAATTAGAAGCGACTGCTCGAGCGCTGAAGCAAGGTAGGGGAGGTGCGGGTAAGCCTCCGCAAGCCACCAGACGCTCATCATTGTGCCCGGAACGATAATTCTTGGATTGTGTTGAATGTCAGGCGCGACACCCCTGGCGGAGCAAACACTTGCCAGCACGAACTCAGACGGCTCCTCCCAACTTATCGCCTCTGATCTTGTGACAAATCCCAGTATTGTCCATTGCCCAATCCGGATCAGCGGCTCGGTGGCTTCTGGAGTGGCCTTAACCCAATCCTGCAACCTGGCATCGTATCTTGCGGATACAGTCGGCGCCGTGGGCGACAGATTTCTACCTTCAGGTTCCCTACCAGCTAACTTCAGATCATGTTGAGCCAGTGCAGCCTTTAGCAGGTACAGATCCGACTCGTCGAGCTTGCCTGCATCATACAGCTCTGCAATAACATGCCCCAACGCCAAACAAGCCACTCTGGCCCTTGGTCGACGATACGCTGTCTCTATTCGCAGAGCTCTGCATTCATCCAGCAATGCTCTTTCTGCCGCACTGTCCCACTGATCACGCGAGACCAGAGTCTTCATTAGGAAGGCCGTTCTCTCGACCAGATTTCTGAAAGGTAGTGAAGTTCGATTGTGAATGAGCTGGAGTGCTTCTTCCGCAACCCCGATCTGTTGCAGAGGATCAGACGTCTCCGGAAGAGCCGTACCGGGTTTCAGCAGTTCACTAGTCAATCCATGATCAAGTATGGCGAACTCTGGAAGCTCCATCGTGTACATCGGCGGGAGCGACTTATGCAATCGCCTAGGTGCGGCAGTAATGGATTCACCGTCAATAGCCACCGCGGCCATACGCACTGCCATATCGTCATGGAGCCGAAGTGGCATGACTGCAGCGTCAAGGCGTGCCACTACTGTTGCATCTTCAATCGCGAGCCCCCGCAGGATTGATAGCCCAAGGAGAGGCTCCTCATTTCTGCCCTTTAGCAGGTTGTCGACAGCATGCTCAATCTGGGGCCGCAAGTCGCTGAAACCACGATAAATGTCGCACACAGCCATATATGCGTCTTCTCGCACTTCAGACTGCGGCATCGTAATGCAGTTTACCGGGATCTCTGCGAGAACGCTCGGCAGTGTACGACTTGTGTCACATGCAACGGCAGCTTCTGGGAGTCCAATTGCTGGTGAAGAAAATTCGCGCAGATGTGAGAAGTGCTCGAATATCTCCAGCCACAGGTCGTTGAGCGGCACCTCTGACCAAAACACGCTCACTAGCGCATCGAGCATGTGAGTTAGATAGTAGGCTTGATGCCCCTGCAGATAATCATCAACGAACCTGTGAAATGCTTGCTTCGCATACTTAGAGTCGATCTGAACAAGGATTCGATAGGGCTCTAACCGCGACCCTCCGTCAAAGAAGTATGACCACCCTTCAGCCCTTGATGCTTGGAGAGCTCGCAGCGCCCGCACTTCCGCCCCATGCTCATCGCCGAGCGCACGCAGCCGGTTGAGCAGTCCAAAGAGATCCCGGCCACTACATCCTATGCCGATTAATGCATCACAAAGCCGAGCTGTCTGCTTCAGGTCTAAATCCGACAAGACGGGTTCTACTACACGACGCCAACCATGGAAATGATCCTCATGAATGCTTTCGATGAGCGCAGGCAGCGCATCTGGCGACCTGGCCTCCGCCAGCAACTCGTCCTCACTGACTATTGCACCATCGGATAGAACAATGTGCCCTTTTGTGTAATGGGTCTGGGGACGCTGTCGCTGAAGGCGTTCTGCGACTGGTCGATGCAACCCCCTCAACTGCTCTTGACCACGAATGTTTTCATCCAATGCAGCCCACCATGATGCACAAATCTCCGGCGCCACATCACGCTCAATGCTTTGGAGTAGACTGTATAGGTAGGCTTCACGCATTTCATCGGAAGAGATGTGACGTAGTCCGTCGACAAACGCCTCTACTAGTTCACTATCAAAATTCCGCGCATAGGGAATGTGGAGTCTGCACAGCACAATCAGCGATATGGCAAAAGTCCCATCGTCGCTCCTGAATCCTGCTAGTAGAAAAGCTTTCATCGCCGAGAGGAAATCGACCACACGTTCACTCAAGAAGGCTCGGTTCATTTGCCTTCCTGCATTCGGATACTCTGACACCACTGCTGCCATCAGCGTTATTGCCGCGTCGTTCGATCTGCCGCCGCGATTGCAAGCGGCTGCCGTGGCTATTCCTTCAGCAATCTGACGAAGCTGCGGGGCTACTATGTCAGGGTGTGCAATAAGCGCTCTCGTCGTCCACTGCGCCCATTCATCGATTTGATCATCTTTGTCGTGGTAAACGCCATACGATGACTGCGCAATTTTCCGGACGCAAATCTCAGCACGCTCCCACTCTCCAACAGCTGCCCAAGATTTCGCCTGTGCGGCACAATTTTCGTGGAAGCTAAGCACATCGTCATATGGATCAGATTGTGGCTCAAGGTCAGCCAGATTGGAGATAACAGCTTCTCTGTCCCTGCGCACTTTAAAGAGACAAATTAAGAGTTCTCTTTGTGTTGCCGCCCCCCATGGTCGCCGCTCCTTGTCACGCTCCCACCTCTGTCCAAGATACACCTCAACGGCCTCTACCGCTTCCTTCCCGTGCGCAGCCGCTGCGCTTACCATTAGTTCCAAGTACCAAGATAGAAGGCCGCTGAACGCCAACCGTGTGTCGCGATCGTGCGCAGTCTCAGCCAACATGACAGCTGGAACTATCTCTCGGATCACTGCATCCGGTGGAAGCGTGTCACTCCGCCAAGCTGCTCCCCACAAGTTTGCGAGACGGACCACCATCCGGCGTATCAGTACTTCGCCACGTTGTAGATCTCGCTCGGCCGGCGGCACAACTACATTCGGATCTGCTGAAGCGCTCAGCGCCGCACACAGGCGATAGTATCGCAGGAAACGACTGTGCTCCGAGTGCCCGCGCAGCCCGCCCGCTCCAGAGTCCGAATGTTGTGGTGGACCCAGATTGGCGAACAGGGCCCGCGCTTCATCAGTGTTTCTGTCCACCGTCAGGAGGTATTCGATGAGACTAGTCCTGATACTCGGTGATAAATTTCCCGCCTGCGCTTCATGCAATAGAAAGTCGCGCATTTCCCCGCACCACTCGGCATCATCCCGAGACTGAATAACGTGACAGGCAATGCGACTCTCTATGAACTGCTTGTCTAGGCGATCGCCCAACAGTTCCGGAAGACGCTCGATTTCCGGGCGGCTGCCGCGCTCTAGGATAGCATCTATGAGCCTCACCAGAAGATGCACTTTGCGCCTTTTGGCCGCCTCGATTCCGTCGCCTTCTAGAGCGTACTCGTCCGCGAGATCCAGTTCGTCAATGACGCGCTTAATTTCCTCCATAGAGCGAAAGAGGAAAGCGCACTCTACCCATGCCTCCAAGATGTCCCTGCTGCCACGAACGACGCCACGACTCTGATAGCCCGATAGTTTTTCTAGTGGCTCTGCCGCCGCGAAAATTTGCTCCGCGATCTCCAGATTCCCCAACCTCGCTAGCTCACTCGCAAAGTCGATTGCATGCGCGGGCTCGATCAGCAGCTGACCATCATGCAGTACGTTTTTGACCGCCTCATCCGGCTTGCCGATCTCCAGGAGAAGGGCAGGAATGTCCGTTTGCGTGAGAATGTCTGCGCGCGCCGCCGCTTCCGCTTCCGCCAGCAATAGGCGGATGACGACTATGGCGTTGTCTCGCTCTTTTGCAGTTCTCATGGCCAGAGCAATGTCGTCGAAAATATGCCGAGCCGGCCGCGACGCGAGCGACTGCTCGCGGAAGTAGGACTGACTGCAGAACTGCAAGATTTCGTCCAGGAGACCTGCTTGGTAGCTGTGGTAAAGTCGTTCCCACCGGAACGTCGGTGGTGCTGATTCAGAAGCGGCAAGAAGAGCAAGCTGATTGTGGTAGGCTCTATCAGCTTCGGCGTCAGAAACGCCAAACGCATTCCGCCCTGTCTTGTCGAGGATGAACTGCCGAAAGCTGTTGTGGAAGAACTTCCAGCGGAGATCCGGCATCTCTACGAAGTAGTGCTTGGCGTTGGCAATTAGATCCCTGATAGTTGCGGCGTCAGTCATTTGCTGCGCCAACTTCATATCGAGAACGCCCCGCATCCTTGACAAGAGCGCAAGTAGACCGCGCAGGTGCGTATTGCCTTCTAGATGCTCCCAATAACCCTCATATTCTCTTTCTATCGAATCAGCATATGCCGGGATGTCGCGCAGGATCTGTCTGGCTCCCCCATCTTTTGAGTTTCTCAACCGATTGATGATGTAGCTCAATGCCAGTGGGTGACCCACAGACAGCTTTTCGATCGCTTCAAAGTCGTCTGCTGATATCACGACTTCAGGCAGCGCCCGGTTTACCACCATCCGCATCGCCCGCCGAGACAGACGAGCCATTGTAAGCAAGCGAGCCGAGCAATCATTGCGTAGATGCTGGACGATGCGGAGCGGTAGCTCCAGCCTGTCCAAGGTTTGGCTGCCTAGGACAATGAGGCAACCTTCGGGCACAGCTGAGGGATTGGGAAGCTCGTTCAAAAGAGAGCGTTGGGGGTTGCCCTCCCGATTTATGTGGTCCAGTCCATCAATTAGAATGATGGAGCGAACCTTCTCCTCTTCCCAGCATCGTCCTATGTCGCTGAGCTGAGCAACGAAGGTTTGCCTCAGTTCTTCTAACGTGTCGCCGACCCTGCGGTGTCTGGGACGAATGCCGTCATTCCATAGTGTCAGAACAAGGTCGTGCAGAAAATTGAAAGCTTCACCACGCGACAGGAAGGTGTCATCCGGCACAAAGCAGTAGTAACGGAAAACCCGCATCTTCCGTCGGTAACGTAGCGTCGTCGTCAACAGTGTGGATTTCCCAGAGCCCGGCGAACCCAATAGGGCTAGGTAACCACGATTGAACCGGAGGACGCTGTCCTCGAGCTGCCTGACGGTGCTCTCAATTGGCACGTAGTGCTTCGTTACCGGAAAGTCATGCCGAGCTTTGAATTCCGATCTCGTTCCCCAGCCGGCAAGGTTCAGCACCTCAGGACGCGTGAGTCGAATCGTTCCTTTTTCTTCAGCGGCAATCTTGAGGAGTGCCGCGCATAAATGCTCTATGTCCTTATAGTACGGGGCGGTGCTGACATATTCCTCCCGATCTTCAGGAGGGCGACGACCTAGATCAAGAAGACAGTGTCTGCGAAATCGGTCAAGATCACCGTCAGAAAGTCCCGTCTTTGTCTGAATTTTCTTAGCAAATGGCTTCCATTTTTCGACCACATCAGACGCAAGGTGTTCAGCTCTCCAGTATTCTTGTAGGAAGGCGGCGAGGTGCCGCGGCGGCGCATGGGAGCTTGAGACGCTGTCAATTCTCGAGACCGATGGCGTCGACGTCGTGTGCAAGTGAACGAAAACGTCCCTTTCGACGTGGGTGGCCTGAAGGGCCTTCCAACCGTCAACCAGCTGCTTGAACAAGCCTGATTCTGATGCTGAGCCTCGGCCTAAGAGATGGCTGGGAGTGAGCGCTCTGGGCGGCACGTTCCACTTGATCTGATAGGCATCCACTCGCCGCCGGGAAATTATCTGGACATCGTCGACTCTCTCCGCCGCAATGTCCTTGATTGCAATATACTCAAAATCTGGGTCATTTAGTCGCTGCAGCACCAGCTCGGCAGCCACCAAATACTGCGCATAAAAGCCTTGTATTGCTACTTCTTCCCCCCGAGCTGGGGGCATTGCACCTTCTCGCACTATGCAGACCTAACGAAGGATTGATCAGTCGACAGCGGCAGGGCGCCTACAGAAAACTATAGCACCTATCGCTCAACCAGTCCGTGCCTGTCTGCCGGGGGCGGACCGCGGTCGGTCCACCAACGACAGGGACCGCGAGCCGGTTCGACTTCGCGACAGAGCCGAACACGCGACACTGGCACCACTATGAGCTGCGAGCCTGACGACTGCAAATGGACAGCTGCTGATGCTGCCGACATCAATCAGTTGCCAAGTTGAGCTGGTCGTACCACCCCATCCGGCGAAGCCCCTGGCTACCAGCTGTCCGCGCCGCGGCTGCCTTCGCGCTTCCGAAGCTGAAGCAGCCAGCTGAAGACCCACCTCCCTACCGGAACGGAGCTGGAACCTGGAGTCGGAACGAATCGGGAAATGTGGGAACCACTTTCGAAAAAAGTGGGAACCACTTTCGGCTCCGGACCGATTCTATTTTATTTTTCAGGGGAGTGTGGCGCGCCCGGGAAGATTCGAACTCCCAACCTCCTGATCCGTAGTCAGGTGCTCTATCCAATTGAGCTACGGGCGCAAATCACGG
>MRWG01003853.1_pt1 | contig 22537 bp, 19 predicted proteins | sample 1013341 | NCBI WGS metagenome assembly MRWG01 (sample SAMN06117577, study PRJNA244670) | biofilm metagenome | biome: Water; feature: Cathode Biofilm; material: Biofilm; isolation source: microbial consortium enriched at the cathode of a solar microbial fuel cell | place: USA: District of Columbia ... | reverse complement strand
TCCTCAGCTCGTTACCAGCCGCCGCCACCGCCACCGCCACCACCGCCGCCGGAAAAGCCGCCGGAGGAACCCGACGATCCGGAGCTGGACGATTTCGGAGCTGGAAGCGACGACTGGAAGGAGCCTGCCATAGCACTTGCCGTCCGGCCGAGGCTGTCGGACACGTGCCGGGCGTCGAAACGGTTGCCGGAATACCAACCCGGATAGTAGCTGGCCGCCGCGGCGGCCCCTGCCGCTGTCGTCAACCAGGCTTCGAAGGCCTTTGTCCAGGGCTTTTCAACCCCCAGTGCAACGGCATAAGGCAGAAGCTCCTCGAAATGCTCAGTGGTCATGTCCGGGACTTTTTCCATGTTGAGCCGTTCCTTTTCCGCAACGCTCAGATACATCTGCAGGCCTTCGATTTCATCGAGTGCCTGACGGCCAAGCGCCGTCGGTGCGCCGAGCAGGAAGAAGAAGAGGATGTTGAGGGCAACCAGTGCCACCGCGATGAACGGAAGTACGGGAAGGGATTCGACCCCTCCATTCACATGGTAAGCACCGAAGACCGCGCCGGAAACGGCAATGCCGAAAACGACGAAGATCAGCCCCATGCGCAATTTCATGCTGGAGAGGCGAAAAATGGCCTTGCCGATACTGACCGCCATTAGGCTTGCGAATACAGAGAAGACCAAAAAGACGATGACGAACCCTTCCTGACCGGGTTGCAGTCCACCGACGACCAGAAGCGCAACAATGGTGACGAGGCTCAGAATGAAACCGGGTATGAGATAGCCCTTGTTTGCCTTGAAAAAGACGTCCCTGCTTTCCCGCTCGATTGCCGCACGGAATTTTTGACCCAAAGTCTGGATAGAGGTGCCGTTGTCCTTGTTGAGCGTCAACGCCTTGCCGCGCCCGCTCAGCCAGGCCTCAAGCGCCGCCTCGCCTTGCGGCAGCTCCACTTCCGTGTGTTTTCCTTTCCGTCCCTTGCCGATCAGCTCAAGGGAGGTATCGCCATTCGTTTCCCGAAGACGCAAGCGCTTCTTGACCGCCAGGCTGAGACAGGCCGCCGATAACGCCACCCATCCGCCATCGCCGAACCCCCGGTTGACGATATACTTGGCAAGTGCCGGAGAAATGCCCGCAGGCGGGGTAAACCTTGGAAAGATCACACCTTGGGCAGGGTCCCGGCCAACCATCCACCAGGCTGCGAAATAATAGAGCAGCACCAGCAAGATACCTGCTCCGCCGATCAGCTCCGATCTGTAGTCCTCGACGAAATACTCCGTTTCGCCATAGCCGCCCGTATAGGCCGTCCATGCGCTGGCTTTCACCCCTTCCGGCAAAACGACCCGCGCAATGGCCTCATCAACGGGGAAGATCCATTCATTGCCTGTCACGTTCCAATAGACCTCGTCATGGTCTTCAAAGAAACGGATTTGCCGATTGGTTTCATAGGTGAAGCTGTAGGTGTAATTGCCCGGAGACAGGAAGGTGTATTCATCCCCCACATAGATCCGCACACCCCGACTGTTCTCGTTGGTGTGGTAGGAGGCCGGGGTGCCGTCCTGCAGCACCGAGAGCAGCTTGAAGCCGGCCTTGTAGATGCGCCCGTTTGCCCCCTCCACCGCAAGCGGAATATCGCGGAAAATGCCCCGCTTGATCTGATCGCCTTCCGCACGAACGGTAATCGTCTCCGTGACCGTCAGCGTGCCATTGCTCGCAACGTCAATGTCGGAAACGAACTTCAAGATGCGTTCGTCAGCTTGCGCGCAAAGTCCGGCAGTCAGCAGGACGAAGGCGGCCAGGATGCCCGCGGTGATCCGGTTCAGCATTGCGCGCACCTCAGAACTGGACCTTGGGAACCGCGCGGTCAGCCTCGTCTTCGATTTCGAAGTACTCGGCCTTTTCGAACTTGAACTGGTTGGCAATCAGATTGGATGGGAAGCTCTCGACCGCAACATTCAGGTTCCGGACCGCGCCATTGTAATAACGGCGCGCCATCTGGATGGCGTTTTCGATCTCGTCCAGCGAATTGTGAAGGTCGGAAAAGTTCTGACTTGCCTTCAGGTCTGGATAGGCTTCTGCAACTGCAAACAGGCGGCCGAGAGCATGACTGAGTTCTCCTTCTGCCTTTGCACGGCCAGCAACGTCATCCTTGGGCACTGCCGAAACTTGCGCGCGCATGCTGGTTACGGCCTCGAGCGCTTCCTTTTCGTGCGAGGCGTAGCCTTTCACGGTCTCGACAAGGTTGGGAATGAGATTTGCCCGCCGCTTGAGCTGGACATCGATGCCGCTCCAGCCCTCCTCGACCATCTGCCGTTTCTTGACAAGTCCGTTGTAAAGAACGATCGCAAAAACAGATAGCGCAATCAGCGCTGCAAGAAAGAACCAGGACAAGACAATCACCTCCAGAAAATGTGTTCTGGAAGCTAACCGGGAGGTGCTGACTTGTCATCTTCTTCAAGCGACCGACCCCTGAATTGAGTCATTCTACGCAAGTCCTGCTTGACCCGGTTCCGGGCGCTTCGGGAGAAAGTTTCGAGCGGGGAAACACCCGGTTTTCCGGCAATCGACAGGCAAGCCACCTGGACATCGGCGACATGCGCTTCGCCTGTGAACTGGAGCCCGAGCCGGGCTCGGAACCCGAGTGAGCCTTCACAGGTTGCTGGTAGCGGTAAAATGAACAACCTGGATATTGCCTGACGAAAACGGGGCCAACCTGGCCCCGCATTCGATTGATCAAAAAGATCCGCCTCAAGCCGGAATGCGTTATTCCGCAGCCTGGTTGTGATAGCCGACACCGCCGGCTTCCGTTTCAAGGAAGGCAGCGCCGCAGGCCTTGGCCAGTTCGCGGACACGCAGGATATAGCTCTGGCGCTCGGTCACGGAGATGACGCCGCGCGCGTCGAGCAGGTTGAAGGCATGGCTGGCCTTGATACACTGGTCATAGGCTGGCAGCACCACCTGATGGACATTGGCACCGGCAGCTTCACGTGCTTTCGCACCGGCTTCCAGCAGTGAACGACATTCGGCTTCGGCATCCTTGAAATGGCGGAACAGCATTTCGGTGTCCGCGTGCTCGAAATTGTGCCGCGAGTATTCCTGCTCGGCCTGCAGGAAAACATCGCCATAGGTGACCTTGGCATCGCCTTCCATGCCGTTGTAGTTGAGGTCATAGACGTTATCGACGCCCTGAATATACATCGCCAGGCGCTCAAGGCCGTAGGTCAGCTCGCCGGAGACGGGCGAGCATTCAAAGCCTGCCACCTGCTGGAAATAGGTGAACTGGGAGACTTCCATGCCATCGCACCAGCATTCCCAGCCGAGGCCCCAGGCCCCCAGGGTCGGGCTTTCCCAGTCGTCTTCCACAAAGCGGATATCGTGCAGCTTCGGGTCAAGGCCGATCGCGTAGAGCGAATTCAGATAGAGCTCCTGAAGGTTTGCCGGTGACGGCTTCAGGATAACCTGGAACTGGTAGTAGTGCTGCAGACGGTTCGGGTTCTCACCGTAACGGCCGTCGGTCGGGCGGCGCGACGGCTGCACATAGGCAGCTCGCCACGGACGCGGGCCGAGTGAACGCAGCGTGGTCGCCGGGTGGAACGTACCGGCGCCGACTTCCATGTCGTAAGGCTGAAGCACAACACAGCCCTGGTCGGCCCAGTAGCGCTGCAGGGTCAGGATCAGGCCTTGAAAGGAGTTTTCCGGCCGCATGTGCGCCGGCAGGGTTTCAGTCGACATGAAGATGTTCCGCAAATATGGCTGTGCCCGGCGTGCACGTATCGCCGGTTTGGGCGACAGGTGCCACGATGTCGGTGCAAGGTCAAGGCGAAGCGGGCGTGGCTGTTTCAGATTGACGGAGCGCCGGCACCAAGGTATCCCTCGCACCGGCTTCAGAATGCCTGCCGCTCGCGGACGACAGTCACGGTGAAATTCTGGTCTTCAAGACTTTCTGTTCCCCACGCATTTCGCGCTGGTGGCAATGCGAGCCCCTCCTTCCCGATCGAAATGCCCATAGATGGAGAACGGAATGTCTTCCGACATATCCCGGCCCAACGCCTATACGCATGGGCCAATCCTTCCGACCCTTGCCAGAACCGCCTTGCCCATCATCCTGGTGATGAGCATGAACGGATTGCTGACCGTGGTCGATGCCATATTCCTCGGCCATTACGTCGGGCCGGATGCGCTCAGCGCCGTCACGCTGATGTTTCCTGCCTATATGCTGCTTGCGGCGTTGGCGACACTTGTTGCCAGCGGCATGTCCAGCGTGCTTGCCCGCAAACTCGGAGCCGGCCTTCGTGCCGATGCCGAAGCGGTTTTTGCCGGCGCCCACGGCCTGGCACTTGCCATCGCTGGCATCGTGATCGCCCTCTTCCTGGGTGTAGGTGACGGCCTCACCCGGGCCGCCGCTGACGGTTCGGCGGAGATTGCCGGTATGAGCCATACCTACATGGCCATCACGGTTGCCTTCACGCCACTGATGTTCGTGCTGTCGGTAAATGCTGACGCGCTGCGCAACGAAGGCCTCGCGGTGGTAATGGCGGGCTTCAGCCTGCTTGTTTCGCTGGCCAACATCGCCTTCGATTATCTGCTGATCGCGGTTTACGATTACGGTGTTGCCGGAAGTGCGGCCGGAACCGTGCTGGCACAGGCTCTGGCGCTTGCAATCATGCTGGGTCTGAGACTGAGCGGGAAAACGGAATTGTCACCGTCCGCGCTCCTGCGATATCCGCTGACATCTTTCTGGCGCGATATCCTGATGCTTGGTGCACCTCAGAGCCTCAGCTTCATCGGCATCGCCCTGGGGTCCGCCGCAACCATCGCCGCGCTGCAGACGGCCGGTGCCAGCGGTTACGAGGCAACGGTCGCCGCATTCGGGATCGTTACCCGGGTCATGACCTTCTGCTATTTGCCTCTCCTGGGCCTTGCCCAGGCGCTACAGTCCATGATCGGAAACAATTTCGGGGCAGGTCTGTGGCATCGCTCGGACAGCACCTTGCGGGCTGGCCTGGTTGTGGCCCTTGTCTACTGCGGCCTTGCCGAACTCGTGCTCACGCTGTTCTCACACCAGGTCGGTTTCGCATTTGTCGATGATCCAGGCGTGGCGGCGGAAGTCGGCCGGATCCTTCCGGTGATAATGGCGCTCTACTTTGTCGCGGGGCCGCTGTTCATGGTTGCGACCTACTTTCAGGCGCTGGGGGACGCTGCCCGGGCAGCGCTGTTGAGCCTTGCCAAGCCTTATGCGTTCTTCCTGCCGCTGGTGTTCGTTATGCCGGTCTATTTCGGAGAGGGCGGCATCTGGCTGTCCAGTCCGCTGGCGGAACTGATGCTGCTGGTGGTGACGCTGGTCCTGCTCGGGATTACCGCGCGCACCGGGACAGCGCGCTGGGGGCTTTTCCGGGCGGTACCGGCAAATTGAAGCCGCTGAAACAAAGCACCTGACGGCGGGCGGGCAAACTGCCCGCCGTTGCGTCAGGCTTGCGGACGGTACTTGCCGCTCACCGGGTCAAGCACAAGCTTGGCACCGCGGCCATTGGGATCGGCTTTTGCAGCTGCCCTGGAAATCTGGTTCTCAACCTCGGCCATCTTGCGTTTCACGCGCTGCACGATCCAGTAACCTCCCACAGCCAATGCGGCGACGCCTATCAATTCGGTCATTTCTTTTCCCCTTGCTCACCCGATTTTCACACAGGCATTGTGCCTTTTTAAAGGCCGTAGCGCATCCACATTGCCCGTTCCTCGACAGAGGAGATCAACTCCTCGCCGACCCCGTCCAGCAGTCGGCCCTTTGCAAGGCCGACACCAAGTCCGGCCTTGCGGCCAAAAAGGCCACGCGGTGCCGAAATCAATTTCGGCTCGGCCTTGTCACCATACCGGTCCTTGATCACTTCGCGCAGGTCGCCGATCGCGTCGACCAACCCAAGCTGAACACCGGTGCGCCCGGTCCAGAACTTGCCCGTGAAAAGATCCGGATCATCTGCGAGCACGTCACCGCGACGCGATTTCACCATGTCGATGAAGGTCTCGTGGATCTCGAGCTGCAGGCTCTTGATGTATTCGATGTCTTCCGGCACTTCCGGCTGGAAGGGATCGAGCGTCACCTTCTTTTCACCTGCGGTATAAACGCGCCGGTCAACGCCGATTTTCTTGATCATCTCCGTGAACCCGAACCCGGCTGCAACCACACCGATCGAGCCGACGATGGATGACGGATCGACAAAGATCTCGTCCCCTGCGAGCGCAATCATGTAACCGCCGCTGGCAGCCACATCCTCAACGAAAACCAGAACGTCCTTCTCGTTTTCCTTGGCCAGATCCCGGATCCGCTTGAAGATGAGCCTCGACTGAACAGGTGAGCCACCCGGCGAATTGACCACCAGGGCCACCGCCGGTGCTTTCTTCATCGAGAAGGCTTTTTCCAGGGAGATGGACGCGGTCGCCAGGGACAATCCGGACTTCAGCGGCCCACCGCCACCGATTGCCCCATGCAGGCGCACGACCGGAATGACAGGCTTATCGTTTCGAAAGGGTTTGGGAAGAAACCGGCGAAGGGATGAAATCACGCGCAATAGGCCCTGAAAGAGTTCACAAACTCCATCCGATATATGTACGCAAAGCCCGCTTGCAAAGACTCCAGGCCGTCAAAACCTTGTCGCACGATTTTGCGCGCCCAAGCGCTGTTCAACCACCGAAAGCGCTGATCTTCTTTTTGCGCTTGCGTTTCGGCTTTTCGTCTTCTTCTTTCATGCGCTCCAGAACGTCTTCCGGTTTGGGCTTGGGCGACGCTTCGAACGGCCAGGTGAGCCTGACACCGGCCTGGTTGTTCTTGCGCCAGACAATTTCTGCACTGATCGGCAGATCGAGACCGGGAATGGAGACCTCGATGTCATCGGGAAGTCGATCCAGCTTGTCGCCTTCCAGTCGGCATCCGGACCTGCTGGCATCAACGATCCGACATCTCATTGTCGCTGGATTGGTCTTGCCGCAAACGATTGCCGTTATCCAGACTTGCCGCCGGATCTCGCGGCGTTTTTCGCCTGACGTCTCTCGTTTGGTCTGAAAAGAAATTTGCGCCTGCTGATCGCCGTAGGCAATCACGGTCCCCCGGACCAGTTTGTCGAATCCGGCCAAGCGCAAGCCCACCTCCTCCTTCAGGAGGTCAACCCTGTCGGACGCAATCCAACAGCCCTTCTCTGTCAGATCATAGGCCGTTGCTTCGAAACACGACATGTCCGCCTTCTCAAGCGGACTGCGCAAAAGATACGCCGGATGATAAGTGGCGATAGCCGAGATTTCCCTGCCCTTGCAGGGATAGGTCATCCAGCGCCCGCGCATCTTTCGGATGCCGTCCTGTACCCCGAGCAGAGTCTTGGCGGATGCTGCGCCGAGAAAGACGAGCACGTCCGGATTGACCAGTTCGATCTGGCGCAGAATGAACGGCTTGCAGATCTCGGTTTCCTGCGGTGTCGGTGTCCGGTTGCCAGGTGGCCGCCAGGGAACCACGTTGGCGATATAGGCCGATGATCGATCCAGACCGATCGCACCCAGCATTCTGTCCAGCAATTGGCCGGAACGGCCAACAAAAGGCAGGCCTTGAAGATCCTCGTCGCGGCCCGGCGCCTCGCCGACAAACATCAGCTTTGCCTGTGGATTGCCGTCGGCAAACACAAGCTTCTTGGCGGTCAGTTTGAGGTTGCAGCCGTCGAAACCGCCCAGGCAATTGCGCAGTTCCTCGAGAGTCGGGGCAGTTGCCGCCAGATCCCGGGCTGCGGCGATTATTTCCCTGTCAGGCAAGACCGGCGCTTGCCCCGCAACTGCGGGCGGCACGGAAATCGCCTGGGGAGCGACGGGAGCTGCCGGAACGGGAGAGCCTGTCTGCCCTTGGAAATTGCCTGCCGGGGCCTGTTGCCGGGGCTGCTGAGCATGCGTGGGAGCTGCCGCATGCTGACCGGCCAGCGCACGCTGCGCTGCCTGGGCACGCGTCAGCGCTACCCAATCGACGGGTTCGTCCTGAAGAAAACAATCGACACCCGCACCGGCATAAAAATCCAGCAGGGCTTCAAGGTGTCTCGGGTCGTTCGGGATCTGTTGCAAGAGGCTGCCTCCGGCGCGGAGTTTAACCACCCCGGTCATTTCTACAAGCTTGCAGCGCAAGACCGTCTCCAATCCGGCCGGTTTTCCAAAGCCTGTGCACATTTTCGAAACTGTCGGGAATGCGCTCGAATTACGTTTACGTAAACGTTAACTAAGCACTTGACGCCCTGCGCCTGCTTTGGTCTATCTGATGCCCAACTGAAGGAATAGCGGCGAAATTTCGCAATTGCCGATGAAAAATGTCGTGTTTTGCGCTGCAAAATGGGGCAAATAGGCGGTAAGGGCTAATAGGCGCTGCTTCCGAACGGACGCAGGTAAGTTGCTCTAACAATTGGGCATCAGCCGTTATCCATACGCTGGTTCACTTGATTTGAGCACCTGGCGGCGCAGAAGTTGCCCTTTGGGCGGAGGGAGAAAAAGATGAGCGAACAAGAAGCGCTTGGCGAACGCGAAAGCATGGATGTGGATGTTGTGATCGTAGGCGCAGGGCCTGCCGGTCTTGCAGCTGCGATCCGGCTGAAACAGATTGCCAACGACAAGGGCGAAGAGCTGAGCGTTGTCGTACTGGAAAAAGGATCCGAGGTCGGCGCGCATATTCTCTCCGGCGCCGTGATTGATCCGATCGCTCTCGACAAGCTGCTCCCGGAATGGCGCGAAGAAGACACGCCGATCAAGACGGCGGTTACCGACGACCACTTCCTCGTGCTGGGGCCGGCAGGTTCCATGCGTTTGCCGAACATGTTCATGCCGAAACTCATGAACAACCACGGCAATTACATCGTCTCGCTTGGCAATGTCTGCCGCTGGCTGGCCGAAAAGGCTGAAGCGCTCGGCGTTGAAATCTATCCGGGCTTTGCAGCTGCCGAGATCCTCTATGACGACAATGGCAACGTGGTTGGTGTTGCGACGGGCGACATGGGCATCGGCCGGGATGGCAAACCCAATGCCATGTTTACACGCGGCATGGAGCTGCGCGGCAAATACACTCTGATCGGTGAAGGCGCGCGTGGCTCTCTGGCCAAGCAGCTGATCGAGAAATTCGACCTCGACAAGGACAGCGACGTGCCGAAATTCGGCATCGGCATCAAGGAGCTGTGGCAGATCGACCCGGAGAAGCACCGGCTTGGCCTGGTACAGCATTCCTTCGGCTGGCCGCTTGACGGCAAGACCGGTGGCGGCTCGTTCCTCTATCACCTGGAAGACAATCAGGTCGCTGTCGGCTTCGTGGTTCACCTCAACTACGAAAACCCCTGGCTGTCGCCCTTTGACGAGTTCCAGCGATTCAAGACCCACCCGGCAATCCGTGACACCTTCGAAGGCGGCAAGCGCATTTCCTATGGTGCCCGTGCCATTACCGAAGGCGGTTTCCAGTCCGTGCCGAAACTCTCGTTCCCCGGCGGCCTGCTGATGGGTTGTTCCGCAGGCTTCGTCAACGTGCCGCGGATCAAGGGCTCCCACAATGCCATGCTGTCCGGCATGCTGGCGGCAGAAGAAGTAATGGCCGCAATCGGCCGCGGCGAAGCACACAACGAGCTGGCCAATTACGACACTGCCTGGCGCGAAAGCCCGATCGGCAAGGATCTCTGGCGTGTGCGCAACGCAAAGCCGCTGTGGTCCAAATTCGGCACCGCTATCGGTGTTGCCCTCGGCGGTCTCGACATGTGGACCAACGAGCTGTTCGGCTTCTCCTTCTTCGGCACAATGAAACACGGCAAGAAGGACGCCGACACCCTGAAGCCGGCCAAGGACTGCAAGAAGATCGACTATCCGAAGCCGGATGGTGTCGTTTCCTTCGACAAGCTGTCTTCGGTGTTCCTCTCCAACACCAACCATGAAGAAGATCAGCCGATCCATCTGAAGGTGAAGGACGAGGCACTGCAGAAGCGCTCGGAACACGATGTCTTCGCCGGTCCGTCCAACCGCTATTGCCCGGCTGGCGTATACGAGTGGATCGAGGAAGGCGAAGATGCGCCGCGGTTCCAGATCAATTCGCAGAACTGCGTCCACTGCAAGACCTGTGACATCAAGGATCCGAACGGCAACATCAACTGGACCGTTCCGGAAGGCTCCGGTGGCCCGAACTATCCGAACATGTAAGGTTCGCTGCCAAACTGGAAAACATTGAAAGCCACGGGGAAACCCGTGGTTTTTTTGTGCCTTGAAAAAACGAACAGCACCGGAAAGGAAGCCTTCCCGGTGCTGCAGTCTTGCGGCCGATGGGTCGTAATCAGGCTAGCGTATGTGGGGGTCCAGCCTGTTGCGGTTGTCAAACACACGGACAAGGCCGAGTGGACATGCCACTCCGCTTGCTGCCGCGTGGTTGCCCGCGCCACAAGTTCGTACCCGTATTAACAACGGGCAATTCTTATGAGGTCGTTGGTCCCGATGGAGCCAGCGTGCACATTTATCCCAGAGATGATCTGGATTTTTTTCGGGTTTCGATTTGTTTAATTCTGTTAACCAAAACCGTGATGGCGCCGGAATAAACTCCCCCTACGGCAAGGTCAAATAAATAATGAGACGAATAAAAACTTGTTATGACTCCAAAAGACAAAATTATACCAACTGGTCAAAAAACGTCTGGAATACGCCTCAACTGAAAACACGGAGCCTGGAAAATAAGGGTTGTTCGAAAATACCGATCAATACATCGCGATATTTGACAGTATAACTATTGCCGGTTTTTTCCGTTTACAAACAAGGTGATAAGGAACTTATCGACCTTCAGAGGGTCTATAAATTTTTTCTATATAACAATAAATTAAGAAAATGAATTAGCCAATTCTTTGAAATCTAAGCGTTTATTTCAACAGCTCAACCATCAACTCCATCTGAGGTTGTTCGTCAAATCCATCGCCATTTCACCAAAAACAAACTAACTAGCTGAAATTACTGATAAATCTATTTATCCACATACCAAATAGCGACCAGCTGGTTGTGATTGCAGTCTCGCGTTGGTTAATTTACTTTTACTTTCACGGGGCAAATTTGTAGCAAATCACCAAGATCTTGGTGACTTTCTACAAGTTCTTCGCGGAGTTCCCGCGGTTTTCCCGAAAGCTTAACGAGATCGAGCCGCGCAAGCGGTTGGATACCTTGTGGACAGGAAGACAGCAGGGTCATAACCAGCCGGCGGCGGTTCTGGTTCGGATCAGGCGGTTCATCCACCAAATTCATTCAGCACTGTTTCAACAGTTCTGAAACCCATCGACCACAAGGTTCGGCACCGGGAAGGCCACTTCCCGGTGCAATTTTTTTCACATCACAATGAACTGCGACGTAACCCGTCAGGCGTCAGGCTGCATCTCTGCGTGTGTTCTGACGACGGCGACGCGGAGGACGACGGTTTTCGGACGCGTTGTCGTTGGCGCCGGAGGACGACTGCTTGCGGAACGGCTTCTTGCCGCCCGGCTTGCTGTTGCCATTCCGGTTTCCGCCGCGCTTTGCGCGCCCGGCAGCCGCGGACATCGGCGGAATTTCACCACCGGCAACCGTGATATCGATACCGATCAGCTTCTCGATCTGGCGGAAGAGACCGATTTCCTCCGGAGCACACAGGGCAATCGCCTCACCTTCCGCACCGGCGCGGGCCGTACGGCCAATTCGGTGAACGTAGGCTTCTGCAACTTCCGGCAGCTCGAAGTTATAAACGTGGCTGACACCCGGGATATCAATGCCGCGAGCGGCAACATCGGTTGCCACGAGCACGTTGATGGTGCCTTCCCGCAGGTCCTTGATCGCGCGGTCACGCTGGTTCTGGCTCTTGTTACCATGGATCGAGCCAGCGGAAATTCCGGAATGCGCCAGCTTGCGCATCAGCCGTTCCGCACCGTGCTTTGTGCGGCAGAACACCAGCGACAGCCCGTCCGGCTTGTCACGAAGCTGATCGACCAGGAAGTCGCCCTTGTCGTTCTTGTCCATGAAATGAACAGACTGGGTAACCTTGTCAGCGGTCTTGCCGGCCGGAGCAACTTCGACCCTCTCCGGGTTGCGCAGATAGGACTGTGCCAGCTCGTTGATCTGCTTCGGCATGGTCGCGGAGAACAGCAAGGTCTGGCGTTTGTCGGCCACCAGGCCCGCGATCCGGCGCAGGGCATGAATGAAGCCCAGATCGAGCATCTGGTCGGCTTCGTCGAGCACCAGGTAGGAAGCGGTGCGCAGGTCGATCGCTTCACGATCTACCAGGTCCAGCAGCCGGCCCGGTGTTGCCACCAGAATGTCGGTACCCTTTGAGAGCCGCTTGATCTGGCCGTTGATGGACACACCACCGACAACGGAGGAAACCCGCAGCGGCGTATGCTTCAGGAAGGAAATCAGGTTCTTTGCGATCTGGTTCACCAGTTCGCGGGTCGGGGCCAGAATCAGCGCCCGTGTGCCCTTGGGAACGGCTCTTTTCTTCTCCAGGAGAAGCCGGTCGATCAACGGCAGGCCGAAAGCAGCCGTCTTGCCCGTACCCGTCTGTGCCAGACCCATGAGGTCCCGGCCTTCCAGGATCAACGGGATGGCTTTTTGCTGGATCGGTGTCGGAGCGTCATAGCCGTTTTCGGTAACGGCAGTCACAAGGCCATTGGAGAGTCCCAGGCTTTGAAAGTCGGTCAATATAAAATCCTTGGTTCAAGCGAAACAAACGCTTGTTAAGCCGCACGTCATTGACGGTGCGACTTGAAGTTGGAATGCGGCACAGCCGGCAGCCATCGCTACCCGGTCTCTCTGCCGCCAGACCCTCGCGTGAATTGGGAACTGGTTGAACCCCTCATTGGGTTCTTGAAGTGGCAACCCTCTTGCGACTGCCCGCCAAGTAACTTCTCTTGTCCGGGGCGCACTCTCTGCTCACGCGGCAGCGGTTGCAGTGCGGTATATCGTCGGGAACTGCCCCAATGTCAAGCAGAGAAGCCGCAAAAGCGCTTACAGCTCAAAAAGTTCGGCCTGCCTCAAGGTTGCAGTCGCAGCAACCGGCCATCGTCGCTGTCTGTCAGAACATAGACGTAGCCATCGGGGCCCTGCCGGACATCGCGTATCCGCTCGCCAAGATCCGTCAGCAGCTTTTCCTCGCCGACAACCGTTCCGCCGTCGAGGTCAACACGGGCAAGGTGTTGCCCGGCCAGCGCACCGACCAGCATGTCTGACGTCCGTAGGAAATCACCGGCCAGCCATAGTTCTTTCCGGCTTCGGGAATATTGATTTCGTCGCCGCCACGTGCCCCGTGTTCAACTGTCCATAATACGCCGGTTTCAGGATGGGTCGCAGCCGACTGCGGATTGCGATGACCATAGGACCAGATTTCCGGCTTGTAGCCTTCCTGCCCGATAAAGGGATTGCCGGGCGCTGGTTGCCCGTCCCGCGTCAGGCGCAGTACCGACCCGGCGTGGTCCGATGTGTCCTGCGCGCGCTCGCCATCTCCGCGTTCGCCGACTGTCATGAACAAGGTGCCATCGGGCGCAAAGGCAAGGCGCGATCCGAAGTGGCGGCCACCGTAGGACTTGTTGTTGCCGGAGAAGATGGTCTGCCCGTCTTCCAGCACAAAGCCGCCTTCAAAGGCATTGGACAGCCTTGCCCGGAACAAGGACGTGCCGGCACCAGCGGGCGAGCCTTGGGAATAGGTCAGGAACACCGTGCGGTCCGACGCAAAATCCGGGCTGAGGGCAATATCCAGCAAGCCGCCCTGCCCTTGCGCAAACACTTCCGGCGCACCGCCAACTTCGCTTTGCCTGCCGGAGGGATCAATGTGCATTACCGTGCCGTCGCGTTCCGTCACCAGAGCGGCAGGGACAATCGGCAGGACGAGCGCTGCGGCCATTGCGGCCACGCCTGGAAGAAGATGCGAATTCAGGGTCATTGGGGCTCCACGGACGATCCATACTCCCTGATAGGTAGGAGCCCGAACGGTCTGGAAAACCCGGCACGGTGCTAAAAATCGGAGCCCGGTTTCGTCGGCCCGTCCTGCAGCGCCTCAAGCCGTGCGGCGATCGTTCGCTTCTCGAAGGCCACGTTCCAGTCGATCAGCGTCCGCCAGACCGCTTCCGCCTGCGCGCCTTCCAGCCCCAATTCTTCCGCCCGGTCTTTCAGAGCAGCCACCATTGTTTCAATCCTCTGGTGATCAAAGGCCTCATCAGGATGCTGTTTCAGGTCCGCCATCCGCCGGACATAGCCCTGGCGACGGGCGAAGAGCTGCAGGAGTTCTTCGTCAAGCGCATCAATTGCGGTGCGGATATCCGTTTTGCTGACGCAGTCGGCTGGCTGTTTCACAAGGGTCATGGCAGGCCGTTTGAAAAATGGAAAAGCGGACCGGTTGTACCGGTCCGCCTTGTTCAACAGAAGGCGCGATTTGAAGCAGGACTAGCCGGCGGACCGGGTCTGTGCCTCGACACTGGCAAGCGCCGACATGTTCACCACGCCGCGCGAGGTGACAGACGGTGTCAGGATATGCGCGGGCTTGGCCGTACCCAGAAGGATCGGTCCGACATGAAGCGCCTGGGTCGATACCTTCAAAAGGTTATGGGCAATGTTGGCCGCATCCAGGTTCGGGAACAGAAGCAGGTTGGCCTCTCCCTTCAACTTGCTGCCCGGCATCACCCGCTCGCGCAGCTCCACGCTGAGCGCGCTGTCGCCGTGCATTTCGCCATCGACTTCCAGTTCCGGGTAGCGCTTCCAGATCATCTCCAGCGCTTCGCGCATCTTGCGCGAGGACGCCGTGTCGCGGGAACCGAAGTTGGAAAGCGAAAGCAGGGCGATCTTCGGTTCAATACCGAAGCGCCGGATTTCCTCTGCCGCGAGGTTTGCCATTTCGGAGATCTCTTCTGCGGTCGGGTCTTCCGTCACGAAGGTATCCGACAGGAATATGGCCCCTTGCGAGTTGATCAGCAGCGACATGGCCGAAAGGTCCCTGGCCGTCTCGCAAACGCCGATCACCTGCTTGATATCCCGCAGATGGCGGATGAACCGGCCTTCCAGACCGCAAATGACCGCATCGGCATCGCCGCGGCGCACCGCAAGGGCGGAAATCACCGTGGTGTTGGTGCGCACGACCGTCCGCGCCGCGTTGGGCGGCATGCCCTTGCGGCCGACACACTCGAAATATTCGTCGACATACTCACGGTAGCGCGGATCGTCCTGCGGGTTGACGAACTCGAAATCGACATCGGGACGAATGCGCAGGCCAAAGCGTTCGCAGCGTTGCTGCAGGACGTCCGGACGGCCAACCAGGATCGGCTTGGCGATATTGTCTTCGATCAGCACCTGAGCGGCACGAAGAACACGTTCGTCCTCGCCTTCGGCATAAATGATCCGCTGCGGGTCCTTGCTGGCGTTCTGGATGATCGGCTTCATGATGAGGCCGGACCGGAAGACAAAACGGTTCAGCCGGTCCAGATAGGCCGTGAAATCCTCGATCGGGCGCGTGGCGACACCTGTTGCCATGGCCGCCTTGGCAACAGCCGGTGCAATGCGCAGGATCAGGCGCTGATCGAACGGCGAAGGGATCAGGTAGTTCGGCCCGAAGGTTTCGGTCTTGCCACCGTAGGCACGGGCTGCAACGTCGGACGGTTCCTCGCGCGCAAGGCCGGCAATTGCCTCGACGGCGGCCCGCTTCATTTCCTCATTGATGGTGGTCGCCCCAACGTCGAGCGCGCCCCGGAAGATGTAGGGGAAGCACAGGACGTTGTTGACCTGGTTCGGGTAGTCGGACCGTCCGGTACACATGACCACGTCGTCACGGACAGCCTTGGCGTCCTCCGGCATGATTTCCGGGTTGGGGTTGGCGAGCGCCAGGATCAGCGGGCCCTTGCCCATCTTTTCCACCATGCCCGGCTTCAGCACGCCGGCAGCCGACAGCCCCAGGAAGACATCGGCGCCGTCGATTACCTGATCGAGCGACCTGAAATCCGTCTTCTGGGCAAAGACCGCCTTCCATTCGTCCATCAGCGCCTCGCGGCCTTCATAGACGACGCCTTCAATGTCGGTAACCCAGATGTTCTCCCGCTTCGCCCCCAGCGAGACGAGCATGTTGAGGCAGGCAAGCGCAGCCGCGCCCGCACCGGACGCCACAATCTTGGCTTCCTCGATCTTCTTGCCGGCAAGGTCCAGACCGTTGCGAACCGCGGCGCCGACGATGATCGCCGTGCCATGCTGATCGTCGTGAAAGACCGGGATCTTCATACGTTCCCGGAGCTTCGATTCAATCATGAAGCATTCGGGCGCCTTGATGTCTTCCAGGTTGATACCGCCAAAGGTCGGCTCCAGAACCGAAACCGCATCGACGAATTTTTCAACGTCGGTCTGGGCCACCTCGATATCGAAGACGTCGATGCCGGCGAACTTCTTGAAGAGAACCGCCTTGCCTTCCATCACCGGCTTGGATGCCAGCGGACCAATGTTGCCGAGGCCGAGCACTGCCGTGCCGTTTGAGATGACGGCGACTAGATTGCCGCGCGAGGTGTAATTGGCTGCCAGTGCCGGATTGTCGGCAATCGCAAGGCACGGCGCGGCCACGCCGGGTGAATAGGCCAGCGCCAGGTCGCGCTGGTTGCCCAGCGGCTTGATTGCCTGGATCTCCAGTTTTCCCGGGCGCGGATGCTCGTGATAGAACAGGGCCGCTTCGGTCAGATCACTTCCGGTCTTGCTGCTGTCGCTCATGACGGTCCCTGTCTCCTGCCTCTTCCCTAAGGTCATATTGTTTTTCTGCAAAGCTCTGCGGCTTGTCCGCAAGGATGATCTGCAATTTCGTGAATACTCTGTGTGATTTAACCGGCGCGCTGCCTGATGAGAACCCGTAATAACAAAAACAGTACGACCCCGTTCAGGATATGCCACAGGAAATGCGTGCCAATGGCAAGTTGATCGCAAACCGGGCCGTCCAGCGTCCGAAATGTCAGTGATACGGCAAAGACGACACCTGTCAGCAACACCTCGCGCCCGAACCGCGCATTCTTGCGAAGAAACAGTGCCCCCACCACGAAGATCGCCAGCAGCGCAGGCACATAGCCTGCAGATGAGCCGACCAACGGTGCGACTGCGCGCCCGGCAAAGGGCGTGACTGCGAAAAACACGATAACGATGCCTAGCGCCGCCCACCAGGACAGACCCAGAAACCGGTTCAGCGCCGCAAAGAGATAGACATGGATAAACAGCGCGATCGGGATGACATCGGCAAGGCTCGCCCAACGTGTCGCGAAGGTGTGAAACAGGAACGACCCCAGGCCGGTCACGAAGACGATGCCGATCAGGACAAGGGCAAAGAGATCGTCCGGTGTCTTGCGGCGCCAGAGCATGTATCCGGCAAGGGCCGCAATCAGGAAAGCCGCATTGGTGAGCGCATTGAGCGGCTCGGACCAGAACTCCGGCCCGATCCGCTCACAATAATTGTCCAGCTTGTCGGTCAGCGCCATTGGCTCCAACACCCGCCCCTGCTTCTTCCCTCGAAGGACTTACAACTTGGACGTGACAGTTTCGGTAATCAAGCGGCCAAGCCTTGAAATACCTTCTTCGATTTTCTGATAGTCGTTGCAGGAGAAGCTGAGCCGGAGGGTGTTCGCCCCGGTGCCATCCGGATGGAACGCACGGCCGGGAACGAAGGCGACACGCGCCGTTTCAATGGAGGTTTCCAGCAAAGTTGCCGCGTCCATACCTTCGGGCAGGGTCATCCAAATGAACATGCCCCCTTCCGGGCGGGTCCAGCTGACACCAGCCGGCATGTGTCGCTCAAGCGCGGCCAGCATTGCATCGCGTCGGGACTTGTAGACCGCATTCGTCTTTGCCGTATGCGCTTCAAAGACATTTTCGGCGACCCGGGCCATGGCTTCCTGGTTGAGCACCGGCGAATTCAGGTCACTCGCCTGCTTGATCAGAACCAGCCTGGAGATGACTTCAGCCGACGCACAGATCCAGCCGAGGCGCAATCCCGGTGAGAGCGACTTGGAAAAGCTGCCGCAGTAAAGTGTGCGGGCGTTGTTGATGCCCCCCGAGGCTTCGCAATCAAGCGCCAGCATCGGTGGCAACGGTTCGCCGTCATAGCGCAGCGCCTCGTAGGGCGAATCCTCGATGACTGCACAGGACAGTTCTCCGGCCAGTGCCAGAAGGCGTTGTCGCTCGGCCAGATCCACCGTCAGGCCCGTGGGGTTGGCAAAATCGGGAGAAAGGTAAGCGAACTTGATCCGTCCGCCCTTTTCGCGCGCGGTTGCCGCATAATCTTCCGCAGGGCGGTTGGCTCCAGGGTCAAGCCGGTCGTAACCGGGCTCATAGGCATTGAAAGCCTGCAACGCGCCCAGATAGGTCGGCCACTGCACCAGCGCGGTGTCGCCTTCCGTCAGGAACAGTTTGCCAATGTAATCGAGCCCCTGCTGGGACCCGGAGGTGACGAGAATATTTTCTGGCCCGCACTCGACGCCAAGGCGGCGCATGTGGTTGACGATCCAGTTACGCAGGCGGGCGCTGCCTTCGCTCATGCCGTATTGCAGTGCGCGGCCCGCGTCCGGACCTGCCAGAATTTCCTGATAGGCTGCCTTGAACGCTTCGGCGGGGAACAGAGCCTGGTCGGGAATACCGCCGGCGAAGTTGATCACATCCGGCTGGTCCAGCAGTTTCAGGAGTTCACGGATTTCCGAGGCGCGCATGCGGCTGGCGCGTCGGGCGTATAGGCTTTCCCAGGTTGTCATTGTTGGCTCGTTGCATTTTTGGATTGGTTATTTAAGTCAATAATACTGACCTAACTTTTTTGCAAGTGTCTCAATCTTGTTATTTTTTGTAATTTTATTTCAATATCAAAATGCCGCGACAGTTTGCTTGCTGCCTCTGGAAGCCATTGCGGCTATTGCCTATGTCTGGAGAGCAAAGGAGTTCGCCATGTCCCGTCTCGATGAAAGCCGTCCGTTCATTCCGCTCAACATTGCTGTGCTGACGGTATCGGACACGCGCAAGCTGGAAGAAGACCGCTCCGGCAATACGCTGGTGGACCGGATCGAAAAGGCAGGACATACGCTTGCGGACAGGCAGATCGTCACCGACGACGTTGCGGCCATTCAGGCGGTCGTCAAAAGCTGGATCAATGACAAGGGCGTGGATGTGATCGTCTCGACCGGCGGCACCGGCTTTACCGGCCGTGACGTGACACCGGAGGCTATGGAGCCTCTGTTCGAAAAACGCATGGACGGCTTTTCGGAGGTCTTTCACCGAATCTCCTACGACAAGATCGGCACCTCCACGATCCAGTCCCGTGCGACCGGCGGCGTCGCCGGGGCGACTTATATTTTCGTGCTGCCCGGTTCCCCGGGCGCCTGCAAGGACGCCTGGGACGGTATCCTGAAATGGCAGCTGGACTATCGTCACAGGAATGCGCAGGGTACCGACGCAAAAGCGTGCGAAGGCCTGGCGGAACCTGGAAAACAGCCCTTCCCGCTCGGGTTCACCCGAAGAGACCGCGGCAGCGCGCAAGAACACCATCCGCCCGCGTCCGATACGCTTGGCGATATCGAGATCTTCCAGCTCCGGCAACGGCCGATGGCCGCCGAGCTTCTGATAAAACTGCCTGGAGATTAGCAGGCCCTGGTTGCCGTAAGGCATGCCAAGCAGTTGGGACCGCAAGGCTGCAAAAGACTCGCTTACCCGCGCACTGAGCCCGAAAGCCTCATAGCGAAGGCGGAAGCTTGCGGCGGTCCGTGGACCGTTGGAGGCACGGGCTGCCCGCTCGATGAAGGCCTGGGCCTCATGATGCCAGCCGCTTTCCAGAAGCGTTTCCGGCCGCAGGAACAATAGCCAGTCGCCCCGGCTCGCCATGGAGGCGCCATAGGCAAGGCGTTCGCTGCGGGAAGCATTGCCCCGGCCGATCCAGACACACCCGGCCGCGTCGGCAACCTTCTCGGTATTGTCCGACGAACCACCATCGACCACGATAACTTCGCGGATGACGCCCTCTGCAGCTGCCGGCACCAGGGCCGAAAGCGCGTGAACGAGCTCGGTTTCGGAATTTCTTGTCGCAATGATGACGCTGATCATGATCTCAAGTTTTACATGATTTTTTTCAAAGTGCGAGTGTCGGTGACGAAGCGGGAGCTGTTTTTTGTTGGGGTTCTTAACAAACTCCAATAATCGGTCACCAACCTTCGCGATATATATCGCCAGGTAATGTCTACTTTGGTTGCATGAAAAGAAAAGACCGGGCGAAAGCTGTAGCAGTACCTCTTTCACATTTGTCATAGGGCCGTGAAAAGTTGCTCCAGTGTGAAACCGATCGGTATCCATTTGACGGTTTTCAGGAAAATAGCCCCTCTCTGGCAAATGGAAGTGCCGGATTTCATGTTATCTTAAGAGTGCATACCAAAGCTGAAAGCTCTTACTTCGACCAGAACCCAAGCGATCGCGCCATGACGACACCCGATCAAAAGCCAACTTCAGGCGCAGGATACCTGACGCAGACGCTCGGCCGGATCTTGATGGGGCTCGCCGGGTTTGTTCTGTCCCTGGCTTTGCTGGCCGGGACAGCATCGGCCCGAGACCTCGTGGTGCTGGCAACCCCGGAAGAGCCATACAAGTTTGTCGAAGACGGGGTCTACAAGGGTATCGACGTCGAAGTACTCGATGAAGTCATGCGCCGTCTCGGCCTTTCCTATTCGCTGGAACTGATCGATTCCGGAACTCGCATCCAACAGGAAGCGCGCGCCGGACGGGCGGACATGCTGCTATTGTTTTCCAAGAAGCCGGACCGGATGGAGTACCTGAACTATCCGGACGAAAGCTACATCGACATCAGCTGGAGCTTCTTCATCCGCGCCGAAGATGCCGGAACAATCCGTTTCGAAGGCTACGAAGACCTGAAGGGGCTGCAGATCGGTATCACGCAGGATTTCGCCTATACGCCGGAGTTCCTCAACGCCGGCCTCGACTTTCAGACGGTCGCCAGCAACAATCTCCAGATCGGCATGCTGCTGGCAAAGCGTGTGGATGCCGTTCCCATGAACACCATCAGCACGCTCTACGAGGAAAAGAAGGCCGGGAGGCTGGACCAGCTGGCGACGTTACCGCTGCCGCTGATAACGAAGCCCTACTACAACGTCTTTGCCAAAGCTTCGACTTACCCGGACATCAAAAGCCTTCCCGGACGCTACGACGAAACCATTCGCGAGATGCAGTCTGACGGGACGCTGGATGCGATCCTGATCAAATACTTTGGTCGCCGGCCAGGTAACGATGACCGTGGCGGTTCCTGAATTCCGGTCTGGTCTGCAGTCCACCATCTTTTGAAGGTCAAAACCCACAAGGTGTAAACAGCATCTTGCGTCGCGTTGGTGTCGTGATAATGTTCTTGTTATGTTCCATTTCGTAACCTGGACGTTCTCGCGTGCCCTTCAGCCCCCCCGATAAGATTTCACTACCAGCCGACGCAGCCGGGCTTGTACCCGATGTCCGCTCCGTTGCCGAGCACAGGCGGCGGGGCCGCGCGGCTGCGCTCAATGCCTCCGGCCGCTTCGAGAAATTAACTCGTGAATGTTTCGACGATGGCTGGGAAACGCTTGAAGACCTGCCGCCGTTGAAAACCCAGGTTCAGGAAGAGCGTGCGCGCACGATCATCACCCGAAACGAGTCGCCGGATATTTCCTTCGACCGCTCGATCAATCCCTACCGGGGCTGCGAACATGGATGCATCTACTGTTTCGCCAGACCAAGCCACGCGTTCATGGGGCTGTCTCCGGGCCTGGATTTCGAAACCAGGCTGTTTGCCAAACCCAATGCCGCACAGTTGCTTGAACGTGAACTTTCCCGCCCCGGTTATCAGCCGCGCGTGATCGCCATCGGCACGAACACTGATCCCTACCAGCCGATGGAACGCGGCTACAAGCTGATGCGTGAGATCCTGGAAGTGCTGGACAATTGCTCCCACCCGGTTGCGATCGTCACCAAGTCAGCCCTGGTCACGCGAGATATCGACATTCTGTCGAGGCTGGCAGAACGAAATCTGGTGAAGGTTGCCTTGTCGGTCACGACGCTCGACAAGAAGCTCTGCCGGGCCATGGAGCCGCGTGCGTCTGCACCCCACAAAAGGCTTGAGGCCGTCCGGGCTCTCTCCGACGCGGGCATTCCCACGTCCGTAATGATGGCGCCTGTGATCCCAGCCCTGACAGACAGCGAAATTGAAAACGTTCTTGAAGCGGCAGCCGAGCATGGCGCGACGGAGGTCGCCTACATCCTCTTACGGCTTCCCCTGGAAGTGTCGGAACTCTTTCGGGACTGGCTGCTGCGAGAGCGTCCGGACCGCTATCGCCATGTGATGAACCTGATCCGTGCCATGCGCGGCGGCAAGGACTATGACGCGAAATGGGGCGAGCGCATGCGCGGGAGAGGTCCGTATGCCGACCAGATTGCCAAACGGTTCTCGCTGGGAGCGAAGCGCCTTGGCCTCAATCTGCGTCGCCGAAAGCTCAACACCGAGGCCTTCGTCCAGCCGCAAAAAGGCGGTGTGCAATTGGACCTGTTTTGA